>Ga0307928_10001828_pt1 | contig 16206 bp, 24 predicted proteins | sample AceLakmetagen232_FD_201815 | JGI IMG/M metagenome (GOLD analysis project Ga0307928, IMG submission 201815) | Saline water microbial communities from Ace Lake, Antarctica - #232 | ecosystem: Environmental > Aquatic > Non-marine Saline and Alkaline > Saline | place: Antarctica: Ace Lake... | reverse complement strand
AGCACGCAGCCCGCCACTGGCGACCCTTGGCACGCGTGATCAGCTCCCATCCAGAGCAGTTTGCCCCCGCAAAACGTGGATATATTCTCAATAACAAGAAATGTAACTAATAAGGGGCTTAAAGCTAAGGAATATGCACGCGTGTCGTATAATAACGGATATGTTAACTAACAATGATGTGCGTTAATCAAAGGAATACGAGCGAGGCCCCGTACCCGTCACCCACCACCCCCGCCCTCTTCACTAACGTCTAGTCCCTTGTATACGGATTCCCAGAACCCATTTCTTTGTCAAAACGAAACCCCGTTATTCCGCACCCCTCTATCCATCACCCGCCCCTACGATGCCCCACAGGTGGGCTGTACGGCTCTGTCCGGCGTTAACCCGCTAAAGGTGGACTCATGTATGGGTTTGCGGAGTTAGGCTCCTGAGTGGCGTTATATGGCTTCTAGGCGGTTAGCTACGTTTGACGATGATCTTGCTCTGCTGGATGATAGCGCCAAGGATGCCTGTGAGGATGCGTGCTACCACTAAGATTGCCCCAGCGATGTATCGTGTATCGTATGATGAGACTGATTCGTATCTGTAATGGCTCTCGAATTTCTTGATGATGTCTTCTGCTTCGTGCTTTTTCATATGTTCTCCAATTCTTATCGCCTAGGGCGGTGGACGTTATTCAATCAAAGGAATATGGCTATTTGTGTGCATCCATCATCGGTTTAATCCGCTCATAGAATGCATCGAATAGCCTTGTGCTTCATATCACCTCCTAGTTCCCCTGATAGTACAGCAGAAGCCCCTTATGTGTCAATAGGTAAATTAGTGCTTGCTCTTTTAGGAGAGGGTGTGGTAGAGTGGGAGAAGGATTAGGACAGACAAGCTGTCCGTGGAGAAAGAAATGAAGTATAGGATAATGAGGCGAGCATTCTGGGACGATAATGCCAACAAGGCAGATTATGGGGTTCAGTATCACAGATGGTGGCATGGATGGATTTGGGAAAGGACGGCTGCGAATCCGCGCACTCCGTGTAGTTACATGGTTCCGAGAGAGTTTGACTGTGCCACTGAAGCTAGAGATTGGATTATAGGCAACTATGGGACTACTGCCCAGATTGTTTCGGAAGAGTGGAAGGCACTATGATAACTGCTCACCCACACTGGCTACGCGCGTGCGAAAACATGGATAGACGGCGATTCTGGGCTGATATATCATACTACGACTCGCTGACTGTTAGTTGCGTCTGGTGGTGCAAATGATCGTAACCCCACACACCCCAGAGGAAGCCCTAGCCGTGGAAATAATGGCGCGAATCCTCACAGACGACCTAGTAGGTATTAACGTAGTGGATACGGACGTAGCGGGGGATAGTGACCTGCTAGAGCGTGATATTCAGTTGCGGTGGAGCTGTCAGGCGATTGAGCAGATTTCCAGCATCATCAGGGATTTTAGGGCGTGTCAGTAAAGGAGACGAAGTTATGCCTAACGAAGTACTAGCCGCTATATGTGCAATTGCCGCATCAGTAAACTTATATGGGTGTATTACAGAGCACCAGCCGATATTAGGTGCTTTCTGCCTGTTTTTCTCGCTATTAACAATAATCATAGGGACTGATCACGAGTGATATGAATGGAGCAACTAACAATCTGACCGCTGGGGGGTTTGCAAGGGTTTCACCTCGCTCCATTCCTCCGCCTGAGCTAGCCCCCCAGCTTTTAAGAATATGCTTGACTTTTAGCCATGCTTATGCGAGTATACCAACAGCATAAGAGGATACGCCCATGATACAACAATACAATCTAAGCCCTCACGAGAAGAACATTCCTTTGCGTATGTCTCTTATGCACCTCGTGGGGGTTTTCTTTATGGTGGCAAGATGAAGGTGTACGACAAAGAGAGAGAGAAAGCACGCAACAGAGCGAAGTACTTAAAGTATAAAGAGAAGCGCATGGCTGAAAATGGCACTTATATGCACCAACCTCCAATAGCGGCAGAATATAGGGCGTGGAGCGGGCTTAGGGGCAGGTGCAGGAACCCCAAGGATGCTGGATATATGCATTATGGAGGAAGGGGAATTTCTGTATGCGAGAGGTGGGATTCATACGATGCATTTCTTAAAGATATGGGCCGTCGTCCTAGATATGGTTACAGCATAGACCGAATTGATAATGATGGCAACTACGAGCCGTCTAATTGTAGGTGGGCGACCGCTTCTCAGCAGGTCAGGAACAGGAGGAATCACGTAATGACCCCAGACAGGACTAGAGTGGCGCGATGGCATAGGGACTTTGCTGATATGTCTTGTGCAGAGATATCAACATTGTGGGGATGCGACAGGACTACGATACGTTATGCACTTAATAGGAGCAGAAATAATGGCACAATCTAACACGGCGAAACTAGAGGCTGAATGGAAAGCAGCTAAGACCGAAATGTGTGAGTGGATTAAAAAGTCCATGCCTCTCCTGCCACCAGCGGATAAGGCAAGCGACGTGAAGGCTATAGTGGATGCCATGAAGCAGGGCGAAACCATTGTATTCACCGCCATGCCTACAGGTAGCGATAACGCGGATAACCCCGAACGTGATGTCGGCAAGGCAAGCGATGTGCTGAGGCGGGCGGTAAAAAGAATGGACGGCAAGATGTCTACCATAGGTGGGGCTGACATATTTGGCGAGGAGGAGGACGAGGATGAAGAATAATAGTGGCGTTTACTGTGCTTGCCTTACGTGGATGGAGGTACGCAAGAAGTATAATGATAACGAGTACGAGTGCTACTGCCCTACGTGCAAGACCACCCACAGAGTTATGGTGTTTGGCGGATACATAATGGTTGGAGACACACAATGAAGGATAAACCATTACTCGTAGGGATTAGTAATGACGCATGGTCATATAATCATCTTATTAGGTGGCATCGCTACGCGAAGGCAAATAGCGGGTGCAGATTGGGGTTGATTCTCATTTCTGATAATACCAAACTGATTGCCGAGCTAACCGAACAGTTTGATAAGATTGAGGTCTATCCCGAAAGCGCAGATTGTCGGGATTTTTACAACGAGGTGCGCCTGATAGCCCCTGTGCTGTTTGATGAGCCTTGCATATATTGTGACGCAGATGCGGATGTATGGGCTGACCTGAGCGACCTGATAGACAGCGTGGGTAACCATGAGATCGCGTGTGTGCGTTCGCCGGGGCACTTCCCTGATTGGGATGAGGAGCTTGGCAAGGGCAGGAAGGAGTACAATAACGGCTTCCTCGTTCTGAACTACGGGCCAGACCGCGCACAGGACATCACTGAGGCGTACCAAGACAGCATGGACAAGGCGCGTGCGGCTATGAGCAATCCCCGCGTGAGTGGCAGTATCGGGTTCAATCTGATGCTCTACGAAACGGATGTGCTATGGAAGGAGCTAGACTACTGCAATTCGGTGATCTGGTGGGACGATCTTGCGCTGACGGATGCCAAGGTAATCCAGTGGTGCAACGATAAGGGGCAACGTAAGCGACTTACGCTAGAGGCTGAGTGGGTTCGGGCGGGAGATGCGATGTGATTGACGTAATATGCCCTTCCCGTGGCAGGCCGATCTACTGCAAAGAGATGGTTGAGAGCGTTCTCGCAACTGCTACAGGTGACGTGCGTATTGTCATAGGGCTAGACGATGATGACCCTACAATCGACGAATACGGGCTTATAGAGGGCGTTACGCTGGATATAGGTGCGCAGATGGACGTGGCGGTGTGAAGAACCAGTGGACAGCAACATCAGAGAAGGGTGGCAAGAAGTACGCATACGCACCACGGCTCCCGCAGTACAACCAGATCAACGATTTTCTGATGCAAGGGCGGTCACGCCTATTCCAATACTACAAGAACGACATCTACAAGTACAAGGATCAGCTAGACATCACGGCAGACGAAATCCGTATGGGCATCAACTCGGCTAATGAGCAGAAGCGAGCCTACAACGCTGAGACTGACGAGCACCTGTACGCGCTCCTGAACGACGATATCAACATCAAGAACAACATCGTGGTAATCCAAGGGTGCTCAACTCCGTGGTACGCCTGTATCGCGCTGGCATACGGGGCTAAGGGCGTGGTAATCGTGACGGACAGGGACGTGGTGTGTAGCGATGAGCGCGTGGTGATCGCCAAGCCAGAGCAGGTAAAGGAAGGATTTGCTGACTACGCTATGAGCATCTGTGAGTTGCAGTCGCTAGGGCTGGGGCGGTACGGGGACATGACGGAGCCTGACGCTGACGTTGCGATGATGGGGGTTATCCGCAAAACATTGAAGCCAAATGGACGATTGTTCTTGAGCATCCCGTGTGGTGCTGATATGATTGTATTTAACTTAAACCGCATCTATGGGAGACACCGCTTGAAGAAGCTGATGGAAGGCTGGACGCTACGAGGGTCGCTCGGATGGGACGCAAAGCTGTCAAAGCGATGGACTACGGATGCGAAGTATAAACCGTTATTCATATTGGAGAAGCAATGAATAATCAGATTTCGACACAAGGTATGACAAAATGAAAACACTATTCGTAGGCAACCACGAGAACGACTGGCTCTTAAAGGGCGCACTCCACCACGCCTACGAGCATATACCCGACCTAGACCCCTTAGTCTGCTACACGCCCCACGATGTAACCAAGTGGGCAGAGACGCTAGGTGCGTTCGTTGAGGGGATGGACGAGGACTACCTGTTGCTGATGCTGGACGACTACTGGGTGCAGAGCGTGGACGTGGGGATGCTAGAGCAGTCGGAGCGGTTTATCATAAGGGGAGAGTTCCTTAACTACGCCGCAAAGGTTGACTTGTCTGGCGATAGGATGCAGTTCAGGCATGAGCCAGAATATAGGGGCTTTGTTAGGGCAGACAAAGAAGCTCGCTATCGCTCATCGCTTCAAGCAGCTCTCTGGCGCAAGGACTACTTACTTGAGTTTTGTCACAGCGAATGGACACCGTGGGACTTTGAAATAAAGGGTAGCCAGCAGGCTATCAGGGACGGAGCCTGCATACTAGGCACAGACAAGCCCTGCATCCGCTACATCAACGTATTACGCAGAGGGGAGTGGTATGGCAAGTTTGACTTTTGAGGGAATGTGTCGCAAGCTAGCGGGCAACGAGAACTTCTCGTTCAGCCGATGGGGTGACGGCGAGTTCGCGGTAGCCCTGGGTGACGTTGGCGAGAATTGTGATGGCGCGAAGTATTACAGTGATCTGGGCGAAGCCCTACGCTTAGTCCTCCGTAGCAAGCCAGAATACTATCTAGGAATGCAACCGAAAGGAATGCGCGACATGGGCGACCGCATAACCAAGTGGCTCGCTGACGAGGGGCTAGATTTCGATTGGTGTAACGCAGACATAATCCATGACGCAAGCATAGCGGGTGATCTAGACCTTCTCTCGCAGTCGCTAAAGGGGCGTAGGGTAATCTGCGTTATGCCACAGAAGTTGGCTAAGTTCGCACAGTACATGAGAGCACCACAGATCGTAGTCCCACCCCGTATCGGCTGGAAGTATTACCGCACCAACTACGCAGACCTGTGTGACGAGATAGAATACATAGGCGATGACGCTGTAGTGCTATACTGCGCTGGGATGAGTAGCGAGGTTTTCATCCACCATGTCTGGAACGATTACGGAGACAAGGTGACGCAGATTGATCTGGGGTCGGTGCTAGAGCCGTACGTCACAGGGAAACCCACTAGACGCTACCATGTCGGCATACTTGAGCGGATGAAGGAGGAACAGGCGTGAAGATTTGCGAGATTCCCCAATGCGGTTCCTGCCCTTGGCTGAAATGGACTGCCGAACCCCGATGCGGAAACCCCGCCACACTTGACAAACACATAGACGACACCACGGAAATACCCGAATGGTGCGCTCTAGATGAGTTGATGGACATAGGAGAAGACGATGATTGACCTAGACAAGGACACAAGATTAGCCCTCATAACGAAGGCTGACAGATTCAAGCGGGACTATTCCTCAGCATACTGGGGATCGCGCAAGCCCACCGAGAAGCAACGCTTTATAAACGCCTGTATCATCATCGAGGAGCTAGCTGGACTCGTAGTGAATATGCTTGAGCTGGAGGATTTGGAATGCGTGTAGCCGCGATAATCCAAGTTAGCAGGTTCCCGTATTGGCGGCATACGTTCGCCAAGATAGCGGAAATAGCGGATGACATCTACCTGAATTACGACAAAAATGAAGGAGATCCTGAGATATTGCGGTTTGCACACGAGGTCTGTGGCGACAAACTGACAGGCGTTCGCATAACTGAGAGTCGCTGGTGTTGCCCACAGTGGCGCGAGGAGTGTTTACAGATGCTAGGTGAGGTTCCACAGGCGGAACGCCCTGATATCGTGCTGACCCCCGACCAAGACGAGGTGTACGGCGATGGCATCCTAGACGACTTGCAGAGGCTCTGGTACAGTGACAAGGACGCGCTAGAGTTCGATTACGCGCCACTCCCGTCAAGCGATGGGCGTGAAGTAAACGGAGGCATCCCGTACCCGCCCGACCCACACGTCAAGGCGTTCAAGTACCGTGACGGACTGAGTTACCTGCCCTACCACGGTGACGGCAAGATAGCGCAGTACCATAAGAGCATCCTCAAGGCTAACAGCAAAATTCTGCACTACGTAGCCTACACGCCTGAGATGGAGGAGGCAAAGCACTGGCGATCCGACAACGCTAAGGGACGCGCTACAAAGGCTTTGACGCTGATAGGGTTCGGGCCAAGCTCGCTTACGCCAAATCTAACGGCTATTGGTGAGGTCTGGACGCTCAACAACGGGTACGACGTAATCCACGGCAAGCTGTACGAGCGATGCACACGGATATTTGAGATGCACAACAGGGACAAGCTGATAGCACGTGACAAGCGCGACAACACCCATCATTGGCGGAACCTTGGCAAGCAGGGCAAACTGCGGAGGATCATCATGCAGGAGCCACACGACGACATGCAGGGGAGTGAGCGATTACCCATAGACGAGATCGTTGAGAGCAACCCGTCACAGATGGATTGGTTCGCGGGTAGCCCGATCTATATGCTGGCGATGGCAATTTATGAGGGGTTCAATCATATTTGTATTTACGGGCTAGATCAAAGGGATTTCGAGCACATCCCACAGCGTGAGTGCTTTGGCGCATGGGTCAGTTACGCTGTAGGGCTTGGCATAAAGGTGGACGGCGCTCTGAGCTACTTGGAAGATTACACCAAGCGCTACGGCTACGAGTACGGCCCAGATTTCTGTGAATACCAAGAAGGGTTATTGTGGCGTGGGCATCCTCAAGACCAAGTCCAGATAAGGTACAAGATGCCAAGTAGAGCTAGGCTAGGTAAGGCGTTTGAGAAGGGTGGCAAGTAATGAAGATTGAGCCATTTGCTGATCACCATCACCAGAGATCGCATCTAGGGAGGCATCGTTGGAGTGTCGCTAGGCTGATAGAGTTAAGCCGTGATTTCCCCGTCATGGAAATACCCATAGATCACCTTAATATCTATACCATATATGACAAACTGACTATGCGCGAGATGGTGGGTCACTTTCTGTCAGTACAGAGGGCAGACCTATCCTGCCCTATAATACTTGATGAGGATGGCGAGCTTATGGACGGTAGACACAGGATAATGCGTGCGCTTATAGAGGGCAAGAAGTCGATACGGGCGGTCAGATTCGACGAAAACCCAGAGCCGTGCGAGAGGGTAGACTAATGCTACGCTACGAAACACCCATGTACATGGTGCCCATCGACGGCAAGTGGGCCAAGTTCAGCAATAAGTGGCTCAAGGAGATGGAGGTCAAGGACAAGGTTACGTACGCTTGGTTCGATTTCTACATCTCTGAATACCAGAAGAATCCGATCTCGTTCTTTCTCGCGCACGGTCCAGACCACCCTGTCCACGGCAACCACGGCAGGGCGTTCCTTAACGATTACGAGCATGATCTAGTGCTGGTTATAGCGCCAAATCAATCTGGAAAATCTTTTTTGGGAGCTGGCTACACCATTCTGCGCTCCATTCCCTGCGACCCTAACTGGGTGGTATTCAAGGATCACGGAGTCATCTGCCCCGAATGGACAGGGCCAAAGGTCGTAGTGGTCGGCACGTACTCGTGGGACTTGATGAACGGTATCTGGAACACCTACCGCGAACTGCTACCCCGCCACGAGCTAGGCGAATACTCACCGAACTGGGGACGCTTTGAGGGCGAGGCAGGACGCGCTAGGAATATACGCTTCCACAATATCGGCAAGGAAGTTGTGCTCAACTGCGGGACGAAGATCATCTTTAAGTGCTATAGGCAATCGCTGTCTCAGTGGGAGTCCATTCAGTGTGACATAGCCCACCTAGACGAGCAGTGCGATGAAGACCGCTACGATGCCCTCTCACAGCGTCAGATCACTCGTGGAAAGTTCACCCCTATCATCACCACCTTCACGGGACACGTAATCCCTGACAGACCCGATACGGGCGCGTCGGGCTGGGTCAAGCAGAAGGTTATCGACCAAGGCGTTACCAAGGGGCGCAAGGTCGGGCAGTACCATCTAGACATCGAGAGCACCCCTACAGCGATTATGACGAAGAAGCAGAAGGCGAAACTATACATCCAGTGGGTCAAGGAGCCAGAGGAGAACAGGGACTACGCCAAGATCGAGGAAGGCAAGGCGCGTTATTGGGGCGAGTTCCAGCACGGAGCAGGTTTGACCTTTAGCGCGTTCTCTGACGAGATACACGTCATCGAGCCGTTCGATATGAAGAAGTACAAGCCCACCTACTACCGCATGATCGACCACGGCACGAAGCCATGTCCGGCATCGCTCTTTGCGGTGTTCCCTTGGGGTGATATTGTCATGTTCAAGGAGGTTTACCAAGACGTATCCAGCATCAAACAAGGGTGCGAGCTGATCCGATCTATGAGCAATTCCACCACGAGGCAGGTGTCTGAGGACTACTGGGAGGAAATCCCTGGCGACTACGAGTTCGCTGCAAGTGAGAATGATTGCCGTTCATTCGGTGCTAAATCACCAGAGAGTGGCAAGAGCCTTGGGCAGATTTATAACGAGAATGGTGTGTCGTGCTTCCCTACCACAGGCGCACACGATGACATTCTTATTCCGCTGGCACAGGAATTATTTGCACTAAACAAGGGCAGACAGCATATTGACGTTGCCATTCGGCGCAGAAGCGAGAATGAGCTTGACAAAATGGGTGTACCTATGCTATACATATTCAATACTTGCTATAATGCAATCGCTGAAATAAGGAAATATGCAGGTCAAGACAAGGATGATCATTTAATTTCAAATATTAAGCACCTAGCAGGTCGCGACAGACCATACCAAGGGGACGGTTATTTAGACTACAGGACACACAACTTTGATATTGGCGAGAGAGGTGCAACGGAGAAAAGCTCGGAGATAACGGGCTATTAAGGAGCAGGATGAGGACATTGGCGGGTTCACTTATAGGTTTACCTGAGAATACGGTGGCGGTTGTTGACGATGAGGGCAAGTTGAGCAATTCCTTCAAGGTCACTGGACGCTACTACTACACTAAGAAGTGCATTAAAGAGGAGCAAGCGAACGGCATAACGCTGTCACACAAGAGCAGGATGTTCCACCCGTGCGTGCTGATACTGGCGCGTGGCGATGAGTGTGGGATGCCTGCGAATCCGACTGGAATTGAAAAGGAAATGGGTATGACCAAGGGAGTCGCGCACAAACTGAAGCCGATGACTGTGGTGGTCACGCCCGATGACCATATGTTAATCAAGCCGTCCCCGTACAGTAGCGGTGAGGTGGTTGAGCGATTTGTCCACGAGGACATAATCAAGGGAGCAATCGAAGATGGAAGCAACTAACGACGTAGCAGAAAGCATTGGTGGCGAGCCGTACACAATTCCGATAGCCAAAGCCGTTCCGAAGCCTAACCCGCCAGCCCACCGTCCCGAAGAGATCAACTATGCAGACAAGGAAGATGTAGCTGAGAAGGCTGTATCGTGGCTGAAACGCTACTACGACAAGTTTACGTCACAGGGCGCACGCTCTGAGTTCCTTGCCAACATGGACACCGCTGACCAGCTGTTCCGCGCATCCGCTACCCGCACATCCCTCAACGCTACAGAGAGCGATAACCTCAAGGTTACAGGCTCCCACGTCAAATCAGCTAGCTACTACGTCGATCTCCGCACGATAAGCGCATACGAGCAGAGCGTTATCCTTGGCGACAGGAACGAACTACCGATAGTATACGACCCGATTCCCCGTTCAGACGAGTACGAGGAAGACGAGGGGCAGCGCATAGCAAAGGCGCAGAACGCCACGCTTTATTGGGCATTCACAGAAGACGATATGTGGGGCAAGATAGCCGATCTCGACTTCTTCACGAACAAGAACGCCAACCAGTTCATCGAAATGTGCTGGGACTACAAGACCGAAGAGAAGCTATGTCGCGTACCAGCTGAGAAGTACTCTCCTGAAAGCACCGCATGGGAGACTCGCGGTGAGGGCGATGAAGCCGTACCTATTCCTATACGCTTCAAGGAAGTGCTCAAGAAGAACGTAGTGGTGAAAGACGCGCCTACGATGGTGATGCACGACAACAAGGACGCATGGGCAGATGCCATGATTTCAGACGTACAGAATCAGTCCTGTATAATCTTCCGTACCCAGAAGCAGTTGGGCGATCTCTACAATATGCAGGCTAACGGCATCATAGCTAATGTGGACAAGATCAAGTCACCACAGGCATACGATGGCGAGAACACACAGGACATTGAGGATTTGAAGGCGAACCGCCAGACGAACGCCAACGAAGCACCTGACAGCTCTGAGCCGAACACGATGATCGACATCTACCACGGATATATAAGGATTCCAGTAGCAGATGGGAAATGGGACGAACGGCTGAACCTACCTAGATGGCACAAGTTCACGTTTGCAGGCGACATCAACGCACAACCCGTTGCGCTACTTATTCAGCCAAACAGGTGGGGCGAGAGTATTCCCGTAGAATGCGCTCACAGCCACAAGGACGACAAGGGGCTGTACCATAATGGGTACATACAGCGCGTCAAATCGGTACTAGCACAGGAGATGACCACTATCGACCAAGCCACGGATAACTGGACTAAGCGTATCTGTGCCCCACTCCTAGCGCAAGAAGGGTCGCTCCTGACCCGCAAGAAGGAGTTCACAGACGGACGTAACCCGATCTGGTACTATAAGGGCGGAACGAACAAGCCAGAGCCTTTCAGGGTAGAAGACTCCACCCAGTTGGCGATTCCGATGCTCAGAATGCTTGAGAGCAAGCGGTTTGAAGTAATGGGCATCAACAAGACGTTCCGTGGCGAGGAGCTAGGCTCACGCACGTCAGCGGGCGAAGCCCTAACAGTGTTCGATATGGCGAAGAAACCAGCCTATGAGGACGTAATCTACAAGGGCAATCAGTTCCTACCATTCATAGCCACATGGGTAATGCGCTTCACGAGAGCCTATATGAACCCCTCTATGCGCGTACAGATCAGCTATAGTGGCAATATGTACGATGTAGCCCCTGGAGCGCTGTATGGCGAGCTGAAGACGAAGCAGACCTTTGTAGCGCAGTTTGAGAACGGGCTGATGGCTAAGAAGGAAATGAACGACTTCTATACGCAACGCCTGCCGATCTACATCCAAGGCGGGGTAGTGGGCAAGAAGGGGCTGGCAATCCTAGCCAAGCAGGAGATGAAGAATCTCTACATCAAGGACGTTGAGGATATCGTTGAGGAACAGTCCAACCACGACGCAGAGCGTAACGCCCAAATGGAGAACGAGGCAATCGTCTTCCACGGTGTCTATGATATGCCTATCGCTGGTGAGGACGATGAAACCCACCTCAAGGTACACGAGCCATTCTACGTGCAGATGGGGCTACTCCCAGAGGCGGAGCGTCCGTCTAAGGATAACTTGGGCATTATGAAGATGCACATGGAAGTCCACAAACAGCATAAGGAACAGCAGGGCGCACAGATGGGTGCTACAGCAGGGATGCTCCAACAGCAGGGTCAGGAATCTGCACCACGCACAGAAGGCGAGGCTGTAGGCGACGAATTAGCCGCAGATGCGGGCGCACAGGAGAATGCCGTACCAGAGATGAATCTATGAGCGAAGTAGTATTTGACCAAGAGCTAACCAACGATGACGCACAGCTTACCCGTCAGTGGCTTGAGATGCCCGCAGGAAGGCCGTTCTTCGTCTACATCGAGGATGCAATCAGGCGACACCATAACGGTGCCCTGAACGCCCTCACAGACAACCCTATCAAGGACATCTTGGTAGGACAGCGGCAAATAGCAGGTGAGCAGGCTCTAGTCCAGCTCATAGATGCCGTTACAGACGAGTTAAAAGCCAACAAGGATTAGGTGAAATCGGAGGACTTACCCGTAACGCTCCATCTTCTCCTCTGCCTTGGTGTAGTCATCCATCAACTCGGAGTTAACTAGAGCAAATATAGCATCGTAGCTCCACTCACAGTCCCTAAAGACCCTGCCGTCAGGCTCCTCGCAATTTAATGCATAGACTGCCTCTAGGCATTTGACGATTTCCTTGTCCTTTGGGTTCTTCTTGTCTACTGAGAATCCGTCTAGACCATGGCGAGCATAGCTGAATCCATCATTCCAGTCACCGCGATTTAGCCTAAGGAAGTGGGCTAGGCGCAAGTATTTATCTGAGTCTAACAGCTTGTCGAGAACGTCGCCCCACTCAGCATCGTCAGATAGCTTATATTTCACTATCAGTACAGCCATTTCTTTGTCGGCTTTGCGTTTAGCAATCTTTGCGTTCTTTGCTTTTTCCTCTTCCTGCTGAACCTTACGCTCTTTAGCGCCCTCTCCCTTCCGATACGCCTCCACTTTCGACTCAAACTGCGTCAGGGATTCGGCATTGAAGCAGTCGTCAATAGGGATACATCGCCTGATATCCTCATACCAACCCGATATATGCTTGCTTTCTGTCTTGCTACGACTGCTACTACGCTTGTAGTCGTAAGTGCTATATCTAGAGGGGATGCCTATGGCACGCATAGTCTTCTCTATCTGCCCTCTTAGTGCTATGTTATTCGCTATAGCGTCAATATTGCCTATATGGATCGTCTTAGCCTTGTCGAACATCTCTTTACCGTGAGCAAGAGCCTTCTCGCAAATCTTGTCTACAGACGGTTCTGTTTGACCGAAAAATGATCCCCTTTTCAGCTGATCTTTATATGACGATATCGACGCCATAACATTCCCCATGCTACCCGCCACCTCTACTTTCATTATGATGCCGTGCACACCATTAGATAACTCTGTAAGCTCCCTGACTGATGCATCCGCTTTATCTAATGCCTGCCGAGCTATAGCTAGCGCCCGTTGTGCCTCATTCTTGCCCTTATCGTGGTTAGTCTCTATCACCTTTCACCTCCCAGTGTTAGCTACACTTTACATCAATTGCGTGGGATTTGTCCGTTGGAGCATTAACAGTAACCTCTTCCCCCGCCCCCGCCCCCGCCACAATATCCTCTCTGCGCTACCGTTTCGTCCGCGGGATCGCTGTTAATGGGCATAGAGTCCTTGCCTGATTCCCATAAATCCGACACCGTGCCGTCTTGGTGGAAGATTAACTCGTATATGTGCGTTGTAGCCATTCTTGTTTCCTTCGGCCCTGACTTGAACATCACGGCTTGATTAAGACCAACAGCGTACACGTCAGACTTGCATACGGGGCAACTATCCGAGAGCAACGGGAATGCATCCATGAACTCTGAGGGCATCCATTCTTCTGTAGGCTCTAGGTTTGAGTCGCGCCTAAACACCGCCAATCTAGCCCCTATATCGCTAGCGAATTGAGCATAATCTAAGACCTCAGCAAGCGTCACTCTGGCTACGACTCGCTGAACTCGCATGGCCACGCCCATTTCCAAAGCCCTAATGCACACCTCCGTTAGCTCGCGCTTGGGCAGGGATACATCATCGCCAAACACTGCATCTGATTCCGCCTTGTTACATCCGTGATAAGATACGTTGAGGTGGGTGGCGTAGCAGGCAAGTATATCCAGTTGCTCTACAAGATTGATGCCGTTAGTCGTGACCACAATTTTTCCGAAGCGTGTTGCCAGAAGCGCAAGAAGCTTCTTGAGTTGCCGTGGCTTCAGCCTTGTAGGCTCTCCGCCTGATACTGAAACCTGTGTGAACTCCGATCCTAGTTGGCTAATTACGCTCTCAAGCTCGGCAAGCCAGTCATCAAATGTCAGCCTATCGCCACAGTTGACGAAGCAGAAGGAGCACTTTGCCCCGCAGTCATTTGGTACTATCACCGTGAAGTTTGGTCTACCGTTATATGTGTTCATCGCTCACCTCCTTAGTTAATTCCCCCTCACGCTTCAACCACAATACACCACCCAACCACGCAAGTCAACCAACTATTTCACCTAAATACGCCGCCAATCTTTCTTATATTTGCAATATTGAGAATTAAGCTTGACTTTCCTTCTCAGTTTTGATAATGATATTCTTACAAATGCGAATAGATTGCTCTGTTCGTCTTGTACGCTCCAATACGGGGCAGGTCGCATAGCGAAATAGTGGACACTCTGTAACGACCATACAGACCCACAAATGAGGTAAATTAATATGTCGGACGAAATCCGTGAGGACACTCCCGTCGAGACCGCCACTGGCGACACTCCCGATGCGACCCAAGCAGATAACGGTGTGGATGAAAAGCCACAGTTGATCTTTGACAAATACAAAGATATGGATGCAGTTCAGCAAGGACTGAAATCAGGTGAGCAGAAACTTCACGAACAGGCGGCAGTTATAAAGTCGCTTGAGGAGAAAACTAGTCTGAAGGATGCAATCACACAGTTGGCGGAAGCGTCGGCCGTAAAGAATGCACCTCCCGATGACTCAGAAGACAAGTTTCGCGCTAAACTGGCGGAGATCGCAGAAGACTACAGGGAAAGCCCTGATGTAGCGATTGAAAAGCAGATGGCACTCACGAACGCATGGATAGCAGATGAAGGCCGTAAGGTCAAAGAGTCTGTTATGCTAGAAACGTCGGAACTCAAGAAGCAAATGACACAGATGCAGGCACTCATGGGCGACCGTGACCCTGACTATGTGCAGAACAAAGAACTCGTTGACAAGCTGGTGACAAGTGGAATGCCCAAAGAAAACGCTATTGCGTGGGCAAAAACGAATGCGCCAGAAGAAAGCAGGGTAATGCCAAGCAACATGAACGGTACGGGACTACGCGAAGGGGAAAATAAGGGCGCGTATCTCACAAAGGAAGATCGGGTACGGATGAAAGAAGAAGATGATTTGTCCGACGAAGAACTTGATTTCATGGAAGCAGATTACCAAGCACGTAAGAAACGAGGTTTATAATGAGTGAAGATATTAAAATGCCGAAAACTGAGGACAAAACAGCCTGCGAGACTTGTGGCGAAATGGTCACAACGCACAAGGGCGGTAGAGCATCACATATGCGGAAGCACGCCAAGGACACCCTAATTGCTCCAGAAGCACAGAAAGCGGTCGTAAAGACTGGTGAGGTGCAGACGACACAGCAAGCAACCATAGCGAAAGCTCTGGAAGCACAGGAAAGGTTTGCGAAGGCTCCCGAAGTATTCTTGTCAGAAGATACATCTGATGGCAACGCGGCACTCGTAAGAATGTACGCACCTGAATGTATCGACAAATATAACCATATCGGAAAGCTATTGGAGAGAGCCGCAAGAAAGGCATTCTTCTCTAGCGAAAAGAACCTCGATAGATGGGCATCAAGGGGATATATCCCTAAGCTCGGAAGTAATGGAAAGTATGTCACCAATGACGGTGGCGACATTCTCACGACTTGCGACAGGGCTATGTCAGATGCTCGCGAAAAGCGATCACAGATGGAGAGTCGGAATATTGTACGATCTGCTGAGAAAGACCTTAGCACGATGAGTGTGACAGGAGCAGAAGGCTCCACCAATGCCGACTTGAAAGCTACTTCGCTTGAGGTTACTCGTGAAGAAATCGAAGTATAACTAACAATTAGGAGACACAATGTCTGTAAATCCTAGATTCTATAAAGGCTCCGCCCTTCCTGAAAAGGCAAAAGAAGCGGCTGCTGGAAGTTTGACATGGCAGGCTGGTCAGATGGCTCGCCAGACTGAT
>Ga0307928_10001827_pt1 | contig 16207 bp, 30 predicted proteins | sample AceLakmetagen232_FD_201815 | JGI IMG/M metagenome (GOLD analysis project Ga0307928, IMG submission 201815) | Saline water microbial communities from Ace Lake, Antarctica - #232 | ecosystem: Environmental > Aquatic > Non-marine Saline and Alkaline > Saline | place: Antarctica: Ace Lake... | reverse complement strand
TTATCTTACTCATGGTCTAATTCCAACTTCTGTAGGATATGGGTTGATATGTCCATTACAGCAGTAGACACAGCGGGTACTATAAACGCTTGGCCTACAACTAATTATGTCCATCTTCTTGCCGCCTATCCTGTCTATTCTGATATGTGCCAGTATCGAGTTGTTGGGTATCCTACTGTGCTATCATCCAACCAGATTGTCGAGATAATGACTAACTCCTCACCCGTTGACGGAATCACAAGAGGCGGCAGAGTGTGCGGCCAGAATGAGAACCTGCCATGAAGAAACTGATTGCCATATTGTGCGTGATGATAACTGCGAACATCATCCATGCATCCGATTTTGTAACGTGGAAATACGGCACTGCAGATGTCTATGTGTCGGCGTATTGGTGGACGCAATTCCCAGACCGTGACGATTCGCAAGGCAAGCATCTTTGCATAGCCGTCCCGAAAGCACTATACGATTCATGGGGCGCAGCTAAGAAGACCGCAATCAAGGGCGCACTTGCTAAGCTGGTATCGGGACAGGTGCGAGTCACCAGAGCCAACCTTGCAACGTGGGCGGCTGCGCTGACGAGTCATGGCATACCGACCGAGCTTGTGCTGCCGAATGACACACCAACTGTCGGACCCAAGATATATTTCATCGTGGCAGCAAAAGACCAGACGGCACACGACGCATTGACAAGGCTAGGATTGAAGGAAAAGGAACAGCCAACAGGAGCCACACAATGAGAACAAAATATCTACACATGATTACACTCGCGGCTCTGCTTCTGCTGAGTGGCTGCGTATCATTCGACATTGGAATCGCAAAAGTCGGGCTTGACGTTGGGCGTTTCCGTATCATACCGGAGCAATTGCGTATCGAACTGGACTGTTCCGCATACGCCGAATTGTCCGTGCTGACTCCGCTCAAGGCACTACTGAACATGGATAAGGAAGTTCTGGCGATCACAGACACATTCAGCATAATGCCGCTACGGACAGAAGGCGAAGGCAATGAGTGAAACGGGCGACTTCAATCGAGTATTAGGGAAGATCGAGGGCGGGCTTGAAACGCTGACGAAAGGCCAAAGCAATATCTTTGACCGGCTCGGCAAGGTAGAGATTCACATGGCGACGCAATCAGAGAAGGTGGACGGAATTGATATGCGCGTTACCAAGATCGAAAGCCAGCCCAAGAAGTCTGCCGCAAAATGGGGCGGTATTGGCGTCCTTGTTTCCGGCATTGTGCTCGGCGTTTTCAAAGGCATCAGTTATCTCGCCGGCAAGATAAGCGGCGGGGCGCAGTGAGGTGACCGCTGGGTTCATAGGCCACCTAGTTCTGCAAGAACGGCGCGGTCGCCCGTCGGAGTATATCGTCGTGCAAGATTTCGGGTTCCGCAATGCAATCGGTAAAGAGTTCTGGACATTGCGCGGCGATGTGACTAATGGAGCATCAATACCGCGCATCGGTTGGTCACTGATTGGGTCACCATTCACTGGACGTTATCGGCTGGCAACCGCAATCCATGACGGAGAGTACATTCACGCACAAGAGGCGGGCCACACCAAGGACATGGTTGATGATGCTATGCGCGAAGCGATGTTGTTTGAGGGCGCGCACCGCGTCAAGGCATGGGCAATGTATAGCGCGGTCAAGTACACTAAAGCAGCCAAGGACGCATGGCTCAGTGTGGACGAGACAGCCATTGATGAGCTTGTGATCTAGCCACAAAGCGACTCTACGATATCATCAGTGACCCAGCTTCTTAGTCTTATGATTTCAGATACCGTTTCGCGCCTAACGGTGAACAGGTACGCAATGTCTTCGTGCGTTACCCCGTCTTCTTCTAGTTGCCTGATCTCGCGCACATCATCGGTCGTCAATTGTACTCTGTTAGAATTGCGAACATTCTCGGCAGGCGTTGTCCACCTGCAATTGCTTGGCTCGTAATTACCGTCATTATCAATGCGGTCTATCTGCAGCCGCGGAGTCGGCTTCGGCCCCATATCTGCAATGAAGTTGGGATACGAGTGCATCCACCTGTCGCATACGGATATACCCCTGCCTCCATACCGGCGATAGCTTGGGTTGTTTGGGTTGTAGCATCTGCTTTTCATGTGGTGCCATACGGTGTACTCCTTCGGCACCTTTGCGGTTCCTCTGCGGTAATTAGCCCTTGTTCTTTCTGGATTCGCTTTCCTATACGCTCTGGCATACTCAGCAAGGCAGTCGTTGCACTGGCCCTTCATCACCACCACATGGGCCTGTTTCATGAAACCAAAGCCAGACGCCGGTTTCGTTTCTCCACACTTACTGCATGTTTTGTTTTGCATTTCTTATCTCCCGGTATGCCTTGATGCCGAGATCCTTCACTTCCTTGTGCCACGATGGTTTTCGCTACCGCATAGGATGCTGGCCACGGGATAAGGCTCACGTTGAATGCCAGCCTTGCCCTGCCTTCCGTGTCACCTTAATGGCCGCGACTGCTGAGAGCGATTCTGAGGGTATTTCGCCCTTTTGCGTCTCAAGTTTGAGAAGACCGCCCGGACTTAGGTATTCGCCTTATTTCTTCTCTTCAATCGGCAATACCCGCATTCCTTCAGAAGCTCGTTGCCAATCAACCCAACCATCGTAAAACACTCGATGCCTGCAGATGCGGAAAAGAGGGATATTGTTATAGCGAGTTTCGACCCATGCTGTCCGGTTGTCTGAGTGATTCACTATTACTCGATATGGAGCCTTTGCCCCCACCACGATCTCAGTTGCTTCATACCACGGTACGACTTCGGGCCTGTAATGTGCTGACCAGCAAGCCTTCTTCGTCTCGTTGGTGATAATCAGAGAACCATCGGCCCGTATTCCGGCCACGATCTCTGTCATCTCCGGCTTGTTCGTACACCCTGCTTCTGTACAGGTGATCGAAACCTGATTCGTGTAGTAATTCGTGCTGACGTTCATCGACAATACAACAAGTGCTGCTCCTATGATGTTGGTCATTTCACTCCTCCTCACTTCAGTTTGTCATACGGTATCTTCTCTGCGTTCCGAATGTCGCCCATGATCTCAATACTGTACTTGTACTTGCTCGTGCGCGAGAACGTCATCTCAATCTTGTTGCGCTTCAGGTCGTAGAGGCAACCAACAACAATCAAGACTATTGCCACAGAGGCCAGCATGAGGATGATAATGTGTTTCGTTTCGTCCTTCATTTCGCGCATTCCTCTCAGTTTTCATCCCAAACGCAAACACTTTTCGGGCTATGTAATATCCGGCAGAACGTCCCGTAGTGCCGCACGACGTACACGCGCCAGCCGTTACCCAGCATCATGGTAAGCATCATTCTTTGTTCGGGTGACAACTTCTTGTTGCCAACCTTGTTCTCAATCGCAATCGGTATCCCGTCAACGGAAAAGACCAAATCCGGCCAACCTTTCTTTTCGCGGGACTTTGGCGATAAATGAAGGAACGCAATACCCATTTTGGTCAGCTTCGTTTCTTCAAGGCCTTGCAACGTCTTTTCCGCCTTCGTGTCTGCTGGATACTCGCCGGGTTTCAGCTTTGGCATGATCCCGATTGCGGCCAGCGTCCTAGGATCGTTCAAATCTCTGACTGTGTTCATTGTGCGCTCTGCCAGTTTCTTGCTATCGTTGTCGCTCATGTCATCACCCGAATCGCCGCAACAACTATCGGCCCGAATGTCGCAACAAACATGCCGCCCAAGTATCCGAATATGTCAATAAAGCACTTGTCGCGGATTCCTAGCGCATCTTCCACGATCTCATACGTCAAGAATGAAACCGCCAAGACAACGCCCACGACAACAAAGCACCAATGCGCTGGCGGGTTGGCGAATAGCATTGAAAGCGGCTCCTCGCTCCAAAGAATCAGCCAGCCGATTGCCGCACCGTGCGGGACGTGGATCAATACCCGGATGATTATATCCCGCGTTGTGATTTCTTTCTTTCGCGTCATTTCATTCCCCCTTCCGCACGGCGTACTTGTCGAGCGTCAACTTAAGCTGCTTGATTGTCTCTGCGAGGTTCGCGTTGTAGTGTTTGTAGTTGCTCAGATGCGCCTTGGTAAAATGGCAGCCACGGCACAAGGTTATGAGGTTCGTCTGCACGGCAGCCAGCATGCGATTGACATGCACAGGCGTAATGTGATGCACCGGATTCTTGTTGCCGTTCGTGATGTTTCGCTTGAGGCCGCACAGTGCACAGGCGGGATTCGCCTTGCGGTATTTGGCCTTGGCTTTGGTGATCGCGTAGTCGGTAGGCTCTGGCACGAGCATGATGGTCGTATTCGTACCAGTGATCGCAGACAGATGCGGCAACTCATTCGTCGTGCCGCAACCCACAAGCAGAAGCAGTCCGGCAGCGAGATTGAAATACTTAAGTCTCATGCCTTCACCCTCCTGTTCCTTGCAATCCCCCACTGTCTGCGCCACTGATACTTCCGGCCCCAATGTCCGAGTTGTCTGTGTACCCATTTCATTGCATCTCCTCCGGTATGTGCTTGAGAATGACAGGAATTCCCATAAGGCTTAGTCGCCAATGCAGATGTCGAAATGCTGCAATCGTAGGCTCTGGCAACCGGACTTGCTTCGGCTTACTGTTGTATCCCATCCACACCATGCAAGGCCTGACTATATCAACGATGCGAAGCATGGGCGACACGTCGAAGTCCATGATCGGTTCAATAGTGACCATCTTTTGCGCGCATTCGATCTCGGAAAGGGCAATCGCGCGCGACGCCGGTGTTGGCCTATGGCCGTGGATCTTGCCGGGCCGGTTGGTTTCAATAGTTGTGCCAAGGATCACGTTCGAGGGCCAATCCTTGATGCGTGCAAACGTTCTCGGATTCTTCGATTGAAGCAAAAACATCTTGTTCGGCTCGATGCGGATACGCTCCACAATCAATTCAAAAAAGGCCTTGTCGCAAAACGAAACATCGCCACTTGCACAAGCGAAGACGAATTGCATGTACCCGGTCTGCGGCAACGATCCCTTGAGCCGCTTCGGGTGATTGTGCGGCGTGTACTTGTAGCACTTCCGGCAGTTGTGCTTTTGGCGTTTCGCCTGCGCCTGAAACGACGGCTTGCAGTACGCGCAATCAAATGCACAACCGACAAACGGATTCCATTGCTTCACGCTCAGTTGATACATGTTATCGCTCATATCTCCCCTCTCTCTACGCGCTCAACCATGTTGTCGTATTCCGCCAGGAATGCCGCAGAGACTTGGCCGCGCTTGCCTGCTTGATTGACTACTTGGCGAATCAAATGCCGTTGCGATAACGGAGCGAATGACAGTAGCCCGCGCAAGTCTGCAATACATTCCCATTCGGGCGCTCTCATTCCACGCTTTCTGTCGGGGCTTTCATTCTTCGCTTGCCCGAACTGCGTTGTCCCAAGAACCCACGCCCTCAGATGTGTCCGCCTGTGGACATAGCGATGGGCCACCTATTATGTTTGGGGTTTAAAGGCGGCGGGTGCAGCCAGTGCAGATATAGTGGCCAGTGATAGACGGATACGCAAGCGGCATGTTGCTGCCGCACCTGTGGCATGGCACGTTGCGTTTAGCCTTTCTGGTCACGAACCGCTCCCTTCTGTCGTATCAGTGCGAAAACGCCAGAAGGTCTGCGTCCGGTTTCCGAAATTAACCATTGCATCAAAGCCAAGCCCCACCCGATTGCTCTTGTCGAATATCCCCTCGGCCACCAGCTTCCTGACTTCGCGGGTAAAACTCGGTACGCCTTTTGGGGCATAACGATGGCCGTAGAATAGCTTGCAATATCCCATCACTTTGGGATGGTCGGGCCAACTTGTTATGTCGGTTTCCTCTGCGGCCCACTGCAAAATATAGTCCCGTTTCGTCATAGCTTATTGGTTGCTTGTTGTCTGCCGTTTTGCAGAGACTACTCGCACTCTGAGCAGCCTATTGTATGGCACCCCTTGCATGGGTCTGCGCTTGTCGGTTCTTGTTGCATTGCGTATCGTTCTGCCGCATCGTCTTGTTCGGTAGATACCCCAATCATCGCATCTGGCACAATCGGGCTGATGGTCATTGTCTCTAAATTGAATCGCGCCTGAGTCTGCTCGCCCGCTGGCCCTTTGCGATTCTTGAGGATACGCAGATTGATTATCTCTTTTGTATCCGCCTCTCGCCATGCGCCTATGAGCAAATCCGCACTGGCCTCGATTGATCCGCTGTCCTTCGCGTCGTGTAATCCGACTTGGCCGCCTTCGTCCTCTGGCTTGCGATGGATCTGTGTTGCCACAATGACAACCGTATTAGTCTCTTTCGCCATCACCTTCAAATCCTCGGCGGCAGCGCTGACCTTCTCGTATCGACTGCGCCCGCTGCTCGATTGCATCAATCCGATATAGTCAACCATTGCAACCGTCGGAGTCTCGCCCAACTTGTGCGATGTATGCAGCGACAGGATGGCTGTTTGCATCTGCTCTGCCGTCAGCCTCGACTTGTCAACCACATACACGTGGTCGATGCCAGCCATTGATACAAGTTGATGACCGGCCCGAAAATGATTCTCAATCTCCCATGCGCTCATCTTGTTGCCGCGTGCCGCTGCTCGCTCGAATACGAGTGAACCGGGAAGCTCTAAATGGAATTGTAAAATAGTCATGGGCGCAAGTGCCTTCGCTATGTTCCCAACAATCGCCGTCTTGCCCACGCCGGTATCGGCCATGATAACCACAAGCTCACCAGGAAGTATCGGGCGGCATCGGCCCTTGAACCACGGCAACCAATGCGATAAGTCAACTGTGTTTTCGTCATACTTCCGCATCAACTCCGCGTATTCATCCCGCAGATCATACATTGATTTGACTACAAGGCCGCCGTCGTCGCTCACAGGATGTTCTCCTTGCGCTGTGTTGGCTGATGTTCGTCGTCCCAGCATCCGCCGTTAATCCAAGTTTGGGCGTGTTTGATATAGCGCATCTCTGTGCCTTGTGTTGCATCGCGGTACTTGTTGGCCGCCACAATGAGTGTAGTTGTGTCAACTACGCCTTGATCTATTACTCGCTTGAACGCCTTGAACGCATGACCCTTGTCGATCTTTCTCGGATACACAGCCCAGAATGATATAAACTCTGGCGAATACGTATATGTATGTTTGTCTTGTTTGTTCTGTCCTGTTAGAGTATCACGCTCGGATACCACTGGTAGCTCGCTAGTAGTACACTTAATAAGCCATCCAATCTTGATATTAGTCAATGATACAAAGGCTAAATCAAATATCTCCGACGGGTAGCCTGTCATGTCTGCCAAGTCCTCGGCAACCATAGGCCCATCTTCATCCATGAGAATTCCGCGCTGTTCCTGTTTTGATGCCACTTGTAACATGAGATTCCATGCACAAAATATCTCTGCTGCCCTCGGCAACCGGCACACGCGGCGATAGCTTTTGCCGTCGTGCTTGTTGGGTACAGCTACCCATGATAATGTTGTTGCTTTGCGACTCTGCGCCTTCTCAAAAGTATCATCCCAATCTGGTATGTAGTAGACCATATCTTTCTTCACAACGTCGCCCCGATCTTCTTCATTACATCCTGAACAACCTCCGAGATATGAACCGGCCCATTGTTTGGATCACGGCGGCGGCGTTCGGTTGCTTTAGAGAAAAGAAAGCCCAGCCGGTGCGTGAAGGAATACCAAACCACCGCACGGGCGGCAATCGAGTAGAACTTCCCGGCTGAGCTTTGTGTTTACTGCTGATCATTCTGTGGTAGTCCCCCACGCATTGACTACTACTTTACGCCCATCTTTGCGCCATTGCAACATAAATCGAAAGTATTTTCATGTAAATAATCCTAGCTGAGCCGTGCGCCTTCGGGCCAACTCAACATACTCAGGGCTAAGCTCGACAAGGATACTATTTCGCCCTTCCATTTCCGCGACTTCGCCAGTCGTGCCGGATCCCCCAAACGGGTCAAGAACGGTCCCCCCTTGTGGACAACCGGCCAGTATGCAAGGACGTATCAATTCGGCAGGGAACACCGCAAAGTGTGCGCCCTTGTATGGTTGCTTTGTGACAGACCAAACCGTCCTCTTATTTCTAGTGGTAGCGTCGAGGCATTGCGCATTACCCCTGTTTCTGTGAAGTCCAGCCGATGTCTGCCTGTTACCACCCATGTTTGGTGCGCCACCAGTCAAGTCTTCGCCTGTGTTATAGGTTTTGCTAGGATTGCGGTATACGGCTTTCATCGGGCCATTTGCTTCTTTCGTACTCGGTCGTGCGCTTTGGCGTTTTGCGGCCGCCAACACTCGCTGTCACCCTGCGGTCCGCTTCCGCTAACCTGAGCATACGAATCGCCAAGATTCAGCCAAAGCGTACCGTCGTCACGCAGCACCCGCTTGACCTCCCGAAACGCCTTGACCATATTGCTGACGTATTCTTCTGGTGTAGCTTCTAGCCCGAGTTGATCCTTAACGCCGTAGTCGCGCAGGCCCCAATAGGGCGGACTGGTTACGCAGCAATGTACGCTGCCGGCATCGAGCTTCGGCCCCTCCACAAGCCAGTCGCCTTGAATGATTCGGACACTCATGCGCCCATTCTCTCCCGCACAATCGCCTCTGCCTCCGCGACTTCCGCGATAAACTTCGCAAGCTCGAACTCAAGCGCGGCGTGGAAATCCAAGTCAGCAGTCACGCGCGCAGTCACGGGCCGCAGTTTCGCATCTTCCGAGTACATACACCAGTCGCACCAGGCTCGCTCTGCTATCCATAGTTGCGATTGAATCTGCACAATATACTCTGTCGGCACAGCCTTCTTTCCGCGCAAGTGCTTGATGAACGTCGGGCGCAAGGGGCATTTGATCTCGACCATGCCGTCATCGCCCACAAGCCCGTCAGGACTGCAGCCATATGCGCGGCTATCATGCAGCACAAACCCTACCTGTCGCACGTCGCAACCGCACGCCATCTCGTACCACCCGCGGGCGGGTGCCTCAAGCGCCTTGCCGCGCTCCATTGCGTCGGTCGTATGGTGCATCTGGATTGTGCCAGATATGCGCTCGCCAATGATCTCGTTGATATAGCGTTGTCGCTTCTCGCCCTTCGTCGGCTCACCCTTGTTTGTTATGATGTCGTTGAATCGGCTTGCAGTGGGCTTGCCAAGTCGCACAGAGAACCATTCGAGCGAACCTTGCTCGCACCCGACGACAAGCGCGTGTTTTCCCATCGGTGCCTCAGACGGCGGATCAAATAGCGCGGGCATTATACTAGCTCCGGTTGATCCGTCGCGGCCTTCTTCTTCGCGGGCTTCGTTAGCGTTTCAATCGCCATCTGAAACTTGTCTGCGGGGAATGCCTCAAGCGTATCGCAGCCGCCGAATATCAGCACTGCGCCTTCGTCGCGGTCACTTGCCTTGATTGCCTTGCGTAGTTCCGTGACTTGCGCGGGCGTGATTGTGGCCTCTGGCGTGTGGCCATCAACGTCCTCGATGCCGGTCACGATGCCGAACGCAGCGCGATAGGAATACTTCTCGCCGTATGTTATGGCAATTCCGTGATCCTGGCTGGCGTTGGTATTCATGCCCTTTGTCGGCGGGATGTTGACTGTCGTGCGCTCACTGTGTCCTTCTTTGTGCGTGACTATGCAGCAGACTTTCGCCCCGCCGCCATCTATCGGCTCTGTGTCGAACCTGTGCGAGAAGCCAAGCTCAGATTCTATCGGCCCCGTAATCGGAATGATGTCGCATAGCGGCGCGTGCTTGTAAAGCAGCTTGCCGTTGCGGTCGTTGACTTCCTTTGTGTTCTCGATTGCCGGACATTGCTTCTGGAAGGCAGCCATCGCAAGCACAAACGCCTTGCGCGCTTGATTAGCTTCCCAGCGTTCCTGCAAGGCCATCAGCTTCTCCAACTTATCTACGTCGGCATTGTTCTGAACTGCCAGCCTCAGTAGTTCTGCCGGACTCGACGATGTTGCCACTTCCGCTGCTTCTTTCTTCTCAGTCATTGTTGTTTCCTTTCTGTTGTTTTGTGTCGTATGGCGGAGATTATCCGCGCACCATATCATAATATTCCTGCCATCGTTCGTTCCAGTATTCTTCTCCGCGCAGGAAGCACGACCAACAAGAAACAATGTAGTTACGTTCCTTGTCGACATAGGCGGTGTTCCTATGTCGCCGCTTAATGCTCTTGGCTGCCCTCTTTCTCTGACACATTGGACACTCAACCATCGGTCACATCCTTTGTCGTAACCTGACCTTTTGCGTCCTCGACAGTTTGCTTAATTCGCTTCGCCTTCCTCTCGGCTGCTCGGCAAGCGTTCCGGTACGCGACAGTGTTGCACCCGCTGGAGCACCAGACGGCCGCGCCCTTGCCGTAGTCGTATCGCCTGTTCGTCAACTCTGCCTGTGCCTCTGCTCTGCTGAAGAACGGCCCGGTAATCATTCCTATCGCGATCCGAGAGACTGCTTCACTACCTATGCCGAAGTTCTGCTGCGGGTCCACTATCATCCACCATGGTTCTGCTGTTGCCTCATTCTCGTCTGATACCTCTAGCTCAATCTTCATTCCGCGCCGCCCTTTCTATCCGTGCCGCATTCGATCCTTGGCCCCACACTTCGCTGGCGCCGGCGGCAAGTAGCCGCCCTGGCGCAGCTTGGCAATGGCCGCACGCATTAGCCACGTTGAAGCCGTTTGCAAATTCCGATCCGCCGCACGCTGAATCGCGTGCGCAACCGCTGGCTCAACTCGCATCTGTACTGCTACCGTTCTTTTCGCTGTCATGTGTTCCTTTCTTGTCCAGTTTCGCAAGTGTTTCCTTCGCCAGTGTAGCGACTGCACGGGCGGCATTGGTTGCGCGCAAGGCGGCTTGTACCCGTTTCGCATTCACCCAGCTATGATATGGCGATCCGAGTGAGTTACAAAAGCCGCCCGGCCAATCAATGATGCAACCGGCATCAACCGCGCCGCACGGATCATCAGTGTCATCGCCGTCGCTGTCTCTCCATGGCGGCTCGTCATCGCCAATTAGCGCGGCCTCGCATTCGTCCGTTTCGGCAACAAACTGGCAACATGGGCAATCCGCAAGCATCTCGCATTGCGCCGCCTCGCCGATTGCCGGTTCCTTGTCGAGATAGTCGAGAGCCAGCCAGCTCGGCCAATCTGCCTTTGTCGCCAGCGGATGCTCGGTAAGCCATGTCCAAAGATCAATCGTTGTTTGCAATGCTTCACGCTCTGTCTGTCCGTAACGGTTCATATCGCTTTCCTTCCGTGTTGTTGCCTCGCCAGTTCATTCTTATGATGCAATCGTTGTCGTGTCAGGGCTTTGATTTGCGAGTCAAGCAGATTATCCCAAGTACGATTCTCGTCGATTGTCGCGTGTCGTGTCAGCCTGAATCCGTTTTGTCCCGCGATGATCCGGCCATGTGACGCGGCCCTGCCTGCCCTACATTCTCGCCCGTCGCTGCTGAATCCAAAGTCAGCGAATCGCGCCCGCGTCATCCAGCAATCCGCGTGAACCTCAAGAATCGCAATCATGCGCCGCGCCAGTTCTGCCGCATTGTCTGGATTACCGGGAACCTTCGCGCGATCCTTCACGCCTGCCTGCGGCCTGAAATCCAGATCCGTTTGATTTGTCATCGGCTTCCTCGTTTGCAACCCGTTCGCAGAAATCAGCAAAGGCATTCAGCGCATCGGGTAGCGAGTTCTCTGCCGCGTCTTTGCGGAGTCGCGCTCTGTCTGTCTCGTTGAGTTTCATGCTTGTGTCGCTTCACGGAGTTTCTTCAATCCCAATGCGTGATAACTAGGTATGCGCATCCCGCCCTCTCGCTTCCGTATTATCCGCCAATGGTTTCAACCGTCGGCAGGCCACGAATCGCGCCGCCAGCATGATTCACAAGGCGCATGAATTTCGCTGCATCCGCCTTGAAATCGAAATAGCGTGCGTTCCACATCAACCCACTTTCGTTTTCCTTTACCGCGAACCGCACCGCATAGACCTTGCGCGGCTTGGCGCGACCATTGTACTCCCGAATCTCAATTGCGTCTTCGGGTGATACCAGCAATGTTTCTTGTTCCATGTTCGCCCCCTTCTTAGGCATAATTCGACCGTATGTGAGTTCGAGAATGTTGCTACCAGCGGCGTTACTGCATAGTTGCGGCTTGTTTCTTCAGTGTCTCCAAAACAAGTTTCAGATCGCTCATATGTTTGTCGAGGTTATCCACAAGACCCTGCGCTTCGTTGGTTTTCTCGTCGCGAGACAGAGAGTTCCACGCCATAGACCGAACCAGGGGCAAGTCAATATGCTTCTTGCCGGCCTTGATAAGCTCCAGCGTCATGTGCGTTCCGTAGGTTGCGCCCTTCATGAAGGATTGAGGATGAATTTCGCCGTCAGGCGTGGGAACTTCCTTGATGACTTCCACAATCACTTCATACGGCACCTTGACTTCGTACGGAACCTTTGTCTCGATTGTCTCTGGATTCGTACACAGGTTTACTAAACCCACAATCACCAGCACAAGCAATACTGCGGCTTGGCCGATGTTGAGCTTGTCCGAGGTTGCCTCATTCAAGGGGAATAACTTGCTCTCCTGTACTTCCGTCTTTGCTTTTTTCGTAGGTCTCATAGCTGTATTTCCTTTCCGTGCAGTTTGAACTTTCTCTTGTCAGGTACTTCTTTTTTCAGCGCATCTACGCAGGCCATCATCGAAGCGACAATCAGCTTCGACATGCTGACCGCTGTTTCTTTTTCAATCGTTCCAAATTCCTTCAGCAATTCTTGGGACTCTGCCGGAATGTAGAGATTGAAACTGCTGTGCTCTCCTTTTGCCATGATTAGATTCCTCCTTTCTCTTACCTCTGGGCGCAGAGCATAGTATGCTTGTACCCCTAACGTCAACAAGTTTGTTCAACTATCTTCCTCGTTTGCGTGTGTCGTATCAGTGCGAATGTACTTGTGGCATTCGCACCCACACGCGATCCTTTTGAGGTTCTTGTCAACGGCGCATTTCCAAGCGTCAGAGAATCGGCAACCGCATTCTGGCGTTGCCAGTAGTTTCTTCGCTCGCTTCGCGCTTCGGAGAATCGCCGACAACTTGCGGTCCAACAACTTCCAGTCGCTACGGACGAAGCCTTTATGAGTAGCGTCGTCCAAGGTGTCGTGTATCGCGTCTAGACATTTGCCAAGTGCTTTCCATTCTGGAGAATCATATATCATCGGTCACCTGTTGTCTGCTGTTATATTACCAATCCGATCAATAGTCCGGCGATGAAACAGGCAACCATCACAATGTAGGGCCACCAGATAAAAACCTCCGGCCCCCACTCGTTGATTCTTGGGTCTGCTGACACTTCTTTACGCTTCCGCATTGGTCACGTCCTTTGTCGTATCTGGGAGAATCTCACCTCCGACATATCCCAACTCGCTACCATCACACAAGGCACAGTCGCCAGCCAAGTGTGCTGAGTCGCATTCGGCAACCCATTGTTGTGCCGCATCGTAAGGTGAGCCGTCTTCGGATCGAGGCACCCAGTGATAGGCCATCCAGAACTTGAGTCTGAAAACAGCCCCGCCTACCTCGACAGACGCTTCGCCTTCTCTTGGTTCGGCGGCGGTTCGTAGCGATCTTCTGTACTCAAAATATCGTTTCAGTCGCTTAAACATTCGTAGTCCTTTCTGCGGGTTCTGTTGAAATAGGTGGAGAATACGGGATTGGCCTGTTCCATTTCCACCACAACCAGAACCAAGTGCAATACTGCGGGCCTTCATATCGCTTTGGAAGCCAGTGCATTTCAACTCTCCTCATTTTGTGTCGTTACGCGGAGAGTATTGGCGGCTTGTCTGCTCGCGGCTGTGCAGTCAGCACAAATCTCATCTTCCAGTTCGTCGCACCGCTCGTCACAGTCTAGGCACTTGTGGCCGCGTAGGTTCCAGTCGCGCAGAACATCCGCCGGATAGAAACTGGACTCCGAAGTCTTGTGGCAGAACAGGCACTCGGCATAACGCTTCGCCGTCTCAATTCCTTCGGAGTATATCTTGACCGTTGGGTTGTCACAGGTACACGGTCGCAACTTCTTTTCGGCTTCATCCCATTCCCCCTTGGGCTTGCCCGTTTCTGTTACTTGGACAATCTTGATGGTCTTGCCATTACCGAAGCGCGGTTGCGGGTCGATGTCCTGCCAATCAGCCCTGAGCGGAATGTGATGAACGGCAAAGTTATCGTTGCAAACATCGACCATGCAGCGGTCTGGATTCTCCTGTGCGGTATTCGCTATTGCCCACAATAAGTCAATTATGTTCTGGTCCATTTCTAACCCTCCGTATTCGTTGCTTGTTGTGTCGGTTCCGCGCTTCGCGTAGCGCGGAACCGTGGCCACATGGACCAGCTTCCATGAGAACTGTTGTGTTCCCATGCTCGCACATCATCATCAACCATCACAATCCGCTTGTCATTCAAGTGGATGGATGACAACTTGATGGGCTTCCGCTTTGTCGCTTTCTTTGGCATCAGTTGCCGCCCTCGCTCTCGACACTACAAGGCCCGCGGTGACCTTTCCTCTGGCTACTCAGTGCTTATCCACAAAACTTCGGTGCGTTTCCTCGCCCCGTCTGCATAAGCGCCGCGCTGCTCTCTGCGCCAGTCGGGGAACAGTTCAACGTCATACAACTCGCATGGATACCCGCTAATAACTACTGGCCCCTTGAGTTCTTTAAGCACTGAAGCCATTTTTCTGTGGTCGTCGTCGGTCATCTCGAATCTGTAATCATCCCCAGTATCACCCCTTGTGCTTTTCGGGTATGGGGGGTCAACGTAATGGAGCGTGTCTAGGCTATCATGTTGCTGCATGATCTTGAGGGCATCGCGGTTCTCTACGATTACACGCCCCTGTATTCTCTCGACGATCCTGTGTAGGGCGTCGGGCATTGTCAGCCATTGCTGGACGGGAACCGTGCCGATCTTCTGCGTCTTGGAATAGCTGCGGAATCCGCTTTTGCTTCCCTGCCTGCATGTAGCGTCCGTCCCTACACTCATAAAGCTACACGCAATAAGTCGCCGCGCCGCCTCAACTCCGCCCATTGTCCGCTTGTAGCTCTCTTCCCACTCGTCATACGACCACGGCGTTAGCTCTATCTGCCGGATCAATTCCGCGGACAAGGCGGGGTCGCGCAGCACGCGGAAGAGGTTGACAATCTCGCCGTTGAGATCGTTATATACCTCGACTTTGGCGGGTGTCTTTTGCAGCAAGACGCTACCAGCGCCGCCATACGCCTCGACGTAGGCCCGGTGTTCGGGGAAATGGGAGATGATCCATTTTGCTAATACCCATTTGCCTCCGTGGTAACGAAGCACCGGGTGTCGAGGGCGTCTTTTGTTGTCGTGGTTGCTCATTCCTCCTCCCCAAACACGGCCTGTATCGCCTCAATCATCAGAGTCTCCGTGTGATGTCGGAACATGGTCTTTAATGTGCTGCGGGTGGGTCTTGCCCTTGGCGTAAATCTCTTTATTCAGTTCCTTGCGATGCTTCTTTGACAATGCGCCGAGATCCGCTTCGCGTAAAAACTCTTTCAGGCTGCGGTTCTCCATTGCAAAGTAAATGTCTGTCATGTCAAATTCCTTTCACTTCCATTGCTTGACAATCTTGCCGTCCTGAATATACACCCGTTTCCCGTCTTTCAGCTTCAAGCGCGATGGGATAAAGGTCTTATGGTGCATCTTGTCGTTGTCATCACGCCAGCATTGTAATAGCACTGCTTCTTTGTGAACTATCCAGCAAATGCAACGTGCTGAGACAGCAATGGGACCGGACTTGTTTTCGACTGTTGCATATTGACCACTTGCCGCTACGACTCCACTGTCACCTGATGCACTGGCTGATCCACTGTCACCTGATGCACTGGCTGATCCACTGTCACCTGATGCACTGGCTGATCCACTGTAACCTGATGCACTGGCTGATCCACTGTAACCTGATGCACTGGCTGATCCCCTGTAACCTGATGCACTGGCTGATCCACTGTAACCTGATGCACTGGCTGATCCGCTGGAATTTTGTGCGACCCAAGCCATGCGCCCCTCGATGGTACATTGCATGGCATCATTATATGAACCACACAAAACGACGTTGGCCTTTGACGCTTTGACTTTTCCAAACTCAAGCGAAACGATGTCTTTCGGGTCTACCTCCAGCACATACCACTTGCCATCCCATATCGCATTCTTGCCAGTTCCAAGGCCTACACCCCA
>Ga0307928_10001823_pt1 | contig 16213 bp, 27 predicted proteins | sample AceLakmetagen232_FD_201815 | JGI IMG/M metagenome (GOLD analysis project Ga0307928, IMG submission 201815) | Saline water microbial communities from Ace Lake, Antarctica - #232 | ecosystem: Environmental > Aquatic > Non-marine Saline and Alkaline > Saline | place: Antarctica: Ace Lake... | reverse complement strand
TTGCTGCGGTCACAGGCTGAATATTCATTCGCAACGCTACAGCACGAGGACAACAAGGACAGGACGCCCGTTGAGATTCTCGACACGCAAATGTCGCATTGGGACAAAGCCATGGACGTCGGCTGCGCTGGCATTCCAACGGGGTTCTCGTTTCTCGACAAGGGGTTTGGCGGCTTGATGGATGCCGCTTGTTACTACCTGTCCGGCCCTCCTGGTTCGTGCAAGACAACGCTTGGTCGCAACATCTGCGAGCATGTGGCGGGGCATTTAGGCTTGCGCGTGGACATCGTGACGCTTGAACAGACGGAAGAACAGATGTGGGGTTCTGTGGCTGCTACTTTTGCTGGCGAGTCAGTGTTCCTGCTCAATTCTGGCAGCAACAAGGCGTCAGTCCAACGGGTGCGCGACAAGGCGCGTGACGTGGTTACGAAATGGCCGCTGAACATTACCGAGGCAGACAAAACCATCCCACAGCTATGGTCATGGGCAAGGCGAGCGAAGGCGCAAGGCTCCCGATTGCTGATGCTGGATTATCTGCAATTACTCACCGACGATAGCGGCAGCAAACAGAGTCCAGAACAGCGCACAACGGCGCAATCAAGCGCGTGCAGGGCAATCGCCAAGTCGCTCAAGCTGCCATTCGTCGTTATCAGTTCCGAGTCAAATGAAGGGAACATGCGTAATTCAGGGCAAATGCGCTACGATGCGTGGGCGTGGATTCGATTGACGCAAGCAGACGACTACAGCGTTGAGCGACCGCTTATCAATGCCGAGTTGAAGAAACAGCGGTTTGGCCCACCAATGCACAACGTCCCCCTGTACTACCAAGGCGGCAGACTCGTACCCGACTACGTATGGCAAGAGGACAACAGGCAAAGCAACGGTTCCACGATGGTGATAAAGGAGCGATACGAATGAAGGCTCACAGAAATCGGTTCAGGGTGTGGGTTAAGCATGACATGGCCATCGGGCGAAACGACGAGATCGAAATTGGCTGGTTGCGCCCCCAGTGCGAATGGGTAACGCTGGATGACAACGGGCAGGATATCATATGGGGATGGGTGGAACGCGAAGAATCCATGCTTATCGGGCGCGACGCTGATGTGGAGTTTTCGGCTGGCCGCTCGGACGCGAACGGCGTAGAAGTCTTCGAGGGCGATATCATCGAGGCACCACATGATTATGGTCCTGCCGGATTCAAGACCGAGCGGATGTTAGTATGCTGGGATAACTTGCGCGGCTACCAGTGGGGTTACTGGCAGGTTATGAAGATGGTCGTCATTGGCAACATCCACGAGGACGCGCATTTGTTGGAGGAAAACGCTTGACACGCCCGAGCATTATGGGTATGTTTGGCGGTAAGGAGGGGGTATGAATAAAACCGACGAAAATCTGCTAGACTGCTTCCACGACACGCCGTCCGACTTGGTGTTTTGGTCGTTTCGCTACTTCTTGGGGCGTAGTTCTGCGGCAACGTGCTGCTTTGCTCGGTCATTGGCGACCGCTTGGCCATACTTGGGAACTCGCGTGCAGGGCTGCATACGCCGCGAAATTGAGGCAGAATTCAGCACGGGCGTGAATCTTACCAACATTGACCGTGCGGCTTGGCAGTTGGTGCGCGATGCTTATGGGGAGGGATTGACGTAATGGATGAGCAACTCTACTTGATGGCCGTGGGTCTGAGCCTTGAGGAAAAGGTACGCAAGTCTATCGGCAACCTGCAAGAGTACGAGCGTGAGGCTCTGCGGCGTGATCCCGAGAACGGCTATTACCTATGCGACTCGTTCGGCAAGGATTCATGCGTCATCCTGCACTTGGCGCAGCGATCCGGGGTGAAATTCGTGGCGCACCACAACTTGACCACGCTGGACCCCCCCGAGTTGATATGGTTCGGACGCGAGCATCATGCGGAAACGGTTGTGCATAAGCCAGAAAAGCCCATGTTAAACCGTTTGGCCAATGATGCCAGAACTATGCCGACAAGAATAATCAGATGGTGTTGTGCTGAATACAAAGAGGGCCAAGGCGAGTTCGAGCGCGGTAATACATCTGCGGTTGGCCGCGTAAAGGTGTTTGGGATAAGGGCCGCAGAGTCGAATAGGCGCAAGGCTCGATGGAAAACATGGACTCCGTGGAAAGCTCGCGGTTCAGCAAGTAATGATACATGGGCATTAAATCCAATCCTGTATTGGACAGATGAGGATGTATGGCGGTACATCCAAGACAACAATATTCCGTATTGCTGCCTTTACGACGAGGGATTCAAGCGGCTCGGGTGTGTCGGTTGCCCAATGTCACCTCGCAGGCGTCAAGATTTTGATAGGTGGCCGAAATATGAACAGGCATGGAAACGCGCCGCCGAAAGATGCTGGCACCGCAGAAAACTTCGGAGGCTCAAAGACGGAAGACTGTTTATGGACAGGTTTCCAACTCCTGAAATACATTGGAAATGGTGGATGGAAGAACTACCAGAACCAGAAGACGACGGATGTCAGATGGGGCTCTTTTGATATGGGGAAACCGAATGACTGACCAAGCAAAGCGCAAGGCAAAGCCAAAGAATCAGCGAGTGCCAACAGATTTCGAGCTTGGCGAGTGCGTGAACCTTGTCGAAATCGAACCTGGCGAGCTGCCCGATTGGTTCCTGCGAATACCCCCCAAGGTGCAGCAATATCTACTCATGCGAGCAAGCGGGTTCACATACAAAGCCATTGCCGCCCATTTCGAGGTATCACTCACGGCGGTTGCCCAACAAATCAAGAAATATGACCCCAAGCAGGCGTTTCGCGTACCTGAAGAAATCAAAGAGCGCATCAAGATGGCACAATGGGGGCTCATAGAGGACAAGGCATTAGCGCGGTCGAACAAGGCACTTGACGATGGCGAAATGACCGGCTGGCAAGCACTTGGGCAAGCCGACCTTGCGCGAAAGAACATTCTTGCCACGCGTAACGCCAAGACCTACGAGAAAGTGGCCGAAGTGAGCGCGATACGTCAGAAAATCGAGGCGCAGAGGGCTGTGCGTAAGGTTTTGCCCGTTGTCGAGGGCGAAGCGAAGGAGATTGAGGAATGAATGGATATTTCATAAGCGTGAACCTGTTGAAGCAGTGCTTGTTCGGCATCGCATACGGCGGCGGCGGGGCTTGGTCGCTATGTTTCGGTTGCTTTTCGATTGAACTGCATTGGCACAACAAGAAAACTGGTGATTTCATCGTGTTCTACAACGAGTTCACGCCGTATTAAGGAGATTGAGGAATGAGCCACAAACAGGCAATAGAACAACTCAATGACCTTGTACAGGAGATCAGGGATTGCACAGAAGCGGAACGCAAGAAGGCGCTACGTGATCTTGTGGCAGACCAAGCCGAAGCAAAGCCATCGGATACAGACCGGCCAAACCTCCGCCCGTGCCCGTTTTGTGGCGGCTTGCCGAAAATAGAGCGGTTAGGCGGATTCGACACTATTCAGCATGTCAACAGCGAGTGTCCGATTTCTCCTGTGTTCGGCTGGTCGCTGTGTGTATGGAAAAGCGGCATTGGCGCTGACGACAATTCTGTAGGAGAAGACAAAGGCCGACACCCCATGAAAACAAGCATCTACGTATCAATCCCCACGCTTGGAGCGATCATTCGACCCACGAGACCCAACTGTGTTGGCAGAACACTGCTTACACCGGAGTGCCGCTCTTCTATTCCTGGCGTCGTCACCACCTGCACAGAAAACGTGAGTATTCAGGGGCTCATCCTTCCCATCAATGGATTTCCATTCATCACTCAGGATTGTGACGTTACTGTCTGCGGGCATGCGGCGCTGTGGATGGCGCTTCGCTACTTCAGCAACCGATACTCGGAGTACAGTGAGAAGTATCCGTTCGAGCTCTTGCGACTCACAGCTCAGCACGCGCGAGAGAGGATTTATCCATCACGAGGGCTTCAGACCTGGCAAATGGCGATGGCACTCAGAGAAGCAGGGTTCAGCCCCGTTATCTACCATCGCGACGACTATAAAGACGAGTTTGAGCATTTGCTCTACACTTATGTTGAATCAGGGATTCCTCTGGTCATCACTTTCGAGCGACACGCAGCCGTCGCCTTTGGCCACATCTCAGACTACAAGAAAAGGCTCACGCCCAAAGATGGTAGCATGCGGCGATCCTCGGACTTCAATACGGGCATTGTCATCCACGATGACAACCAGTTTCCCTACCAAGTGCTGTCGCGTCGGAAAGGGAAAGGGCCGCTCGACTCTGAATATAGATTTCAGGACATTGAGTCGTTTGTTGCGCCTCTGGCCGAGAAGATTTTTCTTTCGGCTGAAGAGTTCGAGAGCTTGGCGCTCGAATTGCTTCAGGGCAAGCGGTTCGGCTATGCTGCTTGCTCGCCCGAGTTGAAGCGGAAGAAGCTGATGCTTCGCATCTTTCTGACGTCCTGCCGATCCTTCAAGGCCCGCCTGCGTGAGCGAGGGATGGGGAACTCGTTGGTTAGTGAAGTATATGCAAACCTTCCCATGCCTCATTTCATCTGGGTGTGCGAGTTGGCCGTTGAAAGCCGTTACGTCAAGAGTCACGAAGTCCTAGGAGAAGTCATATGGGACGCGACTCGCAATGCCTTGGAAGAGGACGGTTGGCTGGCCCTGCACTACCCCGAGAAACTGATCGTCAATGTCGGGGCATCCGCGAACGAATCTCGTGATCTGGCAGAATTTCCCTTGCAAGACTCGTCTGATTATCCATTATATCGGTCAAACCTAAAGCCCATGAAAGGGGTTGCTGAATGAGCCGGCAGTTGAATCTGGCACCCGTGCATCGCGTTCGTCCCCAGCAGGTGTTTGCCAAGCGAGAGGAATACGAGCAGTTCCGGATCACCTTTGCGGAATCTGTTCGTCCCAAACTTGAGCATTACCGAATCGCGCGACAGCGGAGTGAAGAGCGGGCGAAGCGTCACATGGTCGGCTGATAACCGGCCTCGCTTCGTAGGGTGAATTCTGCAAGTGAACTGTGGACGGGTTTCCGTCAGATAGGTTATCTCGCTTGTATCCCCTGCTATTGCGTCTGCCTGTTCCTGATTCACTACGCGCTTACTCATTCTTCACCACCTTTCAATTCCGCCAACACCTTAGCTGCACACGCCGGGCATATACCATGCGATGCCTCACGCAATCTCGACAAACGGGGCCCGTGGAAGTACAGGCCGAACAAGCCCCTGTATCGCTTGCACCATGCACATTGACTGTCTAGCTTATTCATTGGGTTTTCCTTGTGATTGCCAGCGCCCGCTCATTCCACCACGGAGCGAACTCGAACGGTATATCAAACCATGCGCCCGACCCGTCAGTCGCCTGAAACAACTTGACGTCACGCCAAAACTTGTACAGCATCACGATCTCTCGGCTTTCCGGCGTAACCTTTGCGTACAAATCGCTTTCGTGGCTGTCAATTGGCACATTGGCCGCCACCAGTTGCTGATAGATACTTGCTTTCATCTCTTCCCCTCCTGTTTTTGCTCACGTTTCCAGCGATGATCCAGCCAGCCAGCCCATAGCAAGGACAGGAACCAGGCGCAGCCGATTATTGAGAGCGCTACGTTCATTTGCTCCCTTTCCAGTTTTCCGGTGCGCCCCACGATGCCTCTTCGTAACCGGGCAACCAACCGACGGCCCTTGATTCGATTTGCTGACACAAGAAACACGCCCCGCTATCCTTCCATCCGTCATGTTCGCATGATTGGTACGTATAACACCGAACGGCTTTTAACGCCTCCACGGGGTTAATCGGACGATGGACCACACGCACGTCCTCGTCTGTAAACGTGTAATCCTCGCCGACAACACCCGGCAACTCATCCACCGAATAATGCGGATAACGGCACGACAGGCTCTTGACGCACTCATCCCAAAGCATTTGTCCCGTCGCCGTCCAGTTTTTCGAGCGAATATCAAACGCCGCCGCAGCCGCCACTAGATATGAGATATGGTCCCTGTCTACAATGTATGCTGACATAATTACTCCTTTACCGCTGCATTTCCAACACTCACGCCATCCATATCAGACGGCGTGTAACTATCGCGTAACTCCCCTTCATCAAGCAGTTGATTGGCCAGCTCTGACAGGATTCTACCAGCTTCGAGTGCCGCAACGCCTTGCTCGTGCGCTTGTGTCAGGTCAATTTGTATTGATAATTGTATATTATACCTCGGTCGGTCTCGTTTTTACCACACTTCACACAATACACCCGATTCGCACGCCGGTTGCAGTCCCGGCGCATGGGGTTTGTGGGGGCTAATCGGCCTGTCCTGCCGTTTCCTCGGCCTCTGCCGCCTGTGCGTCAGCGGCTACTTCTGCCGCGGCGGTTAGCGCGTCGTGCTCGGCTGCTGCTATGTCGTCCAGGCGGTCAGTTGCGGTGTCTGTTGTCATGGTCTCGGTCTCCTTAGTTGGTGTTGCTCCATGCGCCGGTTGCGGTCCCGGCGCATGGGGTTTGTGGGGGGTTGGGTGGTCGTTTGCTGGTCCCTTCGATCTCGACCGCTTTCTTCGTCGGCCACCATGAAAGCGTCACGTCCATTGCCCGAATCTTGGCGTTTAGCTCGTCGAATGCCTCTTGTAGATTTGCAGGAATCTCGCCCTCTGGCGGCAGATCATCACAATAAACAGTTTCGGCGTCGATTGGTTCCGCCTTGTTCGGCTCGCAAAGAACCAGCATTAGCTCTTCAGACTGAACGCTATGCTCTTCGCAGTAGTCTTCGATCTCGTCTTCGCTGAAGAAATAAACATCATCCATGTAGATAGAGAGCGGCGTTGTGCCGTCCCACTCAACAACATCAAAGGCAGCATACTTCTTCTTGCGGCGTATCTCCATGCAGTCAGGGCAGTAGAGATATCCTTTTCGTGTTGGCTTCTGGCAGTCCCCGCACTCAACGTGAGTGCATCCGGCATATCGCGCCGCGCGTTCGTCCACTCCGAAGAATAGACCATCACGCGAAACCCATCCGTTGATGTTGTCTACCTTGTGCGCGGCTTCGTCTGACGTGTTCGTTATGATTTTGTCGGTCATCATTCTACTCCATTCTACTCCGCGCCGGTTGCAGTCCCGGCGCATGGGGTTTGTGGGGGCTAATCGGCCTGTCCTGCCGTTTCCTCGGCCTCTGCCGCCTGTGCGTCAGCGGCTACTTCTGCCGCAGCGGTTAGCGCGTCGTGCTCGGCTGCTGCTATGTCGTCCAGGCGGTCAGTTGCGGTGTCTGTTGTCATGGTCTCGGTCTCCTTAGTTGGTGTTGCTTCGTGCATTATGCGCTGACGGCGTTTGGCGTCGGCACGGTCAGTTGCGTCTGTCAGCAACCACCAGTAGATGTCCGTGTCGGCGACGGGGTTGTTGTGACAATCGAGTCCGTGGTTACACAGAGCGCATGTCTCGCAATCGTGATCGTTCCGGCCGCAGTAGTCTGTATCGTAACGCTTTGCTGCTGTCATGGTCCCGTTATCCTTTGTTGTGGGTGTTGCCGTTTCTCCCTCCCGCCGATTTACCCCGGCGGGCAGGTTCTTATATAGCAGGTCCCGTGCCAGTCGCCCGAAAAGTCATAACTCGTGTATTTGCAACAGCAATCATCTGCATATTGTCAAATCTGACGACACCATTTGAGAAAATGACAAGGATATCAGGCACAACCGGCACGCACACCACGCCAACTGTAACAATATGTTACACATTGCCAGGCAAGCGCGCTACTTATACTATAGACAGAGAGATAGTATAACATCTGCTATACATAATATGATTCGGTGTTGCATTATTTAGGTATGATAGGGGAGAGGGATATGATAACGGGTTAGGGGAACCATCGTTCAGGTTGTTCAAAGTGTTCAGTATGAATTGAACGCTGGCCTGGTATCGCCACCGATCTGCTGTTTCTCCCCCACGAAACAGGCGCAACGAGGCCAGAATCACCGAGTTTGCTAAGGATTATGTCTTCCCGCAACACATAGACAGTGTGTTGCAGTGATGGGGCCGTACCCTTCCCCCGCCATGCCCCTTGTTGCTATATACAATGCGTTCTCTAGGTATTCCCCATATAAAAAGGCTATTCCCTGTAGTTTTCCCTTGCGAAAAGGACTTACTATTGGCACAGATCGTTGAATTGTGCAGTTAGTGAGCGCAAAGCTGCTGCCTGCTTGAATTTTCCCGCTAAAAAGGGTTGACAAGTCGTTTGGGTTGCCCTATTATGCTGGAAAAAGGGGAACAAACGCTATGAATTGCGAGATACTGACAGGCGACTGCCGCGAGGTGCTGGCTGATTTGGAAGATGGAAGCGTGAATTGCTGCGTTACAAGCCCTCCGTACTTCGGGTTGCGTGATTACGGCGTTGATGGTCAGATCGGTCTTGAGCAGACGCCTGACGCTTACGTTGCCGAGTTGGTGAGGGTGTTTCGCGAGGTCAAGCGCGTGCTGCGGGATGACGCCACGCTATGGCTCAACCTCGGGGATACCTACGCATCTGGAAATACAAGCCCTGCAAGCAATCGACATCCTTCGCGCGGGCAAAAGGGTGTTGTGCATGTTAAAGAAATGACACAGGACGCCCGCCCGACGCCTTTGGGGCTCAAGCCAAAAGACCTAATCGGTATCCCGTGGCGCGTTGCGTTTGCGCTACAGGCTGACGGCTGGTATCTGCGGCAGGACATCATCTGGGCGAAACCGAACCCAATGCCTGAGAGCGTGACTGATCGATGCACTAAGAGCCATGAGTACATCTTTTTGCTGAGTAAGTCGGCGCGGTATTGGTATGATGCTGCTGCCATTGCCGAACAGTCCACACAGGGCGACGATACAGTGCGGGACAGAAGCGACAGTAAAATCAACAACGGCACGGGTCTTGCGCCGCACGGTGATCTTAAGCGCAACGATTACCCAACCCGCAACAAGCGTTCAGTATGGACGGTCGCAACGCAGCCATACAAGGGCGCACACTTCGCCACGTTCCCGCCCGACCTGATAAAGCCGTGCATTCTCGCTGGCTGTCCTGCTGGCGGCACCGTGCTTGATTGCTTCGGCGGTTCAGGCACAACCGGCGCAGTTGCCGAGTCGCTTGGCAGGAATAGCGTGCTGATCGAGTTGAAACCTGAGTATGGGGAGTTGCAACGCGCTAGGACGGCGCAGCGGTCTATGCTGTAATCCACAATAAAAAGGCTTGACACGCCATTCAGCATCCCGTATGGTGTCGCAACAGGAGGGAATAGATGAAAGAACACCCGATACTGGTAAACGATCAAGTCAGCCGGAACATACGTGCGGGGCTTCAGACGCAAGACCGTAGGCCGATGAAGGTGCAGCCTGTCTCTGTATGGCGAAACCACGAGATAGGCGGACCGATGCATTTTTCGGCATGGGACGACACTGCCTATGTGGGCGCGTTCGACGATGCTGACCATACGGTCAAGATTCTACAGAACTGTCCCTACGGCACCGCCGGCGACAGGCTGTGGTTCAGGGAGGCGTTCTCGTTTGAGGACTTCTTAGACGCCCTTCCGCCGCGTAGCGAGGTCCACCGCTTCTTGTGTGAAAGAGACGACGGCGACCACAATATAGTGTACCGAGCAAGTTACGAAGGTCTGTGCGGCCGTATATCAAGTCGCTGGCACCCGAACATGCATCTACCGCGATGGGCCTGTAGAACAACCGCGATAGTCAAGCGGGTATGGGTTGAGCGGGCGCAGGAGATCACCCCACAAGACTGCGAAGCAGAGGGCATACAAGGCAAGATTCTGTGTACGCCAAACGCGGTTGGGCATCCTGTGCCGTGCAACAAATACACATGCGGAAACGGTTTGACGTATGCTTATCCACTGGATGCGTTTGAGGCACTCTGGGGCGACATATATCCCGGCTCTTGGGAACGCAACGAGTGGGTATGGTGCTGCGAGTTCGAGGTAGAGAAATGAATCAACTATCAGGCATATCACTATCAGGCAAGATCAACGGCGATTCTTACCTGACTCTCAAAGCCAGCAACGGCAAGATTGCCGCAATCAACATGACCGCAATGGCCGACCAAGGCGGGCCGATTACCAAGAGCGCGATACGGTGCTGGATTAAGGATAACACTGAGGCGAGCATTTCCGAGCAGCGCGAGCTGTGAGGAATATGTTCCACCTGTTTGTTGGGTTTTCCATCAGAGAGTTAGGAACGAAAGGAAGATTAGGATGAAGAGTCAAGAAGCGAACCGATGTTGCATCACGGCAGATCAGATCATCACGGGGCCGAACATGCTTCGTGATATTGCGGAAGTGCTCCGCGAAATGAAGGGCAAATACGAAGGCAGGAACCCACAAGAGAAGCTGCACGGCGGGGAGCCGTATTTCTTTCTCCGGGCGCAAGACATGTGTGCGCCTGCCGCGGTAACGCACTATGCGAATCACCTACAGACAAACGGAGACGCGAAAGGTTCGGAAGAGTGTCACGCCTTCGCAAAACGAATGAGAGAATGGCAAGCGGCACACCCCGAACTAGTGAAGATGCCGGATTGAGGACAACACCGGCCTTGACGGTCGGCGAGAGAGTGAGGTTTGACGATGCAGACTTGCCCGAAGTGTGGCGAACAAGATGACTGGTTGCAGAAGTGTACCCGGTGCGGAGAGGAATGGCGCGAATCGTCAATACCCTCCACTGATTTGTTGTGTGCGATCATGCAGATTGCAGACCATCAGATACCGGGGTACGCATACGGTGATAACGAGGCCGCTTGCGACATGGATATGCGCTTGCGGGAAATCTACGCGATGGCTCGGGCACCCAACGTCGTCAATCAGCGTGCGGCTATTGACGCTACGCTGGATTGATTTGTTGGATGAAATTATGAAACGACGTGAAGAGTTTGGAAAGCGGTGTGAGTTGTGCAAGAAGAACCGGGAGGCTCATATGTACCCGTTCCCCGTGCGCGGCAAGTACCGACGTTTGTGCAAAGTGTGCTGGCATGATGTCAGTACATCCAACGTCGTCAATCAGCGTGCGGCTATTGACGCTACGCTAGATTGAGTTGTTATGAAAATATTCTTAATTTTACCGATGGCTGTGTTTGAGATTGGTTTTCTCGGCGTCTGTTGGGTGGTGGCTGTATGCCATAAGCCGACAGCCCGGCGGATGGTTGAGCGGTCCCTTCGCACGTTGCCGGGGCCGGAGTGGTATTCAGATTCACAATAGGCGTTAGGCTGCACGCAGTCGCCAGGGGATGGGTGAGGGGGAATAGGGCGGATGTTGCGGGCGCCGATGTGGCGCTCTGTAAAATAGGAGGTTGGACGATGGGAGTATCGAGGAAGACTGGCAGGGCGAGAACGCCGGGCGCGTGCGGGGGAACGCCACGGCAGGACGGTAGCGGCAACGGCTTGGGCAATCGCAACACAGTACGGCAGCCGCCGAAAAAGAAGAAATAACCACAACCCAACCGGGGCGGCAAGGCCGGATACCTTGTCGCTCCACCAGCAAGGCAGTTCAAGTACCAGCGGCAAATGGAACAACGTAGGGCAGACCTTGCAGCGATGGAAGTAAAGGAACAGATCATGACGGAAGGAATTGACATGAAAGAACCACGCTTAGAGGATTGCGCTGATAACTTCCGTGATGCTGACGGTGCTGCGTTCGTGGTGCATTGTCCGAAGTGCGGTCGTGAGAATTACGCGCTAGCCGTGGCGAGCGGTCAGTGCGTTTGGTGTGGATGGACAGCCCAAAAGGAGCAATCGGCATGATAACGAACCTGGTAGCAGCGGCGATTCTGGCGACTAACGTATGGACGGCAACAAATGACAGATACGCCCCATAAAGCGTCAGGATGCTCCACGATTGGTCGCAAGGCATGAACGGGTACAAGTATAGGTTTTGCGTTACGACGCTTCTCAGGGTGCGTTACGGGGCTGTACGAGGCGATATGGGGTACTTGAACATAAGGAGGACGGTATGAGCGACAAGATTGATCAGGGTGCGTTGGCAGATGCGATTCGGCTGGGTGTGGCGGAATACGAGCGGTTACGGGAAATAAAGATCGAGCAGGCAAAGCGACCTCCCCTACCCGAGCAGCGCGAGTATCGCCGCAATGGCAAGCTGTACCTGCTGACTAACGACGCTGGTTATCGCCAGCCGAAGCAGGGCGAAGTGTATTACGATGACGACCTGGTGCTAACCGCAGTGAACGACCACAGTCCATTGGCAGGCAAGGTTTACATCCTAACCCTCATAGACCCGCCCAAGCCCACGCAGGAGTTGCTTGATGAGGGGGAACTGGACATAGACGGGGATTATCCGGTTAAGCCAAACGTTGGGGACATATTCGTTGATTATCGCGGACGCCATAAATGTAGAAGTTGTCGTCCCGAAACACTCAAACCCTTCCATCACGGCTACCGCTGGCTGCTCAAGAAAAGGGAGCCGAAGCTGCGGTATGCGCGGGACGGCTGTGACATTCGAGATGCGGTCTCTGACGACTGTATTGCCAACGTTTGGGACACGAACTGTGCCCAACACGTCGTAGACGCACTGAACGCATACGACCAAGGCTGCAAGCAATGACAATGCCATCGCAAGAGGTGCGCTCGCTGCAAATGACACGTGAGTTCCTGCGTGAGATCCTCCACGGTCCTAGATTGGCCATGCGCGTCTTGCGGGAACGTGCGGCTGATTGCCTGCGTCACTACCCGTTTGATTGCCACATTTCCGCCAGGTGGTCTGACGATGTTTGCGAGCACGGCGATGACCGGCAATTCTGTCCGAAGTGTCAAGCGAAAGGGGTATAGGCATGGCAATCACGCGAATACTGGCGATGGGCGACCTGCATTGCGGGCATAGGGTAGGCTTGACGCCGCCTGCATATCAGTTGCAATCTGCCGCGAAAAGTACCACTAAGCGGTCGAAATGGGCTGCGATCCAGAAGGAATTGTGGAACGAGTTCGATACCATTCTTGGCGAATTGCAGCCTATCCACCGCGTTCTGTGTTCCGGCGACATGCTGGACGGCAAAGGCAAGCGCAGCGGCGGTACCGAGCAGATCACTTCTGACCTTGAGGAACAGTCAGACATGGCCGTGAACGTATTCGACCACGTTCGTTTGTTCGGACCCAAGGGGCGCGCTGCCAAACAGTTCAAGATTGTTGGAGTTTTTGGCACACCTTACCATGTGGACTCGGATGGAGACGATTGGGAGCCGATCATTGCCGAACGTGCCGGGTTTCACAAGCTGGGTTCGCACGAATGGCCGAGCGTGAACGGGCTGGTGTTCGATTTGAAGCACAAGATTGGCAATACGACCATCCCGCATGGGCGTGGTACGGCTATCAGTAAGGAATGGCTGGCCAATCAGCTCTGGTTTGCGCGCGACGAACAGCCGAAAGCCAACATCGTGCTGCGCGGTCACGTTCACCGCTTCTTCCACGTTGGCGATGCCGACTTCCTTGGTATGACCCTGCCTGCGCTTCAGGGAATGGGCAGCAAATATGGCGCAAGGGAATGTTCCATGCCGATTGATTGGGGTGTAGTCCATTTCGACGTTGACGAGAAGGGGCGATTGGTGGACTGGCAACCTCATATCGTGCGCATCGCGGCACAGAAAGCGAAGGTGACGGTGCTATGAGAGAACGCAAAACCATTACTGTCAGAGAACTGTTTGGGCCGCCCATTCCCAACGGACCTCCTAGCGGGTATCATACGGCGAAAGATGTAGCTCGATACCTGAATTGCAGCGAGCATACCGCTAGGCACAAACTCAATGAGGCTGGGCTGGATACGGTTACGGTCAACTTAGGCAGGCATCACGCAACAGCCTACAGAATCGAGTTGAAATGAAACGCAAACCACACCTGTCCGACGTCTTGGCGGGCGCACCGCTAGCATGCAGGGTCGTTTGCTGCGATCGGTGCGGGGTGACGCTGGACTGGCTGGACAAGCGCGATCAGGACGCGTATGGCGACGAAATCTATGATGGCGAAGTGCTGTGCATGCGTTGTAGTGGCAAGTTGCCGAAGCCGCTGTCTAATTTTTGGAGGAAACGGCTACCATGATTACGCGAACGACTGCTGCCGAATTCCGTGAGTTCAAGAAATGGGTGAAACATTATGTGCGCTTGCTTGGCGTTGACGGGTTGTATGATGTTCGCGTAGAACACGTTGCCACACCTACGCCATCGGGGGTATCTGCCTCTTGCGCGGTCAACCAAAGGTCGCGCTGGCTCATCATATCGCTGTACAAGTGGCTAGACCACGATATCGTAATGCCGTCCATGCGTAGTCTTGCAGCGCACGAATCGTGCCATGGGTTGCTTGCCGACATGAACGACGCGGCTGAATCGCGATTTGTCACACATGATCAGATTGACCGCATTGAGGAACGTATCGTGTGTGTGCTGGAGCGAGTTTTAGCCAAGGTTTAGATGCCGCAGGGAGTAACGCCCCTGATTGTACCAGAGCTAAGACGGTGGCGACCGTTGTGGACCAAGGCTCTGGCGGCATCTTTTTGTTTGAGCAATCAATAGGAGCAAAGAAATGAGTGGATACTGCCCAGACTGCGGACAAACACAGTGCATCTGTCATGAGATTGAGAACAAGCCAACAAACTACATCGGCTGTCTCAATGCCGACTACGACGATGCGTACATGGCCGCACACAAGCCACATATAGACTACGAGCGGATCGCCAACTGCATCCGGCGTATGGCGATAGGCTGCAAGAATCACGCCACCACATCCTGCGGGTTCGGCAACGAGTTTGCGCCCAAGGTAGAGAAGTATCTCCGCGAATGCTTCCATGAGAACGCAGGCGAGCTGCACGACTACCGCCACCCTGTTTGAGCTACCGCGATAAGAATACCTGCAAATATCCACAAATGCAGGTGTTTTTACCGCCCAAAAGTATGGCATACCAAACATTCTGCGGATAACCGAAAATAGTTCTTGCTTTTCGGTGTAAGATTATGTTACAGTACCCGCATGACGAACCAGAACCCGTCCGACACTCAAACGGTTGACCCGAACGCTACCGATGTAACCGTTTTTACGCCTGTTGACGCCAAGCCGCCCAAGGTTGACGCCAAGGCTAAGAACGTACCGCGCAAGAATCTCGCTGGCAATACCGAGTTAGCGGACAAGGCGCGAGCGTGCATCAAGTCCCATTACGACAACATTCTGCAATCACGTCCGCAGCTTGAGGAAATATGGGAACTGGCCGACTGGATGTATAAATGCGGCCAAGATGACGGCATCACGCAGACCGAACGAGCACGAGTGACCCGCATTGAGGATGATACGAAATCGAAAACGCTGTCGCAGAAGGTGGGCTCTACCCTGTTTTTCAGGCAGGTACGCTCAATTTCAGCGCACCTCGTTGACATCTTCGATTCCAAGTCCATGCCGTGCAAGGTGGTTTCTCGCCGTAACCCGTCCGTTTTCTACTCAAGCGATCAGGCAGAACTCCTTGCCGAGCAACACAATACGCTGTTGCAGTGGACGTTTGACGAGGAAGACATGGGCATCAAGTTCACGAATTTTGCCTTTCAACTGCTCAAGGAAGGCAACGTGCCGGTGTTCGCTCGATGGTTACGCACGTCCAAAGAAGTAAAAGACAACTGGCCGGTGACGAAAGAGCAGGTCGTAAATGGCGAAAAAAAGACAGTCGTTGTAGACACCAAGCGTGAACGCCGCCGCATGACTACCGATAATCGTCCCATACTCGAATTCCTGGCCAACGAGTGCTTTTTCGCATATCCGAACATAGGCGGCATGCAGAAGCAGCCGTGTGTGCTGGTGAAAAGTTTGACCAACATAACGGAGCTTTGGAACGGGCAACGCCAGAACGAGTACCTGAACGTCACAAGCGTGGGGCAGGAACATATCTACAAGGGCAACGGCGATTCCGACGACCTTGCGAGTCAGCGTGACCTGAACGCAGGACTGTCCAGCAGCATTGCCGACACTACGCTTGGTGGCTCAATTCTGCAATGGGACGCCCACGCCGTTCTGCCGATTGACGAAACGAAGCCTGACGGTGAAATGTGGAACGCCGCCGCGCATGAGCCGAAAATCTATTGGTGTACCTTTGTGGGTGACCTGGCAAGTGGCAAGGTGATTTGCACGCGGATGGAACGCAACCTTGATCCCGACGACGATATGCCGTTCGCCATGATACACATGTTCCCCGGCGACCCGAACCGCCTCTACCACATGTGCCTTGCCCAAGCGTTACGCGGCAACTTC
>Ga0307928_10001822_pt1 | contig 16217 bp, 9 predicted proteins | sample AceLakmetagen232_FD_201815 | JGI IMG/M metagenome (GOLD analysis project Ga0307928, IMG submission 201815) | Saline water microbial communities from Ace Lake, Antarctica - #232 | ecosystem: Environmental > Aquatic > Non-marine Saline and Alkaline > Saline | place: Antarctica: Ace Lake... | reverse complement strand
CCAATGTTTAGATGTCCAGATTGTGGTTATAAAACAAAGTTGAATTTTCATCCAAGACTATCACATAAAAAATGGAATGAATATAAATGTAGTCGTTGTGGATACAAAGTAGTTTCAGATTATGAAGAAATCGCAGAGATAAAAAAACAATTCAAAGAAGAAAACGGAATATTTTAATTATTCCGTTTTTTTTATTTGTTATTGTAAAGTTTTTGTTGTTGGATATGTAATTCTTCTGCGTATTTATTTGCTTCTTTTATAGTATCAAATTTTCCTAAATATTCTCCAGTTTTATGATAATAATCTATAGCTTCTTTATCTGATACTATTTTATTACTTATAACTGTTGGTATTAATATTTCTTTATTATCTTCATTAAAACTTATTGATCTTATAGTACTTATTGATCCATCGCTATTTTTTACAGTTGGTCTATTATAAATATCTATATTCCCTTTACTTTGAAATTCATTTTTTTTTACTTGTTCATCAACATATTTTTGTTTTAATAAATATGTTATTTGTTTAGCTACTTCTTTTGTTATAAGTTTTTTTCTAACTAATTCATTCCAATAATTAACTCTTTCTTTTTTCGTATCTAATGTTTTATACTTTTCTGTTATATATTTTGCTCTATCCCAATTTTTTACATTAAGACTTTTTAACATTGTATCAGTTATACTAAGATCTAGTTTTTCTTGTTTTGTTAAATCACTTATTTTTTTTGCTAAATTTATATCGTTTTTAAATATTTCTGAAAATTCTTTTGCAGATTCTTCACTTGATAGTGATTTTAATCTTTCAAATTCACTTTTAGCTAATTCAGTAAAGTCTTTTGTTTCCTTTGATGATTTCTTCTTTATTTTCTGCATATCTCTATATGATTTTAACATTTTTTCATATTCCTTATCACTACTAGTTATATCTATAGGAGATAAATTATGTAAAGCTCTGCTATATAAATTATCACCTTCTCGTTTAGAATATTCACCAGACGGAGTTTTGTAACCTTCTAATTGTTTACTTAAAAATGGAGTATCTTTTATCATACTTTGTCCAATGGATTCAAAAAATTCCTCGTTATTAGGTTTTCTATATACTGGATCAATTATTTGTGTTACCCATCTTTGTAACGAAGATAATGGTAATAACTGACTTGTAGCATTTGTTAATGCTCCCTTTACTGCATAATAATCACCTTTTGTTGCATCTAACAAATCACTAAGACCACTTAAATAAGACTGATCTGAAACAAAATTACTCATTCCTAATATAGCATTAGCAACTCTTTTTCCAGAAGATTCAGTAACTGAACTTGGATCTTCATCACCATACCATTTTAATGCGGCTGCCATTGCTATCGGATATGCTAACGGTCCAAGCTTAGAATAGCTTACCCATTTATCACCAATTTTTACAGAATAAGGTTTTCTACCAGAGGCATAATATATTTCTTTTTCTTTAGAATTTGTTGGGGCACTCCATGTGCTATTTCCAGACATGGCCATATATCCAGCACTTAAAAAAACAAATGAGCCTATAAAGCTTTTGGCAATTTGTTCCGTTTTCTTTTTAGCACCCCATGTAGTAACTACACCCAATGGAGAATATTCCACCCCCTGCTTCAATATATTCATTGGCGTTTGAACGAACGGAATGAACCATTTTATTCCCGGGACTTTTCTTGCTGAATAAATTGCATTAGTCATTTTATCTATCGCTGATAATACTATTCCTTGACCACTTTTGTTACTTGGATCAATAGCTTTTCTAAATACAAAATACGTAGCTGTTTCATTTGCTCTCTTACTTATATTATCTAATAATTCTTTTGGTATATTATCTGCATTTTTAATTTTTCCATCTTTAATTAAATTTAATATTGAAGCTTCTTTTTCTCCTTTTTTTATCAATGTTCTAAAAAAAACATCTCCAGCTTCTAATGCCCTTGGAACTGTTTGAAACATTTTTAAATATTTATTACCAGTTGGTATTTTATATTCACCTTTTGCAGCCAGAGTAGCCAAGTCTGGTCTAGATAACATAGACTTTCCACTTAATACTTTCATAGCATCAGATGATGCCTCTCCTAACGCATTAAAAGCACCTCTGTAATAAGCAGGTACTTCACTAACATATACTTTTCTAGCTTTACCAGTTAATCCAGAAGCTATAGAATCTATTGTTCCAGAAACAAGTCTAGTAGCAGGTGCTAAAAATACTGTTTGTAATAAATTAGAAAAAGCATTTATAAGATGAGTTCTTGGAGATGATAAAAGATTAATATATCTATATTCATCTATAATTTCTGGTATAGTAGGTTTGATAAATTTTCTATAAAAACTAGTAACACTATCAGCATTATCCCAATCAACTTTTCTTGATGCTTTTAATACATCTTCTGTTTTATTTCCAAGCAATATCATTTGTTGTATTAAGTTATCTTTTACTTTAACAAATTCTGGAGTTGTTACTGTTTTATGAGCGACTAATAGTCTAGCAACATGAGTACTAAAATTCTTTACATTCAATAACGTCTCTTCTATTTCTTTATATGTTTCTTTGGTTGCATTTCCTTCAGTGGCTTCTTTAATTAAACCAGCTAATCTATTTTGTGTTGCTTTAAATTTACCAGCTAATTCTTTTGTATCATCAACTGATATTGATTGTTTTAATACTTCACTTTTAGCTGCCATATCCTGAACTTCATCAAGTTTAAAACTTTTAGATACAGCCAATTCTGGTTTTATTCTTTTTTCAACATCTTTAATATATTGCTTTTGAGTATCATTAAGATTATAATTTTTTAAATTAATTATACTATCTACTTTTCTTGTTGTTTTAATATCTTTTGTAGTTTTTATAACTTGGTCTTTTATTTGTTCAAATGTTTTAGTATCTAATTTATTTTTTATTTTTTTTGCTTCATTGTTTATTTTAATTTCATCTGCTACATTTTTAAAATTATTATCTCTTGGTTGAATTTTTTTTCCAATCTGCTCAGAACTTTCTTTAGATACCTTTTTTATATTTGGTATAATATCATCACTCCTTTTTTTTATTGATTTATTTATACTAACAATATCAGAAATTTGTTTTGTTACTTCTTTTTCACTCGGAACAATACCACCAGAAACAACAGCGTCTCTAACTGTATTCCTTATATTTTTAGCTGTACTTTCAATTGTTTGTTCTCCTATATTTTTTACAGAATAATCTTTGAGAATTGATTCAACAACACTTTTTCTTTTAACTTTATCTTTTATCTTAGAAGCATTTTCTACTTTTGATGCTATTTCATTTACAACTTTGTTAGATACTTTTTTACCAGTTTTTTCTTCCATTTCTTTTAACAGTTTTTTTGTCAATGCTTTCTTTGTACTGCTAGTAAAACCCATATCAACATCAGCCCAAAGAGAACCTACGGCTAAACCGAAAGCTAATATTGTTGGTGTAGAATCGTTATTTGTAAAATCAGTTGTTTTTACTAAAAAATCTTTTATTCCCTCGACATTCTTAGAAAAAGATTTAAGTTTTTCATCTTTATATATAGCTTTTTCAACTGATGTCTTTGGAATATATTCTTCTTCGCCAAACAACTCCATTCCAATAGAAGTTACTCCACGTAAAGCATATCTTGGTATGTCTATAGCTATAGTACCTAATTCTTTAGTAAATTCTTTACCAGTACCTGGAAGACTTTTTTCTGTAAAAGCTTTTTTATATTCACCTCCAATACCAACAGCAATATCTTTTACTAGACTACCCAACGGTTTTATTTTTTCAAACCATGACTTTTCTTTTGGGATTCCACTTATAACTGATGAGCTATCTACTTTTGGAACGTTCTCTTCTATTTTAGTAGAAGGCTCTTTATCAAAATAATATGTTTTTGTACCTTTATTTGTCATATGTTAAAAATTTATTAATTTTGAGGAGTTAAAAATTCTTTTTCTTCTATTTCATCTTCTCCAAATGATGGTATCTCAAGTATATCTTCAGTCGCTTTAGAATACCATCTTAATTTATCTGGCATATCCATATCAGTCCAGTCAGTCATTGTTGCATCAGGATTTGCTTTAAAATATGCAGAAGATGCTTTTGTTTCTTGTGTTTTAGACATCGAAGTGTTAGAACTTTCCAATATAATCTTAGCAAGATTTTTCTCAGCCGTTTCATTTCTTGTTTTTTTATATTCTATATCAAGTAATTTACCAGTTCTACTTTCAACATTGGTATACATTTCTTCAAGCATTATTTTAAATCTATCATATTCATTTTTTGTAATTATTTTTTCATCAGACAATCGTGTTTCAAATTCTTTATAAAGTTCTTTATATTCTGTTTCTAATACATTCACTTTATCTTCGTGCATGTCTACTGCACTCGTAATATATTCACTATATCTTTTTTCCTCTTTACCTATTCTAACATATAAATGATTTAAATATTTCTCTAATCTTCTTTTAACAAAAATATTTTCAGAAGTTAATACTTTATTATTTGTATCTTCTATCATGCTAGAAAGTCTATCAATATATTCATCCCTACTAGTTTCAAGTGAAAGATCATCTTCAAGTGATAAACCTCTTTCTTGTAATTTTTCTAAATTATTATATACAATATCTAATCCAAATTCCTCTTTAATACGGTCTCTTAACTCTGGTAACTGGTCAGCCCATGAAGCACCACGCGGTAAACTTCCTTCTGGTAATCCAGAAAATTTTTCTAATTCTTTCATTTTATTTTCACTTTCCATTATTGACCATGAGAAAGTATTTTTACCAACACCGCTTAAAGAAGCATCTTGTAATATCTTTTCCCATCCAGACAATTCTTCATCAGATAATTCTTCATACCCTAGTAATTCATTTTGTCCTGGTAATTGTTGTCCTCTTTCTTCCTCTGTAGTAGATAATGGTTTATCTAAATCTTCTTCTGGTTCTATTGTTATACTTTTTACTCCAGCTTGACTTTCTTCTTCTGGTAATTCCATTATTTCCACTCCTTTTTCTCCGTCTGATGGTTCCACTATTTCTACACCAGTAGATTCTGGTGCAAATTCTTCTTTCATTAATCCTTCTTCATCAATATAAAAAGGTTTATTCTTTTTTGGAGATGCTCCTTGAAATATAAAAGGTGAACCTTGAGTGGTAGGTCTTGTTTCTAAATTTTTATCAACCCCTGTCAAAGCATTAGCATTTTCAGAATTTCCATTAACTAAACTTCCCGTAGCATCAATTGAAAATGGTTTTTCATTTTCAGTGATAGGATTAGATGAAGATGGTGAAAATCCACCTCCTTGGCCATCCATAACTGTAGAACGTTTCTTGTAAAAACTATTCAATATCGATGACGCTTTTTGTCTCTTTGCACTTCCTGGGGGTGTGTTCATAGCTTGCTTTATCAATTTTGAAAGAGAAGTGTTTTTCATTAAAGCACTCATGTTTATTGCTTTTTCATTTTTGATGGCCATATAATTAATTATTTTAAATATTAGATAAATAAGTGGAAGGGTTATAATACTTTTTCGCAGCTGAAAATATCCTGAAATCTAAATGTGAACCAGTGCCTCCAGATGTACTATAGGCACCTCCTGTGTTACCAATTTCTCCAATCTGTTGACCAGCTTCTACTTTTCCACCAATGGGTACAAAGACTTTATTTAAATGTGAATATCTTTGAAAGTTTCCATTATCGTCTTTTATAATTACAAAGTTTCCAAAACCTGGAGTAGCTGGAGTATTTTCTCGTCCAGTTCTTACACCAGTTACAGTTCCTCCAGTAAATGCTGGAAGAGATGTACCTATTGGTGCTGCTATATCAACACCTGGATGAAATTTTTCAAAATTAGTAGAACCTCCATATGGAGTGGTCATAGTACCTAAATTAGAAAAATCTTTAATATCTTTTTTTACTGGAGGTTCTATTCTAGTATCTCTAGTTTCTTTCGATACTTCTTTTAAAGCGTCAACATTGATGTTCTTTTTTTGTGGTAAATTTTTACCTATACGAAAAGCTGCATCAGTTAAAGATTTAAACGTTGTATTTTCTGGATATTTTATTGCCATGTTTTTGTTAATTAAGATTTAAATCCATATAATGTTCCACCAACAGCTTGTACGTTCTTATATTGCTTTTTCTTTTCTTCTGTGTCATAATCACTAGCTGATATTGGTGTGTACCCTTGCCAATTACTACCTAATATATCATTTTTTCCTTCAGTAAAAGTTTTAAATGCATTTATATTTGATGTAGTAGGAGTACTTTTTTGAGAAAAACTTGTATCTGATTTAAAAGCTGGTGCTAAAGCAGTACTTTTTAAAGGAGTAACTTCTTCTGTTGGATAAGTTGGTAATTTTACTTTATTTATAGTTCCAGTAATATCTTTTGTTTCTGCTATTGGTATTGCTTTAGCTACATCTTTATATTTTCTTAGAACATCTTCCTCTTCTTTTCTTACTTTTTCAGTTTCTTTTTCATAAGCTTTTTCAAATTTTATTAAATCTGATCCGCCAAGAGTATTGCCAAATTCAACACCTTCTTTAATAAGAAATTTATTTTTCATTAAAGTTTGAAATGTTTCACTTCTGTAATTTCCATTTTTATCATATAATATATTATAATATATTTCTGCATATTCATCTTTACTTTCTAAATTTGGATATTCTTCTTTAAAATTAGATACCCATTCGTCTTTATTTACCGTATCTTTTGGTGATAATCCTAGTTTTGCTCTTTCGTCTGATGATAATGCTTGTATTTCTTCAGGCGTTCCATTTTTTAATAAATATTCTCTTTTAGCATCTTCTTCTTTTGTTAGTTTTTCGTCTCTTAATCTAGTGTCTTTTTCTCTAACACTTTCTAAATATTTATTCATAGCTTCTCTTTCCATACCAGCATCTCCTAAACCTTTTGCACTAAATGTTTTTTCTATTTCATTTATTGTATCCCATGCAGCAGTAGCATCATCACTTAAAGATATGTTATATTTTTTTGATAATTCACTTCTAAATCTATCATAACTTTCTTGGGCTATAGCTTGTGCACTTTCAGTTTTAGCATCTAAATATTTTATTAGAATATCATGATAAGCTGATTTTACTTCGTCAATTTTTGCTTGACCAGCTGAAGATTCCCAATCGACTGTCGAAGTAAAAACATCATATACTTCAGTTGGTAAATTTATATAAGTATTGTCTAATAATGAAGTCTCAATTCCACCTACAGTTGTTGGCATATTAAGAGATGATATACTATTAACATTCGCCCATTCTCCACTATTATAATGATTTGTTGCATTAACACTTTCATCAATTACTTTCACTCCACTTAACGCAGTATTACCATTATTTATTAATTCTCTTCTTTTAACATCTTTATAAATATCGCTTTGTTTGTAACCACCATAAGTTAAAGCACTAGTATATAATGCTAATACTTCTGGGTCACTTGATATTTCATCAATGGTAGTTGCTGAGATTCCGCTGTCTGGATTTTCCTTTAACCATCTTAAAAATCCAGCTACATTTTCTCTAAAAACATCATACTGTCCTGTCTCATCTAATTCTTTACCATAACGCATATTAATTTTTTCTTGATCTATGGTGGTTGGAGGATTTATATATTTTCCATCATTTTGAAAACCATATTTTGATGATAACATTGTAAATCCAGCTAAAGGTTTTCCTTCATTTAAAAAAGAAATAGGTACTGTTGATATTCCACCTCTATTCATTAATTCGCCTAACGGTTCTTCAAAAGAATTATTATACGCTTCTTCTGATATAATAGGTCTTAAATTTTTTCCAGTTGGGTCAACATACCAAATTGTTTTTTCTGTAAATGGACCATTCTGGTCTGGGTCACTTGAGAATTGAATGAATGAACCACTATCTGGGTCCATGAAAAATGCTCTATCATATTTTTCTGAATCTATAATGGTAGTTGGAGTTTCATCTATATCCTTAATTGGAGTTTCTGATGTTTCAATAATTGTTTCTGATATAGGTGCATTGGAAGGTAATTCAATTCTATTATCTGTATAATTTTGATTGTTAACAAGGTCTTTTAATTCATCTGTGTTAGATATTTTATAATATTCATCACCTTTTTTTGTAAATAAATCTTTTCCTTTTTTATATATATTCTTATCAACAGTTTCAATATCAGGATCTCTTTCTTGTCTTTTTATAAGGTTAGCTTCTAAATTTCCTACATCATTTGATTTGTTAGGATTAGACCAATAATTATAATCAGGTTTAGAAGGAGAATATTCATATTTACTAAATAAAGTGTCTATTCGTTCTTTATCTTTTTTTGAATATTCATTACCAGATAAAACTGGTGAACCATCATAATCATGTTTAGTGGCTCTTTCATAATCGTCATTTAATTGTTTTTTAAATACTTCTTCTTTTTGTGTAGACCAATAAGCATATTCTTGCGAAGAAGGACTTCTACCAAAATAATCATTATATAATCTTGATATTTTTTGATTACTTGTTCTGGGAACTGGTGCATAATTAGTAGTCGAAACTGGTATAGAATTAGTAGTTGATATAGACGGTTTACTTGTAGCCCATCCTTGATTATTCCAATAAGACACGTCACCACTAGGAACTTTCATAGAGGATCCATTTTTATGATATAAAGTTACAGTGGATATAGCCATATTTTTATTTTATCAATAATTTTATTAATTAATTAGTTTATATTATTGTGAAGACTATTATTAATCTTCACTAAATATACATTAACCTTTTATTTGTTTTAAAATGTTTTCTAATACAGCTATAGCTTCAAAGTTACTAGATACTTGTGCTTCTTTAATTACAGCTTTTTGATTGTCAAATTTAATTATGATTTGTCGCATTTGAGGTGTTTGAAAAGTTTTAGGTTCTTCTTGTTTTTCTTCTTGTTTTTCTTGTTTTTCTTCTTGTTTTTCTTCTTGTTTTTCTTGTTGTTTATTCATAAAATTATTATTTAATTAATTTATTATTTATATAAAATTCTTTTGTAAAAATATCTATTCTATCTTCTGTAATTTTTATTTTATTATCAGTTCCTACTTGTAATTCTATCTTATCTTTTCCAGAATTTATTACTATATTTCCACCAGTACCTATCTCTAAATCTTTTTCAACAAAACCATATATAATGAATTTATTATTATTTGAAAATATTTGACCAGTTTTATTATTATCAGAATTTTTAAATGTTAAATATTCGTTACTTATTTCAACTAAATTATTATTGTTTTCTAACTTATTTATTTTATTATTAAAATAAAAGAATTGTATTGTAAATAATATTATAAAAATAATTATAGTTTTTTTATACATAATTTTGAATTATTAATTAAATTATTTTTTTACTTTCTACTTGAACTCTATTTTTTATCGCATATCTATCATGTCTTATAGCGGTAATTATATAACTAAATCTACCGTCTTTTCCAGCAAATGTTACGATACCTTTTTTATTCATTTCTTTTTTGATAAATAAATTGTTTATCTTTCCTATGCTTGTTAACTGATATGTAAAATCTTTTTTGTTATCACCATTTAATGGAATAAACCAATTCGGCATTTTTATTATACATTCACCGTCAACTATTTTAGCATTGCCAGTATATATATTAAGCATATCTGGACTTTCAACAAAAGAATGTTGAAGCCAATGTGTTTTTGGTTTTAAAGGATGGTCTATTTTAAAAGTACCAGCTGATTTACTTAGTGTTCCTCCTACATAAAAATTACCATTAGTTTCTATTGAACCACTTGTTCCCATTTGTAAATATTTAGTTGTCTCTCCACTTCTTGCAAAATAATAAGTCGTTGCATACATACTAGAAAAAACTTTGCTAGATGTTCCAACGAAACCACTATAATTTGAATCAGAACATCTAATATGTGCTGAATCACCAGTCCTTAATTCACAATTATTATCTCCTGCGTTTAAACTTGCCCCTTCCGATCCACCGAGTTCCAATGTTATATTACTATATGTATACATCTGTAGATTAGTTGTTGAAGTAGCATATATTTGTCCCACCGCAGTAGAACCAGAATACCAAGTAGCATATTGTCCATATATTTTAAGACCTGATGCCGCAGTTAATTTGCACCCAGAAGTAGAACTTGAACTTGTCTGTACTGTTCTACCAGTTAATGTTCCAGTATTAATATTTGTAGCTGTTATTATACCAGTATTTATATAACCTCCACTTATAAGAGTTGTCCCATCTGCTTTTGCGTTATCTATATTTGCTCCCGCTGTTAAAGCTGCTTGTGTTTCGTCTGCATCAGCATCTGTACATTTAGCAGCAGTATTTGCAACAGGTAAAACGCTCCCAGAAGCTTCATCAAGCCAAGAGACTCCTTGATTGTTAGCAGAAGTTTGATCTGCATTAGCGTCAGTACATTTTGCTTGTGTCCTTGCTACAACTAATTCTCCTGTTGTGATTTTTCCAGCATTTAAATTACCTATTTTTGCATTTGTAACAATTAAATCTTTAATTTGAGCAGTATTAGAAATAAATTCATTAGTAGAAGCCGAATTTGCTGAAATATTATCAACTGATAAGTTTATACCTCCCTTACCTCCAAATACTTGATATGTTAATGTTGAAGTAATATCAGAACTATTACTAGCTACTGCTATTAGTATTTTTCCAGAACCAACAGCATTAGCAGAAGCATATGTAGCCTGTAGACTTGTTGTAGATACATTAATATCTAAATAAACATAAAAAAGACTAGATATATTTATCCAAGTTTGCGTATCTATGCTATAAGTTGTACCGTCTAATAATGTTATTGTTCCTGCAGTATGTGTTAATGAATCGTCAACTGTTGCAGAAAAAGTCATATTTTGCTGCCAACCTTGTATAGCTATTTCTGAACCTGATTGAATATCCCTTAAAGTGACACTATTCTCTAAGATAACATTCTGAAATTTAGCCACTCCTGTTTTTAGAATATAAGCATTTGCATTATCGTTATCAGCAGTAAAATTAGCAGATGTGCAACCCCAAAATGTATCACCATCGCTTTCAACGTGAAAAGAATTGGTAGTTGTTATGTTTGGTATATCTAGACTTCCACCTATAATACCTCCATTTCCAACATATAATTTCATACATTCTATATATCCAGTCTTACCATCAAGATGAAATCCCTGTATTTTAGGCTGATAATTTCTTGATTTTATATACGTATCAATCCAAATATTATTTAAACTAGCACCATCTATAGAGCTTTGTTCTGTTTCTATTTTATTATTTTGATAAATAGAAGATTCACTAGCTGTAACAATTCTTGTTCCAATATCAGAAACACCGACAGTGCTATCATCTTCTGATAAGTCGTTTTCTCTTTCTAATAAATCATTATAATTATTTTCTATATTGGAATAATCTAAACCAGTAATATTTGCCATATTTATTTACCATAATTAATTGAATCTTCATTTTCAACTTCCGCTGTAGCTTTATACATTAAAGCAACTCTAGATATTTTACATAACTTTTTTGTAGAATCACGAAAGCTTAATTCTATTTTTCTACATCTTGGTGGTTCTGATACGTTTTCATTAGCACTTGTAACTTTTAACACAACACACCCTTTTCTAGCTTCACCTTTTATTTCATAAAATTTATCACCATCTAATGAAATAAAACATTTTATTCCAGAACCTCGTTTAGTTTCTATTATAACTTCATATGGATAAACAAAATTTTCAAAATTTTTAGATAATGTAATTGGACCAGTATCTGCTCTAAAAAATATTTCTTTATCTGATGATACTCTATCATCAACCTGTCCAGTAAATAATTCCATTATCTGGTCTCCAGTTTCTGTAGAAGCAAATTCTAATCTATCAGCATCTGAAGATGATCTGTAAGTTTCAAATTGTTCAGCTTTTATATCTGTATGTACAAACCAATTATTAGTAGTTAGATTCTTTTCAAGAACTATATCACTTAAAGTTTTCTTTGTAGAACCATCAGGATAATAAAGAGTAGTACTGCTTAATGCACAAAAAACACTTCTTCCCTTTTTACCCATACAGGCACTTTCTATTACAGTTTTAGATGCTCCAGAAATATATGGCTCTATTTTAGCTGATATTATTTGAGGATAGTTATTTCCATCAAATTCATATATACCATCATAATGTAAGAAAAATAATTTACCACCATTTTTGACAGACCCTCTATCGGAAACACATCCTATATTACCATCAAAAGCTATTAAATTACTATTATTCCAAATAGACATATTATTATTATTTGCTATAACCATAACATTGCCTATATTTTTAAATAATTTTATTCTATCACTTTCGCTACCTGCTAATTTAAACGTATCATAAGTTTTAACATCTATTCCACTTGATGGATTTGTGGCCCATCTAAATATACGATCACCATCATATGTTCCAGCCACCCATATTTCATCAGAACTATTTATAGCATTAGATGTAGCACTAGTGGTTATTGAACTTTCAGATTTTGCTGTCACTGTCAATGTCTCTATTTTAGTTCCGCCTCTATAAACATCTAATGAATCTGTTGCATAAATATATTTCGTATCTGTCAAATCTATTGTTGTAACACCAGACACATGGTCTCCATCAACTAAACTAATAATTCCTAATGGTTCAGAAGATTTCATTATACCAGTTTTATATCTTGTTCCGCCAGAATCCATATAATCTCCTAAATAAAGTTTTCCTTTATAGTAGTTTATTTTTCTAGCTTTTGGTGAACCGTATAAATGACCAGATGAAGCAGACGTAACAACTGTTATACCTCCAGAATTAATATACATATTGTCATTATCTCCATTCGTTAAAAATATACAATCTTCTGCTATAGTATGAGAAAAATTATTTCCAGTTATTGTTATTGACCCAGTACCTATTGTTTTGTCAGATTCAGCTGAACCACTGGCATTTGTAATTTCAAAATAATTTGTACTTACTCCAGTCACAGTAAATGTTCCATTATTTGCACTTAAAAAATTTTGTGCATTAATGACTATGGTTGTTCCAATTTTGATATGGCTATCTATGCCTGGATCAGTACCAGTTGTATCATATGTATATCTAAATGTTGTACCTGTTGGATTCGTTATATCAAATTGTGTTGTTGAGCTACCTAATTCAAAAATTTTAGTTCCAAATCCAGTTAAAGATGTCCATACTGCACTATCATTTAAATAATAAATAGTTGTTGCATCACTAACTGTAGAAATTCTATAGAATCCGTTATTACCACTATTCTCGAAAAAGAAAATATCATAATTTGCTGTAGCAGTTATCTCATCACCTAGTCTTCTTGTTCCTTCCCTTTTTTCTATACTACCAATTTTTTTTTGTCTAACATTTTCTGCATGTTCAAGTTCAACAATTTTACTTAAATTATCATCCACTAAAGAATTAACACCATCAAAATATGGTATGCTTAGTCTTGATAAATTTTCTTGTTCATTTTTTGTTGCCATGTTTTTATATATTAGATGAAGCATCTATGGACCATTCATCTCTTTCTCCAGTTTTTTTAAAACTTATTAATTTCATATTATTTATACTATCCCAAAAAGCTGTTCTGTAATTTTCTCCAGAACCTCTATTTAATTTTTGAGATGCTCTATAGCTCATCCAATCAATAAGAATATAGTAACTATTATCTGGTAAATTAACATTATCATAATAAGAATTTAAAGCTGTAGTTTTTGTTCTATATCTTAATGTATAGTTATATGAACCTCCTGGTGTTGGACTAAATCCTATATAATACGTGCCATCTTCACTACGGATATAATATCTATGAACGTTTGAAGAACTGTCTCCGTATTTATCCACTTCTTTTATTCCAACATCATCAATATATCTATCATTGTCAGTATCATATACTGAAATCATTTTTGAAAAATTTGACGATAAACTTGTTTCTGCCGTTCCAGATGCCGTAACTATATCTTCAGATACTATTTCATCAGTTCTTGTGACTAGATTTAAGTGATTTCTTGCGTGAGAATAACCTTCATTTAAATATGAATATAAATCGGAATTACCGATTAATCTTTTTTCCTTGTTGTTTAATTGGCTTAGGAATAAATCGAATATTTTTTTTACAGAATTTTCAGCAAAATCACCATAAGGAATAGCGTTTGAATTAGAACTTGCTTTAGCGGTAGTTTCATTATAAAAAATAAACCATCCATAACCAGTCGTATTAGTCTTATCGTATGCATATGTTAATAAACCATCTGCTTGAATATCGATATAACCAGTGACTGGATCAATAGCTGAAAATGTTGTATTTGTAGTATGATAAAATCTTACTTGATTGTATTGTATTACTGTAACTTTAGTGCTTTCTGCATGTGCAAATTTTGTAGTAGCGGTATATGTTAATGTATGTGTTGCTGTATTAACAGATTGAACTTTCATTATTTCTGTAGCTTCTCCACCAAATTCACTAAGAATTACATAATCATCATTAGAAAATCCATCAGAATTAGTTATAACATGCGTTGTAACACCAGAATTATAATTTTGTGTTAAATCTGAAAATTTAGCATTTTTTATTAGAACTCTATTGTCTGCTTTTAATGTAATGATATGTTTGCAATATTAGTCAAATAAATATTTCTATATTGTAATTAACTAAAAGTTATTTATTTATTGATACTATTTATATTATAACATAATTGACAATCTTATAACTATTTCTATTATTATTAGACTATCTACTGCCAAAAATGTCAAGGGAATCAATTTCACCTATTATATTAAATTCATCAGATGAGCCATTCATATCAAGTTTATCTAACGATCCTTCTGGTGTCCAATCTTCAATTGTCATATCAATTATAGAAGTACTTGAACTAGTAGAACTTGACGTACTAGAACTGGTTGAACTAGAAGTACTAGAACTTGTTGAACTTGATGTACTTGAACTGGTTGAGCTTGACGTACTAGAACTGGTTGAACTTGAAGTAGAGGAACTAGTTGAACTTGATGTACTTGAACTGGTTGAGCTTGATGTACTAGAGCTAGTTGAACTAGAAGTAGAGCTGGTAGAACTTGACGTGCTAGAACTGGTAGAACTTGACGTGCTAGAACTGGTAGAACTTGTTGAACTAGAAGTTGAGCTTGATGTACTAGAACTAGTTGAGCTTGATGTGCTAGAACTAGTTGAACTTGAAGTACTAGAACTAGTTGAACTAGTTGAGCTAGATGTACTTGAGCTAGTAGAACTAGAAGTACTAGAACTAGTTGAACTAGAAGTTGAACTTGTAGAGCTTGATGTACTAGAGCTGGTTGAACTAGAAGTACTTGAACTAGTTGAACTAGATGTACTAGAACTTGTTGAGCTTGAAGTACTAGATGTGCTAGAACTTGTTGAGCTTGAAGTAGAACTAGATGTGCTAGAACTTGTTGAGCTTGAAGTAGAACTAGAGGTGCTAGAACTTGTTGAGCTTGTTGAACTAGATGTGCTAGAGCTAGTTGATATGGAAGTACTAGAGCTAGTAGAACTGGTTGAGCTTGATGTACTGGAGCTAGTTGAACTAGAAGTAGAACTAGTTGAACTAGAAGTCGAACTTGAAGTACTAGAACTAGTGGAGCTTGTTGAACTAGACGTTGAACTAGATGTACTTGAACTAGTCGAACTAGAAGTACTAGAACTAGTTGAACTAGATGTACTAGAGCTAGTTGAACTAGTTGAACTTGATGTACTAGAACTTGTTGAACTTGAAGTACTAGAACTAGTAGAGCTTGTTGAACTAGAAGTAGAACTAGATGTACTAGAACTGGTAGAACTAGAGGTACTAGAACTTGTTGAGCTCGAAGTACTAGAACTGGTGGAGCTAGATGTAGAACTAGATGTACTTGAAGAAGTACTAGAAGTTGAAGAACTAGTACTTGAAGATGTAGACGATGAAGTACTTGAAGATGTGGATGTTGTTACTAAAGTACTAAATACCACATTCCATAAATCAGTTTTTAATGTTACTTCTGATATTATTGTTGTTGATGAACTAGTACTGGAGCTAGTAGAACTAGAAGTTGAACTGGAAGTACTAGACCTTGTTGAGCTAGATGTACTAGAGCTAGTTGAACTAGAAGTTGAAGAACTAGTTGAGCTTGACGTACTTGAAGTAGAACTAGAGGTTGATGAACTAGTTGAACTAGAAGTTGAA
>Ga0307928_10001821_pt1 | contig 16229 bp, 20 predicted proteins | sample AceLakmetagen232_FD_201815 | JGI IMG/M metagenome (GOLD analysis project Ga0307928, IMG submission 201815) | Saline water microbial communities from Ace Lake, Antarctica - #232 | ecosystem: Environmental > Aquatic > Non-marine Saline and Alkaline > Saline | place: Antarctica: Ace Lake... | reverse complement strand
TCAAACTCAAAGTCTGTTTTTTGTCTAGAAATTGAATAAAAAGTATTTTTTAATGCTTCATTACAATTATAACTAGAGATAATTATACTTACTTTAATCATCTAAAATCGCTCTCCTATAAATTTCTTTTAGTTTTTTAGGATTTTGAAAATCATGAGAAGCTTCCCATACTTTCTTTCTATCCATAGACATCACTTTTTCTACTGCATCTTCTAACTCTTGTAAATTTTGAGTTTCTACACTACTAACTTCTACTCCCATTCCTTTTCCAATAGAACCTGGCTTAAATCCTTTATTATCATAAACTATAGGACAACCTAATAAACTAATTTCATGTATTGCTAAACCATAATTTTCATAATGACAAGCGTGAATACAAGCTTTAGAATGTTGAGCCTTATATTTTAATTCTTTAAAAGTATAAAAACCATTATGTAAAGAAGTATGATTTTGGTATTGAAATACTATCCTAGCACTAAGTCCTGTTTTAACGCTACATAATAAATTCCATTCATGTTTAAAATAAAAAGGTTCATCATATAATTCTGGTCTCATAAAATGACTAACTTTTTTAATATTATCTGGATTATTAGAAAGAGTTTTAGCTTTATTTATATTAGTATAATCTAACATTAATAATTTTTTAACTACAGGACTATTTAATTCTAATTTATTAATATATGGTTGAGTAGAATCAGCAAATACAGCATTTGGACCTATAATAATTGGCCAGTCTAATATTTCTGCTTCCTTTACTGCCCCTGATACTCCAGACCTAAGCCAAGGAATAACTCCATCTCTCTTACATTCCTCTATACTAGACATCTTAATTTCTAACCAAGGTTCATCTTTAAGAAAATAAATATCATTAGTATCTGCTATACCTGGACCATTTTGAACACTCCAATCATTTAGAGAGTCTTTCATTAATAATCTTACTTTCATAAACCTTCACTAACCTTCCAGTTTTCATATTTAAGAGTACAATTACGTTTTTTCATTACTACCATATTAGACTCTAACCAATTCCAATAAATAGTATCTAAAGACCCAGTAAAAGGATTATCAGGTAAACCTGGGTTAGCTCCTTTAGGGTCAAATCCTAGTTCACCTACTTTTGGATTATTAAAAATAAAAGAGTCAAGAAACTTCTTTACACAATTTCCTGCGTAATTCATTCTAGCATCGTGTAAAATTGCGTGTTCTTTAATAAACGGCCAGAACTCTAAAAGGGCAGGTGCTCTAAATAAAGAATGTCCATCATTAAATAAAACGTCACAAGGCTCTCCTAATCCATCTATAGCTTTTATATCTTTTTCAATCATTCTAACTTCTACATTACTACCAAGCTTAGGTTTAGTTCTTTCTGCCCAAGCTTTGTCATGTTCATAAGTAATAACTTTTTTGGCTATTTGGGATAGTAAAATAGTAGAACCACCTATACCAAATTCTATTACTTCTTTACCTCTACATAATAAAGTTAAAGCCACAACGTCTGCTTTACTTAAATCTCCGTCTACTTTATAAATATATGGATTAAGCATAATTCTCCTTAGTTTTTATTATCCACCAATCAACTTCTCCTGTTCCTACAATACTTTTATTAAATAATTTATGTACTGCTCTTGAAACACTATTCCCTTGTGGATTAGAACAATAATCATGCCCACATAAAATTCCACCTATTCTAAGCTTAGGAAACCAACAAGCAATATCAATAACAACATTTAATTCATCATGAGAAGCATCTATATAAACTAAGTCTAAATTATTTGGTACTATTACTGCTGCTTCTTGTGACCTTTTTAAAATAAAATGAGCATTAGGTAATTTACTAGTATATATATTAGCTTCTTTATACCAATCTTCGTGCTGTTTTACAGTAAAAATATCCTCAGTATCAATATATGATTTATAACAATCAATTAAATAAAATTCTTTTGGATTTAATTCAGTAGACATATGAAAAGCATGTCCTCCAGTGCGAACACCTACTTCAACTATAGTATTTACTTCTCCTTTAAAATATTCTTTTGCAAATATTATTGCTGGTCTAGCCATCAAATATTTCCTTCCAATCTTCTTTAGACTTCTCTTTGTTATTAATAACCTCTGTAAAATATTCTTTTGCTCTTAAAGACATTTTTTCTCGTTCTTCTCTTTCAAAAGCCATTCTAGATGAATAGTATATAAACTCTCTTTGGTCGTTACAAAGCCATCCAGTCTCTCCGTGCTTAATCATTTCTGTCCAACCACCCCTATTATCAACGATTAAGATAGAACCAGAGGACATCGCTTCCATGCCTATACGTGGCCAATTTTCATATGTATCTGCTTTCTGAATAATACATTGACAATGAGAATAAAATTCTTCTTGAGTTATTCCATTTCCAGGATAAGTTCTAATCCAATCAGGAGGAGTACCAATCTTCTTTTCTGACCTATTATCAAATCCTAAGATAATTCCGCTTTTATTTACAGGAGCTACCATAGTATTATAAATATATAACTGGTCATGAGAGTACTTATCTCCATCTTCTCTAGAAATTCTTCCAAAACGGAATTTATCAGTAGCTCTATTTTTATGAAAAAGAAATCTCTCATCATCAAACCAACTCTTAAAAACCTTCCAATTATACTTAGAATTAAGTTTTTCTAAAGTTGGTCCAACCTTTTTTTGAGTATGATTGGTTTGATATAAGAAAAGATCAATTTGACCATCTGTATGAGCCTTTTTCTCATCGTTAAATAACCAAGTCATACAATTAACGAAAATAGTTTTTCTTGCTTCTTTTTTAATTTTTTTAATGTCTGTTAAAAACATGTCATTACAAAAAGAAATAACTGGCATGTCTTTAATTTTAGAATAGTCTCTAGCTTCATGGACTGTCGCCCTATAGAGTGTTTTAGGTAGTAGTGGTTCGTTCTGCGGATTGTTTGTGGGGATTAGGTGAATTTCGTAACCCATCTCTTTCCATAACGTTAGTTGACAATCTAATTCTACACCAGCCCCCCCGTAAAGTCCTGGGAATCCCACTACCCCTATTTTTTTACTTTTTAACATATACTTGCTCCTTTAATAATAAAGTCCAATAATGTCTATTTACTCCAGTTTTAGAATGACAACTATGACATAACGAAATCAGATTATTTAATTTATTATTCTTTTTATCATAATCTTTATGATGAATATCAAGTTGTTTTCTATTTTCTAACTGAGAACATCCACATAATTGACAAGTATATTTGTCACGAAATCTAACTTGTTCTTTTAGTTGAGAATCAAATTCTTCTCCATATTCTTCAAAAGATTTTCCTCCTTGCCAAGCTGGGTTATTCTCTTTTAAAAAATTAGCGTGATTCTCAGAAAGTTTCTTCTTATGTTCTTTCGAAAACTTTCTTAATCTAAATTTTTTCTTTGTTTCATTTGTATGTTGTCTACCAAAAAAAGGATTGTTTTTTCCGTAATTTTCTCCTCTTTTAGCTTTACAAATACAACAAGAACAATTTAGTTTATGAGGGTAATTTCTACTCATACCGTACTCCTTTGTTACTATAATTAAGCGATGGTCCAAATTCCTCCACGACCACCAGAACTACTTTTAAATATTGCAATTGCTTTCCGTATCATATCATCCTTGGATAAAGGATTGGGCATTTGAACTGTTATGTCAGGAAGACGATAAGTCTTGTTATTAGGTTCTATTAAAGTTGCAGCTAAAAATGCTATTAGATTAGCTTCATTATCATCTGGTTCAGGATAAATAACGTCATCAGATGCAATTTCAAAAGTATAATAATTATTAACGCTTAAGTGAATAATTGCAGCCCTTATATAATTTTGAACTTCCGTTGAGCTATAATTAGGATAATAAGTATATTGAATTTCAATAGTATCTCCAGAAGTTAAACTACTAGAGATAGTAAGCTTATTGGTAGAAGAATCAAAGGAATAAGATACTCCACTACTACTATCATTAACAAAAACATCACTTACTGAAATTGGATTAGATTCAGTTAAAGTAAATACTGAAGACGAGCCATAAGTAAAAATGTCACCTGGGCTTTGAGTTTTAGCCGTTTCGTCTAAAAGATAGCGTACTAATGTTTCTACTGTTGTTAGGGTGCTCATTTTATTTTTTCCTTATAATAATTTATCCAATAATCTCTATTGTAATTTGCTCTTAAGTTACACCATGTACAGGTGGTTATTAAATTAGTTTTATCATTATTTTTTTTATCATAATCAATATGATGAATACTTAATCCAAACCCTAAAATAATAAGATGTTCTTCTTCAGTCATATTACAATTCTGACATTGGTAATTATCTCGTTTTTTAATTTCTTTTTTTAGCTTTTTTGTAAAACCTGGAGAATAAGGTAAATAACTTCTACCGTCTATCCAAGATGGATTTTTTTCTCCACAATTTTCAATAGTTTTTAATGCTCTTAAACAGATTTCTTTTCTTTTTTGATAATTTTTCCAAAACTGATAACTATTATTACAAGACTTACATCTTTTTCCATACGGAGTAATAAGAGTATTACAATCTATACAATAATTCTTTTGTCTATAAAGAGCATTTTCTTTATAATTTGGATTATTTTTACCTTCTTGATTTAGATTCATTATTTCTCTTTTTTAAAAATTTTCTGTATAAAAGAATTTGACACCCTCGACCCCCATGAAACCTAAAACCCTTATTCTTAAAAGCAGATACAAATTTACTATCTTTTCTAATCTTAATATATAAATCTTTTTCAAAATCCCATAATAAAACAGTAAGTAACTTTTGCCCTGTTTCAAAATCAGTAGCTGCTAATTTAATATAATATCGAGTCTTACCTCCACCAACGCTTTTCCAAATGCCAATAATTCCTTTATAATCGCCTCTTTCTTTTAAATAATATACGATACATGATTGTTTTAAAAACTTTTTAATATTAAAATTATCAGTTACATATAATCTAATATTATTCTCTGTTATATAAAAATCATAATCAAATACCGAGATAAAAAACTCTATAAGCTCGGAAATATTAGGTTTTTTAGTTAATTTTTCAATCACTTTATTTCCATTATTTTTGTAAAGTATCTATTCCAATACTCTCGGTTATAATTAGTTCTTTTATGAGATTCATAACTTAAACTAATTAAATTATTTTCTTTGTTATTTAATTTATTATAATCAATATGATGAACATCTAAAACTCTACCATAAATCATCAAATTTTCTTCTTCAGTTAAACCAGTTAATTGACATTCATAATTGTCACGTTTTCTAATTCCATCTTTTAACTTTTGATTAAATTCTGGACCATATTCACTATTTTCTCGTGGTATTCCTGTGCCACCTTTTTTGAGACTTAAGATTCTTAAGGTTTCTTTAGTATGGGTTTTACCAAAGAAAGGATTTTTATTTCCTAAAAAATCTTTATGAGTTTTTTTATAAGTTTCAGATTGTTGTTTAACTCTTTCATCTGTATCTTTAGTTAAGCCTTTGTTCCAAGGAATACGATTAATAGTTGTGTTGCCTCTTAATTGAGGATAATCTTTTTTGGTTTTGCTTTTGTTCCAAACAATACCTGTTCTTGTTTCTATTCTATATTTTTTTAATTTAGTTAAAACTGTACTATTAACTAAACCAAGAATTTCTCCAACTTGTCTAGTTGATAAATTCTTTTTTATATATAAATTATATAATATTTCTCTTGAAACATATTTTTCTTTCATTATTTTCCTTTGGGAGGGGAGGTTTTTATGGCTCCCCTCTAATTACTTATATACTAAAATCATTACGACCTATCAAATCTAGCGATAGCGTACATTCTGTTACTTTTATAACCTTAAATAATTTAAGGCGATTAAACATTTCTGTTTAATTCTGTATGTTACCATACAGTTCGGACTATAACATGTTCCTATTTTAATGAAAAATCATATGAATAGGAATCCTGGCGTTTAGTCTCTACGGATTCTCCATAAAGAAAATTCTTTATAGAGTCTTTCCTCGGTATTGTCCTATTTCTAGGATGTTCACCGATATGGCCAAGTTTTTCAATTACTATTACTAGTAAAAGTCCCCACTGAGGATTAGTTACCGCTGCAGCAATCTGTTCGTAACCAGTTACACCAACAGCAAGATATCTACTATTTGTAACCTGAACTGGGTTAGGAGATACAAATACTAATCTCTCTGGTTTTTCCCCATTATCATAAATAACTCCACCTAAACTCGTAATATCATCCAATTTTTTTCTTACGAAAAGAACTGGTTTGCTAGGTTCTTCTGTATCTTTACCAATCAAGAAACAGCGAGTACTAGCAAGAGCTGAGGTAGAACTTCCGTCAATCGTAACTGTCTGATTAACTCTAGTTAATCCAATACCCAGGCTACTCAAAGCAAGCTGCAAAGAATGGAACTTGTTGTCTGTCCAATCCCATAACTTAATGTCTTTATCAATAGCAGTACCCATAACTAATTCATAATCAGCACTATAATCAATAACTTGGTCAATCATATCAATTAAATGCTTATATGTAAAACTTGTTTCACCAGAACCTAATGAAGATACATTACCACGTGTAACTACAGCAGTGTTAACTAAATCTAAAACTTTGTACGTCTCCCATGCGTTCATAGCACGGTTGATTGTTTTAACTTTTCTAGCGATTGTTCTTTCTTTCGCTTTAGCTAACTCAGTAATCTTCATAAAGTATTCAGGAGAAGCAATATCAATAAAGGTCATTAATGCAGGTGTATCAGGAGTAACGTGACTGGCAGTAATAACGCCATTAGAAGTAATAGTATAAATCGTATCAGTTTCAGATAATACGTCGAACTGATAAACATATTCTTCAGGGTCAGCATAATCAATCTCACAAATTTTCTCCACTAAATCAGGATAACGTCTGCGAGGGTCAATAGGTTCACCAATAATTCTGGCTAACTCTAATGCATCATATTTAAAACCTTTCATAGTTGAAATTCCCCTTTTATTTTATTTTTATCTTTCCAATCAAACGGAAAGCCTATGTCTTTGTATATATATTATTTAGCTTCGTTATTATTTTTTACTTCCCAAGCTAATTCTCTAACTCTTTTACGAGAAGCTGCTTCATCTTCTTCTGAATCTTTATCAGTAGAACCTTTAGATAATTCAGGAACTAAATCTTTATCAGCTTCAGATACTTCTGTTCCTTCAGTTAGACTAGCAATTAATTTTGCTTGTCTAGCAATCTTATATTTATCCTCAGCTAAAATGTCTTCATCAGATAAATCTTTTCCAAACTCCCCAAGCTCATCTTTACGAGTCTTAATAAGTTCAGCTTTCGCTGACTCTTCAGCTTCTTTTTCTGCTTTTTCAATTGCTTCAACTTTAACTTTTAGTTCAGCCATTTCTTCATCTTTAGCTTTAAGTTGAGCTTTTAATTCAGCTACCTCGTCAGCTGCTGGGGCATCTTCTACAACAGGAACTTCTTCGGCAGGAACTTCCTCTGCAGGTTTGTCTTCTACAACAGGTTTGTCTTCTACAACTTCCTCTTCAGCTGGTTTTTCTTCAGCTGCTGGGTCTAATTCAACTTTTTCAGCTGACTTAGTAATCTCAGTAATAATCGCAGTTAAATCTTCTTCAGTAATATTTGCAGCTACTAAAGAAACTGGATTTGCTACAGATTTACCCTTTACAGCTAATAAAGAAGTAGCGTTAATTTCTCCACCACCGCTTTTATATTCAACCATAGTATAAGCTAATTGTAATTCTTCTTCAGTTAACTCTCTTTCAAGTGAAGCTTGAGCTATTGCTTGAAGAACCTGTCCAACAGAATCAACCTTGTATTTTTCTAGTAATGTTTTCATTGATTGCCCTTCCTCCTTTGTGGGTTTGCTATCCACGTTATCTGTATTTTCCCCAGCTGTTGCTTGGGCTGAGTCGTGGTCTATTTTTGAAATACTTTGTATTTTTCTACCTTTTTTAGATAGTTTAGCAGTTGGAGTTAATTCCACTGCCATCTCTGTTTCACAATTAATACATCTAATTTTTGATTTATTGTTTTTAAAGTCTATCATGTCAACGTCAGAAAATCCTTTTTCATTACAATTAACACAATCTACTTGTGACATTAATCTTAAAATACTTTCTATATCATATAAATAAAATCTTGCTTGTTCTGGTAATTGAGCATCAGATTCACCAAGATTAGGATATTCTCGTTTTACTACGTCTTGTACTTGTTCGACTACCTCTACTAAAGAACCATTATACCATTTAGGAGCTGTAGAATACTCAGCTACTCTAGTTAATGCTTGTTTTGCTTGTTCTAAATCATTAATAGGGAAGTGGTCTTTGTTGTCATTTACTTTTTCATGTGCTCCAATAAAGACAACCTTTCCTCTATCTTTTGACTGTTCTACTCCAGTATGAATGAATTTACTAGGAGGCGTTAAAACTTTAGCCATCTCTAGTACTCGTTGGTTATTTGCCATTTCAATAACTTCACTCCCAGGAGCTGCGGGTTTCGTTTTAATTAATAATGCACCACCAGCGAATTCTATATCCTTTAAGCTATAACTCCCGTCTTCATTCATATCCCTACTTCCCCAAGCTTCCATGGAAATTGCTAAAACATCTTTTTCCATCAATTCTTGAATAGTAGAATAGTCTTCTTGAAAATTACCCTTAAAGAAAACTCCATAGGCTATGATTTCATCTTTTTCAATTTTAGCGTCAATCCAATGCCCAACTACGTTTTTTCTATAATGGTCGAAATCTATAGCTTTTCCGTTAAGAGAATCTAATGCAATTTCAACTTCGTCTTTTGGCAATGTGCATTTGTTTAAATTCATTCTATCTAAATAAGCATAACGTCCCTTAAAGATAGATAAATCATGAGAAGGTAGTTTAATACCTCTTTTTTCAGCTATTTCTTGTAACTCGGTTTTATTTTTACCTTCTTCTAAGAATTCAAAACTAGTGTTATAAGTAAAATCTTCAAGAAATATTTCTATTCTATTTTTCATATAGTTATCCTATGTCCATTAATATTGTGATAAGTTCTTTTATATCTTTTTTCCCCTGCGCCAAATACTTATATTCATTAAGAACTTTTTTTACTCCCTCAGTATCTAGGTTGAGGCAAGCTACTACTTCTTTAAAACCTTTAATACTTTCAAATAATTCTACTTTCTTACTTACTTGCCCTACCACTTTCTCAAATCTTTCAATTTATTTACTTTTAGTTCCAACTACATTCTCAAACGTTTCTACATCTTTAGCTGTTACACCTAAAATTTCAATCATTTCAATTAATTCGGAGTTAGTAATTCCTGCTAAATCTAAATATCCTTCTATAGTTTTGGCAAGAACACCATTAATTGATGCTTTAGTAGTTGTTTGGTATTTAAGAATTCCAGTTAGAACTATAATCTTTAAAATATTTTCACTAACAGTTCCAAAAAGCTTAAATAAATCTTCTGTTACAAATGCTTTAATTCCGTCTATATCATATTCTAATCTAAATTGTAATTTGTCTGCTATTTGAGAGTCGGTTCCAGTAAGACCAGTTCCTCCTCCTCCAGTTTCCCAAGCGTCTATAACTACAAGTCTATCATCAGACATTAAGGCTATACAACCATCATCAGTTTTTACTCTAGTATAATCCCAGCCCATTAATATCTCCTTATTTTGTAGCGTTTACTGGAACTATTACATCAGTTAAAAGTATAGTATAATCATCAGTTTTAGCAACTGAAACAGTATAAGTTATTTCATTACCAGGATGAGTATGTGCTTTAGGTTCATGTAAATCAGTACCCGTTATGTTCTTATGATATACAAAGCCCATTATTCGTATAACTCCGATGCTGTTACTTTAATTAAAGCTTTTAATCCTTTCTTAACAGTAAGAGAAGGAGACCAAGCTAACTTTAAAACTCCTTTATTTCCAGGAGCCATATTAATAGGAGCTTCTAAAATTTCTACTTCTTTATTTCCTATTTCAACTTTTATTTCAATTACATCTCTAGGAGTTTCATTATAAAGAAGATATTCATATTTTTTACTTTCTCCTGCTTTAACAATTCCTAAATCTACTTTTTCAATTTCTTGACCTTCTTTATTGAGAAGTTTCATTTCTGTCCTCCTCTAAAATCATATCGAGAATCTTATTTTGTTTTCCCATAATTTCTAATTTTTTAAGTTCGATTAAAGCAGTCATATCCATATCATCTAAATCTTCTTCTAATTCAATTTTATTTTTATAGTATTCAACTTGTTTTAATCTTTTTGTTGCTTCTTTTTTAGTTTTATATGGTCCACCTAAATTTTTACCATCTTTAGATTTAACGTTCCAACCTTTTTTAGTTTTAACTATTACGCTTTCTTCATATTCAGAAAAATCTACTCTTCTAGGGTCTACTGGCTCTCCTATAATTTTTGCTTCCTCTAATTCACTTTTATAGTTCTTTTTTTCTGGGCCAGTTTTATCAGGAGCTTTAACGTCTTTAGGATTTTTAGGAGCATCTGGATTTTCTTCTACTGGTTTTTTACCAGTAGGCTTATCAGTTGTCTTAACTAACTTAACTCCAGGTACATCTTTCATTCCTTGTCCTTCTCTATTATCAATAAGATGAGGATACATTAAATCTTCTAATTTTTTATCAGATTCTAATTTTCTACGTTTAACTTCTACTTCATGGTCAATATAACCTACCCCAACTACGTTATTATAAGTTTGAATAGAAACAGTTCCTCTATCGTACATGCTACGAATATGGTCTCTAACTTTATCATCTACAAAATGTTCTACTGGACCAGAATAAACTTGAGTCTTAACTGATTTATCTCCAAAATATTTTTTATGAGATTTATTTCTTTCTTTAATCGTTTGAAGTAAATCATTAATTAACATTCTAAAATCCTCTATGCCTTGAGTAACTTCTGCAATTAAAGGTTTAGGATTAAGCATAGCTTCTCTTCTATTAGTAGAAGTACCAGTTACAATATCAATCATTCCTAATCCAGCTAGTATTTTTCTTTCAACTGGAGCATAAATAGTTTCATTTACAGCTAGTTTATAATCAGGAATCATATGTTGTAATTCAGTATCGAAGTTAGTTGCGTACGTTGGCGTACCAGCTTGACTCTTTTTGTCGTCGAGTAAAGCAGAAAACTCACTTGTAATTTTCTTTAGGTCGTCAGGACTATAAGTTAAATCAGCCCTTCCTTCCATTGTCATTTTTTCAGTTCCTTTTTTAATTAAAAATAAATACTCTAACGCTCTACTAATAATGTATTCGCCTTTTTGAGACATAATAGTTAAGAACATTAAATTTCTAAATAAACCTTTTCTAATTAAAAACGGTACTGGATATATAGTTCCCCAACTTTCGTAAGGACGTTGGACGAATAATAGTTCATCTTTAGATTGTGGAATAGGAATATTATTTTCTCTATTATTATCAATTCTAATAAAATATTTTTCATCTCCAAGAGTAACTACTTTTGGATTTTTTCTTTCAGTAACAACGTCTTCTCCGTCTACAAAAAACATAGTAGTTGGTAAATCTAAATCGTCTTTCTTTTTCCAAAAAGTACGTAAAACTAAATTAGAAGAACCTTTCCATCTTTCTCTAAAATATTCTTTAGCTAAAGCATCTATTCCCGTTGGAATTTTTCCTCTATAGTCTGAATTAATTTCAGATAACCATTTATTTAAAGATTCAGTTAGATTAGCATTGTTGGTTTCAATACTATAATCAACTGAAGCTGCGCTAATACTAAAATTTAATAAAGTATTAATTAAACCTGAAGTATCAGTTTTTAGTAGTTTTTTTGTAGCAGTTACTTGTTCCCTATATTTACCAGGAATTTTAATTGCTTCCGTCTGGAATAACGCAAGAACATCACCAAGCCAGCGCAAAGATTGTGTCATACCTTTAATAGTCATACAATGCTCCTATTTTTTCGTTATAATAATTAATCCAATAACTAATATTTGAATTAGCTCTAACATTACAATTTCTACAAACAGTAATTAAATTTTCTTCAGCACAATCTTTTTTATTATAATTAATATGATGTATAGTTAATACTTCGCCAAATACTATAATATGTTCTTCTTCTGTAATATTACAATTTTGACAAGTATAATTATCTCTTTTTCTAATTTTTTCTTTTAGTTCATTATTAAATTCTTTTGGATATAATTCAAAACTTCTTCCGTCTATCCATCTTGGATTATTTTCATACCGAGTTGCTAAACTAATTCTTTTTTTGGTTTCTTCAGTATGAACAGTTCCAGTACGATTATGCTTTTCTTTTTTATGAGCACATTTCATACATCTACCGTTTCCATATAGCGCACTATTCAAAGATATTTTATTTCCACAATCTACGCAACAATATAATATTTTAATTCCTCTTTTTTCTTTATCTGCGCATTTTTTACATCTTTTATATTTATTTTTTGAAAGTTTTATACCACAATCTAAACAATAAGGAATAATTTTATTTTTCTTTCTAGGTTTTCTACTATTTATAATATTAGAACATAATTTACATCTAATAGACCTAACATTAATTTCTTTATTACAATCAATACAAAGATTTTTCATAATTAACCGATAAATCCTTTACAAAACTTTTTTGTCATTGCTGGTTTAACGAGGTTGAACTCGTTATTCCACTGAGCAATACTAAATACTTGAAATGCCTGAAATAAATGGTTCTCTTCGCTAAAGCATTCATATATTGTTCTAGTTCCAGATTGAAATACTTTAACCGAATTTAACTGGACATCTAGTTTATATGAGTCTTCTGGAATTTCTATCTTTCCACTATATAATAAATCTTTTAAATGTCTTACAGACCATTCTGATACATATTCTTCTACATAAGTAGGTTGCCCATGTTTATAAATAATATTATTATTATCATCTCTGTCAAAATCTACTGAAATTTTTTCGTTAAAACTAACCCAAACAAGATTTTCTTTTGGATAAATTTCTTCCAAACGCCTAAAAATAGCTCTACCTAAGCCATCAGTAGTATCTATTCCAATAAAATTAGCTTGAAGCTTATCAATTATATACTTAAAAATAATATATTGCTCTTTATCCGTTAAACTATATAAAGTAATATTATATAAGAATTTAAAAGTATCATTTACTAATGCTAATACTATTATTTCAGTAGGAGCTGCTTCTCCAACATCAGAACAAATATATATTGCGGAAGCATTTTTAGGTCTTTCTACTATAATAGTATTTTTAAAATACGGAAACTTCTTCTTTGTAACTTCTTGAAGTTTTAATATTCTATTCTCTACATAATAAGGACGAATTCTTGACATATCAAAAACGGAGAGACCTTCTTCTACAACTTCTCCTTTAACAAAAATTCTATATCCGACGCTAGATTCTCCTCCAAACTTCTTAACGGCTTTCTTCTTTTCTTTTGCATCCCAAAACGGATTAACGTATTGAGGTAAATTTAAAACTGCTGGTTTTAAACTTAGGTCATAGAAAACTCGACCAGCAGGTGAATGTTTAGTAAAATTGGTCATCCCACTTGCTCGTTCTATACAACCAACTTCATGTTTACTATCAATTCTATTTTTATTAACTTCATCAGTTTCAAACGAAGCTTCTTCTACCCAGATTTTCTTAAAATGTTTTTGGAAGAACTGGTTTCCAGGGTTTTTATTATTAATATTCATATTAACCCCTTCAACAGTCGCATTAGTTTTACTAGTAACTAAATATGTAGGGCTTCTTTTTACATTCTTCTTAAAATGTTTAAAGATTGGATGGCTTTCTAAACAATCAATAATCGGCTCCATAATACCTCTAATATGAACAGCGTCATATGAAGTAATACCCATTGGCCAACCTTCTAATAAAATTAACGCAATTAGTATATCAATCTTTTCCGTTAGCGTTTTACCAAAGTTTCTACCTGCAAAAACATACGAATTTGCTACCTTCATTAAAAGTGCGAAATTCTCTTTATCAGATAGTTCTGGGTCTTCATCAATTAAATATTCATGGGATAATAGAGGGATTTGCCCTAAACGAATGTGAGCTAGTTTCCCCTCTTCAAAAAGGGAGAGATTATCATAATTAGTAAAAAAGGCTTCAGATACACAAAGAGCATTGTTTAAACATTCACAAAACTCTATATCAGCATCACTAATGTGTTGTATCATTTATAAATATCTCCTGCCAATAGTTTCTATTTCCGTTAGTTTTTAAATGACAAGAGATACATAAACTTATAAGATTTTCTATTTTTAAATTATTTTTATCATAATCAATATGATGTACGTGAAGTTTAGTTTTACACTCTATTTCTGGAACTCCACAAATTTGACATTTATAACCATCTCTATAACGAATTTGTTCTCTAAAAGTTTTGTTCCAACCTAATGGATAAGGAATAAAACTTAATCCTCCCTTCCAATTTCCATTCTTTTCTCCAAAACCATATTTTAATTTTTTCCAATATTTAGAGTTATTTTTTAAAGTTTCGCTTTGTTTTTTTCTTGAACTATAACTTCTTTTCTTGTCTTTTTTCGCTTCTGAAACAGTTCTTCTATTAATATTAAATTTAACTAAATAATCTAAAATTGTTCTTTTACAAATTTTAGTTTCTTTAGCTATTTGAAGAGTTGGTTTCTTTTGTAATAGATAAGTTTTTTTCAGAAACTTTTTCGTTAATATTTGCTTGATTCTTTTGTTCCGATTCAAGTTACTTCTCAGTTTCTTGGTAATGGGGGTTAGTTTTCCACATTTTGTCTATCACCCAATCTATATAATCAGGAGAACACTCTAATATAGTCGCAACTTCTTGTTTAGTTATTCTTTTTTGTAAATACAACTCTACCAAAGGTTTATTATAAAGAATTCTATCCTTAAAAAAACAATGCTTTTGTTCTTCCCAATGTTCCATTCTTATTTTCAATAAAAAATGCTGTCCGCAATAAGGGCAAACAGCTTCTCTACTAGCTTGGTTATTATCAAGCCAAACTTTAAATTGTTTTCTAATTAAACCAATCTTTTGATCAACGGATTTTATGTTTCCATCTTTTTTATCTCTAGTAAGTCCTAAAGAGTCTTTTAATACTAAAAGTTGGTTAAGATTCTTATGAATAGTATCAACTGTACGAAGATTTACGTTTTCGTTATTTTCTTTGGCAAGGTTAAGTTCTTCCTCTAAACGTCCGTTTAAGACCTCTAAAAAGAGAATTGACCTTAAAGTATTCATATCAGAAACAGTCTCTGGAGTATAGTCATCTAAATACTTACGAACCAGAGTTTTTGCTGATATTTGGTCTTCTTTGTTTTTAAATAAAGTACCAACGTCTACCTGATATTCTACAGCTCTCGAAAATGCTACTCTTCTTAATCGTTCCTCCGAAAAATTTTTATATTGTTTCAGATTTTTTATCTTGTTGTACTCAATTTCTATTCTATTGTTATCCATATAGTTATCGTTAAAGGTTTTTAATGATTTATACTTCTTTCAGTTAGTATATAACGAAAAAAAGTTTTTTGTAAAGGATTATTTAAAAATAATTTAGAGTATATTACAAGTGTCTACACTGTAAGTATTTGTGAAGAACGTTAATTTGGTGGGTGCACAAGGATTTGAACCGAGAATTGTGAGGTTACAGCTCAGCGTGATACCATTTCACTATACACCCAATAGTATTTGGAGCCTATATGAGGAATCGAACCCCAATCTTCTGATTACAAGACAGACATAATACCGTTATACTATACAGGCTGGAGGGTACGGTTGGATTCTCGCCAACGTGCGAAGGGTTGCAACCAACTGCTTAAATACTCAGCCACGTACCCTGGTGGAGCTTGTCAGAATCGAACTGACGTCTTCTCCTTGCAAAAGAGATGTTCTACCGTTGAACTAAAGTCCCAAATTGGTAGTCCTACTAGGAATTGGACCCAGTCTTCCAGGTTCAAAACCTGACGTGCGCACCGTTACACTATAGGACATGGTAGGGAAGCCGAGACTTGAACTCGGACTTACAGGTTGAAAACCTGGCGTGCTTACCTTTACACTACGTCCCTTGGTTGCGGGAATGGGATTTGAACCCATGAGGCTTACGCATCGGCTTATGAGACCGACCTGATACCTGACTTCAGACATCCCGCATTAATATGGTCAGAGAGGTTGGATTTGAACCAACGTGAACTCGGGTCCAAGCCG
>Ga0307928_10001820_pt1 | contig 16230 bp, 23 predicted proteins | sample AceLakmetagen232_FD_201815 | JGI IMG/M metagenome (GOLD analysis project Ga0307928, IMG submission 201815) | Saline water microbial communities from Ace Lake, Antarctica - #232 | ecosystem: Environmental > Aquatic > Non-marine Saline and Alkaline > Saline | place: Antarctica: Ace Lake... | reverse complement strand
CGAGCAAAACAAGAAGAAATATTTTTGCGAGATGCAAATTGTGAGTAAAATCCCAGCAGGATCATTCATGATCCTATTTGGACAAAAGGACAGGTCTTGGGCGAACAATTCGCTTCGAGCAAAACAAGAAGAAATATTTTTACGAAATGCAAATTGTGAGTAAAATCCCAGCAGGATCATTTATATTCACATCACAGAATTATTGCACAAATAAAGTCTCGCAGGAATATAATCAATTCCTCGTTGGCTGTAAACCCTTATTCTAGTTATTCCCTGAGCAATAGAAAATAATCCATAATCAGTATCAAGATTAGCGTGAATAGGACCCATCTGACTAGGAGAGAGCCCAGAATCCAAAGCCCTTATGATAGCAGCCTCTTTACCTTCTTGCCATTTCATAAAATTAACCATATTAAATTGAGGCATTCTAATTCGCGCATATTGTGAATATATTTCCGGAACCGTCCCATTTTTCCACATCTCAACCGTCGTAAGAACTTTAATTTTATCATTAAGCACTAAATTTCCAACTAAGTTCTCGACATCCAAGCCGACCTTCGACCCATTCTCAAATTTCGACAAATTCCTAAGTCTTTCCATAAATCCTCCCCATAAAAAACATATAAAAACCTTCTTATCGCCTTAATTTTATGTTACTAGGATTAGTAGGAAAACCATCATGCGGAAAATCGACATTCTTCAAGGCAGCAACGCTATCAGACGTCCTAATCGCAGCCTACCCTTTCGCAACAATAACCCCAAACCACGGAATGGGCTACGTCAGAGTCCAAGCTTTATGTAAAGAGCTAAACACAAAATGCAACCCTCGAACAGGATTCTGCACAGGCGAAACACGATTCGTCCCAGTAGAACTAATGGACGTAGCAGGTTTAGTCGAAGGCGCCTCCGAAGGCAAAGGATTAGGAAACAAATTCCTAGACGACTTAAGACAAGCAGACATGTTCATCCAAGTCGTAGACGCATCGGGAACAACAGACATCGAAGGCAAAGAAGGCTCAGGCGACCCAGTCGAAGACGTAAAAATGTTAGAGAATGAACTCAACAAATGGTACAGGGGAATCTTTGAGAAAGTCTGGGAAAAATTATCCCGTACAATCCAAACAACAAAACAAGATTTCTCAAAAGAGGTCTCAAAACAATTCTCGGGATTAAGAGTAAAAGAAGAGGACGTAAAGTCAGTTTTAATAAAACTAAAATTAGATCCAGAAAAACCAACCTCATGGAGCGAAGACGATTTAGCGAATTTCACAAGAACATTAAGACACTCAACAAAGCCAATGATAATCGCAGCAAATAAAATAGACAAGCCCTCGGCAAAAGAAAACATCGAGAGATTAAAAAAAGAATTTCCAGACATCATGATAATCCCATGCTCCGCGGACTCAGAACTATCACTAAGACAAGCAGCAAATGCAGAGATGATAGATTATACCCAAGGCGATTCCACCTTCACAATCAACGAAGACAAAATAAACGAAAAGCAAAAAGAAGCTTTAGAATCTATAAGGAAAAATGTACTCGATGTTTATGGCTCAACAGGAGTTCAGGAAGTTCTAGACAAAGCAGTATTCGATTTACTAAACTACATAGCAATTTTCCCAGCCGGATCAAAATTAGCAGACAGCAAAGGCAACATTCTTCCAGATTGTTTTCTACTCCCAGGTGGTTCAACAGCATTAGACTTCGCATATTCGCTTCATACAGACATCGGAGACAAATTTGTAAAAGCAATCGACGTCAGAACAAAACAACCCGTCGGCAAAGACCACGCCCTCAAGCACCGAGACGGAATCGAAATAATGACATCATAATTATGAAATTAAATATCAAAGTCCAACCAAACTCAGGCCGACAAGAAATACAGCAATCTATCGACGGAAAAATTTCAAAGGTATTCTTGAAAAAACCAGCCAAAGACGGCAAGGCGAATAAAGAGTTAGAAAAGTTTCTATCAAAGCACCTTAAAAAACAAGTAAAAATTATTAAAGGGCATACATCTAAAAATAAAACAATAGAGATAACTGAATGATCAAATATCACCAAGCACCAGACATTCAGGAAATCGCCGAAGAGGTTGTAAGAAAACTAGACTGGAGTCACGTTCTTCTCGAGCACGTAGCGTTTCTTAGAAGCACAGGATCAAAAGCCCGTCGAACAATCGCAAGATGTCATGCCCTCGGCAAAGCAATGCAAATCGGGATGGGAAGAAAAAAAGGATTCTACCTTGTTGAAGTAATATCAGAAAAATTCGACAAACTTTCCGTAGAGGAACAATTAAAAGTAATCATCCACGAACTAATGCACATCCCCAAATCTTTCGGCGGAGGATTCATCCACCACGACAAAGTTCATGAAGAATCAGTCAACCATGTCTATAACCACTACTGCAATCTAAAGAAGCAAGATAACATTCTTGACGACGAAATAGAATGGCTCTAAAAAAAATAACATATTTTGTAGAAAGAAAAAAGAAAACAATAAAAGTAAAAATCTGCGACACTTTCTTAAAAAAATTACTAGGGCTAATGTTTAAAAAAATTTCGCCACCGCTCCTCTTTACATTCAACAAAAATAAGAAGCTTTCAATCCATTCATTCTTCTGTAAACCATTCAAAGCGATATGGCTCGACGACAAAATGCACGCAACGAAGATTTCTAACATAAATAACTGGAGACTAAACATTTCAGGAAAGGGGAAGTTCCTTTTAGAGATTCCAACCTCGTCGGGAAATTAATAGAAACATTTAAATAGAAAATCAAACTAAAAAGATTAGGTTCAATCAAAAGGTGAAAAGGAGGTCAAAAAAATGGGAAAAATTATTGCAAAAAAAGTCGTTGAACGAAAATCTGGATATCTATACTACGTAGATGGAAAGGGAAACGTTTGCGAGGCTAAGATGGCTCGAGGTGGAAAGAAAAAGAAGAAAGCCGCTAAGAAACCAGTTAAGAAAAAAGTAGCTAAGAAAAAGCCAGCTGCAAAAAAGAAAAAGAAAAAGTAAATCTTCTTAACATTATTATTTTTTTAATTTATCATATTCAATGAATCTCCCTTGTTAGGGAGCTTGGGGGATTCATTATACTTTTACTACAAAACTATTTTTTATTCTCCCAATCTTCAATCGCTTTCCGTAAAGCATCCGCAGCCAAATTAGAACAATGTATTTTTATCGGAGGCAACTGACCCAAAGCTTCAGCCACATCCTTATTAGTAATCTTCTTCGCCTCATCCAAACTTTTCCCTTTCACTAACTCAGTAGCCATCGAAGATGTAGCTATCGCAGCCGCACACCCCATAGTTTGAAACCTAATATCCTTAATCCTATCACCTTCAATCTTCAACATAATCTTCATCACATCACCACAACTCGGATTTCCAACAGTCGCCTCAGCGTCAGGATTCTTCATCTCACCCATATTCCGCGGATTCTTAAAATGGTCAAGAACTTGTTTATTATAATCTACATTAGTCATTTTTCATCTCCCCGCTGAACAAATGAATAATGAAACATTTTCAATGTTACTTTACCAACCATTATCCATTCAACTCCTTGATCAATTCATCAATATCAACTCCGTGTGCTTTCGCCCCATTCTCAATCGTCTCAAACTGAGCCATAGGACAACCCCCACAAAACAAACCCCGATCCGCCAACTTCTCAGCCGCCTTTTTGTCCAATGTAATCAACTCAGCAAAAGTCATATCTTTAGTTATCTTCTTTACCATTAATACCCCCCTCAAGATTTAATTTAAACGGACTAATTTCCCTCAACTTCTCAACCTTCTCCCGAATCTTCTCAACAACAAAATCAGCATCCTCATCACTAAAATCAGAACCAAGCGTCAAACGCAAGCTCCCATGAATATACAATTCCTCGACGCCAATAGCCTTCAAAACATAACTCTCTTTCAACTTAGCAGAAGCACAAGCCGAGCCAGTAGAAACACAAATCCCCTCACCATCCAACATCAACATTAAACTCTCGCCCTCAATCCCATAAAATGAAACATTAATATTATTGTAAACCCTTTTCTCAACAGACCCATTTATCTTAGCCCCCGGAATCTCCAACAAATCCTTAACCATTTTATCCCGGCTCTTCTCAATCTTAGCCTTATCAACCTTCACATCCAAAGCCACAGCCAATCCCACAATCCCAGGAACATTCTCAGTTCCACTTCTAAGTCCACCTTCCTGTCCACCACCAATCATAATAGCAGAAATATTAGTGCCTTTCTTAACATACAAAAAACCAATACCCTTAGGCGCATAAACCTTATGCCCAGAAACCGACATCAAATCAATATCAGTAATATCAAGCTTAATCTTCGTAAAGCTCTGAACAGCGTCGGTATGGAAATAGCAGCCTTTCTTTTTGCAAATCATAGCAATCTCCTCAACAGGCTGAACAGTCCCAATCTCATTATTAACATGCATCACCGAAACAACCAAAGTATCATCCCGAATCAACTTCTCAACTTCCTTAACGTCAACAATCCCATCTTTACCGACCCCAACATAATCAATCTCATATCCCCACCTTTCCATAAATTTGCAACTCTCCAAAACAGAAGGATGCTCAATAACAGATGTCACAATATGTTTCTTCTCAGGATTTGCCAAAGCCAAACCATCAATCGCCAAATTATTAGATTCAGTCCCACCACTTGTAAAAACTATCTCATCCGCTTCACAGCCAATATACTCAGCAATCTTTTTCCTAGCTTTCTCCAATTTTCCTCTAACTTCCCGACCAACAGAATATTGCGAAGAGGCATTACCATAATTACTAGTAAAAAATTCACATACCTTCTTGGCTACAGCTTCATCAACCTTTGTAGTAGCAGCATTATCCAAATAAATTTCTTTCATCTTAATACTTAGGCTCACAACCACAAAAATTTAGAACATCCTTATTGTACCTCTTACAAACCTCACACGAACATCTCTTATCCTTCATATACTTCAAAATTCTCTGAACCTCGACCATAGCAACCTTCGGATTCTCCACAATCATCTTAGCAGATTTAGCAACTTCTTTCTTAACATCAGGAGTCAACTTAATCTTATTCGCCCTCTTATTAGACAAATACTGAGAAATCGCAGCCTTACTAATCCCCAAAATCTTCCCCGCCGCCTCATAACTCATCTCATACTTCCGAGTCAACAGCCTCGCTAACTCTTTCCGAACCGCCGGAATAATATACCAAACTTCGATTTCCTGTGGCAACAAATACATAGTTAACTATCGTTAACTTTTCTTTATAAAACTTACGAATATAATATTAACAACTAAGAATTAACTAAGCACTAATAGCATCAACAGGGCATCCAGAAATAGCTTCCCCAACACAATCAACCTTCCCATCCTTCACGCTCGCTTTCCCATCCTTCATTTCAAATCCTTCAGGACAAGTCGCAGCACAAGCCCCACACCCAATACACTTTTCCTTATCTACCTTCACCATCTTCAACCTCCGTTTCATTAGTTTCATTCAATCCGACATCATTAACTTCATCAATCTTAAACAAATCATTCTCAACAACTTCCTCATTCACAATAGACCCCGTAATAGCATTCCCCGTCATATTCGAAATAAACATAAATCCAAAAACAATTATAACAACAATCACGCCGACCACAATAAAATTTTCCCTATCCATTAACAAAAACCCCCAAGTTTTTGATCCCGCGTTTTCATAAGAAAACAAGACAATTTTTTACCCATTTTATTTTTAACAAAAACCCCCAAGTTTTTGATCCCGCGTTTTCATAAGAAAACAAGACAATTTTTTACTCATTTTATTTTTAGCAAAAACTCCCCGGTTTTTGATCCGCAAAGACTTCGTCATTGCATAATATTTATGTATCATAAACAAAACAGTTCACCAATATTTATAAACTTAATCCCACTATTGTTTCAATGGTAGCCACATTAATCTGGATCGGCATAGTAGTCGTCGTCGTCCTAGTCGCAATTTTCTTCATGTACTACAACCGATTCGTCAGACTATCTCACCAAATCGACAATTCACTAGCACAAATCTCCGTCCAACTCAAAAAACGTTCAGACCTAATCCCTAATTTATTGGCGGCAGTAAAAGGATACATGAAACATGAGAAAGGCATAATCAAAGAAGTAACAGATGCAAGAAAAGCATTGGTCGGTGCATCAGGTGTCGAAGCAAAAATGAAAGCAGGAAATAAATTACAATCAGCACTAAAATCAATCTTTGCAATCGCAGAAGGTTACCCAGACCTAAAAGCAAACACAAATTTCCTTCACTTACAACAAGAACTATCAGCAATCGAGGACAAAGTAGCTTACGCAAGACAATATTACAACGACGGTATCATGTCATACAACGTAATAACAAACGTCGTCCCAGGCAAATGGTTCGCATCAATGTACGGATTCAAAAAAAGAGAATACCTTAAAATCCCAGAAGCAGCAAAGGTAGTTCCGAAAATTAGATTTTGAACGAAATAAACAACAAGCAAAGAATTCGATAGTTCAAAAAATGATTTGAGCAGAAGATTGAATTCTAAAATACATATCACAATATAGTATATTCAAACATATATATTTCAATATATACATTAAAATGCAACCCTCAAGATTATCATTCCATAGCGAAATAGCAAAAAACAAAAGAAGCTCTTACCTCTTAATCGGAGCAGTCCTAGTTGTCCTCCTAGCCCTAGTCTACGCAATCAGCTTCGCCATGGGCCCCGACTACTTCTTCATAATTCTAATCGCCGGAACAATAATCTCAATCATCTACGTCACAACCGGCTACTATAAATCAGCAGACCTAGCAATCGCCGCATCAAACGCAAAGCTAGCCAACGATCCAAAATACAGACAATATCATAATCTAGTAGAAGGACTATGTCTAGCATCAGGACTTCCAAAACCAAAACTCTACGTAATGCACAACGCACAAATCAACGCATTCGCCTCAGGCCGAGACCCACAGCACGCCATAGTCTGCGTAACAGACGGAGCAATCGAAAAACTAACCAAACAAGAACTAGAAGGAGTATTAGCACACGAACTCTCACACATCGCAAACTACGACATCCGTTTCATGACTCTAACAGCAGTCCTAGTCGGAATGATAGCAATAATCTCACAAATTTTCCTAAGAACCCTCTTCTGGTCCTCAATGACCGGAGGCCGAAGAAGCAACAATAACAGCGAAGGAAAAGGACAAATGATAATGATGGTAATCGGAATCGTCCTAGCAATCCTAGCCCCAATAATAGTAGCATTAGTCCAACTAGCAATCTCAAGAAAACGAGAATACGCCGCAGACTCCTCAGCAGTAAAATTCATGCGAACACCTACCGGATTAATAGGAGCACTAAAGAAAATACAACACAACACTCCAATGAAGGTCTCCGGCGCAGTCGCACCCCTATTTCTAGCAAAACCAACAAAAGAAAAAGAATGGTTCATGACACACCCACCTTTATCCAAAAGAATCGCAAGGCTAGAACGTATGTAATCACTTCCCCAAAATAAACTCATGAGCCATCTTAGCCGCAATAGCACCCTCACCAGCAGCCGTAACAACTTGCTTCATAACATTATTCGTAACATCCCCCGCAGCAAAAACACCATCAACATTAGTCTTAGTGTCCTTCCCAGTCACAATATAATTCTTCTCAAGCTCAAGACCCAATCCAGCAACAACCTCATTCGCTGGCGTAGCCCCAACTTCAATAAAAACTCCATCAACATCCAGAGTCTTTTCGCCCTCTCCCTTTTTAGGCTCGTCAACTACAATCTTCAAACCACTAACAACTTTGTCACCAATAATCTCCATAGGATTACTATAGTAATGAATCTCTACATTTTCCTTAGAACAAATACTATGCAAACTAACCGGCTCACATCTCATCTCGTGCTTCCGATAAACAACATAAACCTTCTTACAAATATCCGACAAATATAAAGCAGCCTTAGCAGCAGAATCCGCACCGCCAACAACAGCGACAGTCTTTCCCTTAAAAAAATTCCCATCACAAGTTGCACAATAAGAAACACCCTTCCCCAAAAATTCCTTCTCCCCCGGAATATTCAACTGCCTATGCTCAGTCCCCAAAGCAACAATCAAACTCTTCCCCCTAATTTTCTTACCTTCAAAATTCAAAACAAACAAATCTCCATCCTTCTTAACAGTCTTAACCTCATCCTCCAAAAACTCCGCCCCAAAACTCGCAGCCTGCTCCTTAAACTTCATCATCAACTCAAGACCCGAACCCTTATACCCAGGCCAGTTCTCAATCTCCCCCGCAGAATTCGCAGTTCCACCGACAACCTTCCCAACAACCAAAGTCTTATGATTATACCGACTAGCATAAAGCCCAGCAGTCAAACCAGCAGGACCCGCCCCCAAAATCAAAACATCATAAACATCTTCCATTATAACTCAAACCACAAAACCTTTTTATATCTTAGGTAAGAGTGTTAACCAATAAACTTTAAATAACTAGGATTATAGAAGTTGATATGGATGTTGAAGAAAAAATCAAATTAATAAAAGAATTTGCAGAAGAAATAGTAACAGAAGAAGAATTAAGAGAATTATTTAAAAATAATCCCCATCCTATTGCATATGATGGATTTGAACCCTCGGGAATAGCCCCAATTCATTTTGGTTTATTAAGGGCAGCAAATTTAAAGAATATGCTAAAAGCCGGGATGAAATTCAAATTATATCTTGCAGATTATTTCGCATTTATTAACAATAAGCTAGGAGGAGATTTAAAAAATATAAGACTAGCGGGAGAATATTTCATCGAAGTTTGGAAAGCCTGTGGAATTGATACAGACAAAGTGGAAGTGATATGGGCGAAAGACATAATGGATGGAATAGATTATTGGGATAAGACGCTGAGGGTCGCAAAAGAAATTTCTTTAGAAAGGAACATGAGGGCAACAACAATCATGGGGAGGAAACAAGGAGAAAAGTTAAGTATGGGACAATTATTTTATCCACCAATGCAAGTGACAGACATTTTTCACATGAATGTAGATATCTGCCAATTGGGAATGGACCAAAGAAGAGCGAATATGCTTGCAAGGGATGTCGCAGATAAACTAAAATGGAAAAAACCAATTGCAATACATCACCATATCTTATTGGGATTACAAGGTTTGCAAAAAAAAGGGGATAATGAAAAAACAATGATGGCCTCAAAGATGTCAAAGTCTGACCCAAAGAGTTGCATTTATATGCATGACAGCTACGAAGAACTCAAGAAAAAAATAAACAGTGCTTTTTGTCCTGAAGGCCAAGAAGAAGGGAACCCTATGTTAGAATATTGTAGATATATAATCTTTAAGAATATAAAATCTATGAAAATCGAACGTCCAGAAAAATTTGGAGGAGATATAGAATTCAAAAATTACGAAGAATTAAAAGAGGCATATATCACAAAAAAATTACATCCGATGGATTTGAAGACAGGAGTTACGGAAGAATTAGAGAAACTAATTAAGCCAGTAAGAGAACATTTTGAGAAAGATAAGAGAGCAAAGAAACTCTATGAGACTGTCAAGAAACTAAAAATTACACGTTAACACCCTTCCCCAAAAATATATAAAGTCCTTTACCTTCTTTTAATTATGCAAACGCAGAGAGTGATGTGCCCCTGGAATTCTAGAACCTCTTTAGCCCATGCTGTCTTTTATCTGATTAAGTTCAACTAATTAAGCGACATCCCATTTCATGAAAAATAAAATGAATGTCGCTAAACAGACATATAACCTTGAAAAAGAAATTCACAACGACTGCTTATCTTGCGGCGAAAACATCAACCACCCACTCTGCCCAAACTGCATCGCCAAAGCATTCATCCAATGGACAAAAAAATTCCCAGAACACCATGAGCTAAAAGGGAAACTAAACATTTTCATGAAGCACCACAATCACGTTAAAGGCGAATCTAAAAAATGCGTCCACTGCGGCGCGAACGTCCACATCTGCCCATACTGCTTCACCGAACACCTATACAATTTAATCAAAGAGACAGGACTAGGCGTCCGAGCATTGTCAGAATTCCTTTTCATATTCAACTTCGATTTCGAACACAATGGATATTCAAGAGAACTAGAGGCCTTCGGAGGATACTAAAACTTAAAACAGCGCTTTCCCTTCTAAGTTTATGAAGAAAGCACTAGTTTTATATTCGGGAGGCTTAGACTCAAGATTAATAGTACGTCTACTCCAAGAACAGGGTTACGATGTCGAAGCACTATACTTCGCACTACCATTCGGATGCAGCTGCCCAATCTGCAAAAAAATGGACAACTTAAAATTAACAATCCTAGACGCGACAAAAGAACCATTATTTTCAGAATATATTTCAATATTAAAAAAACCAAAATTCGGAACAGGTGTCGGAATAAATCCTTGCATCGATTGTAAAATCTTCATGTTCAAAAAAGCAAAAGAATATGCAGATAAACACGGACACGACATTATTGCGACTGGAGAAGTCCCAGGACAGAGACCCATGTCTCAAACTGCAAAAGCACAAAAAACAATTGACGAAGAAATAAAGTTCAAAATCACAAGACCATTGGCAGACGCAGGATTCTCTGGTCGTTCAAGAAAAGAACAAATGGCATTAGCCGAGAAATATAAAATAAAATATCCAAGTCCAGGCGGAGGTTGTTTCCTTTGTGAAAAACAACCAGCAGCGAGGCTGAAACACCTCCTAGAAAAAAATCTTATCACAGAAAAAACCCTACCCCTTACAATGATCGGAAGACACTTTTACATAGATGGCACATGGTTCGTCGTAGCTAGAAACGAATTAGAATCAGACATAATTTCAAAATTCAAAACACATCTAGAAGATGGCAAAGGAAAACCAGCAGCATATTATTCTAAAATAAAAGGCAAACAAAAAGCTTTAGAACTTCAAGAAGCTTACTCAACCGGATCAGAAGATAGAGAAAAATTCAAAGAGGTAAAATTATGACAACAGTCTGGACATTCACAAACCAAAGAGAATTAAACAAAAAAGAATTCATAGATTACGTAGAACGAAAAGTTTTCAGGACAATAAGAAAATACCAAATGCTCCCAAAAAACAAAATCATAACTCTAAAAAATTCCAACGATATAAGCACAGCAGTCCTAAAAAAAATAATAGAAACAAAATTCAAAGTAGAATGGAATACAAAACCAAACCTATCATCAGACAATCTATCACAAACCGCCGAAGACACATTCAAAAATATTCTCAAAGGAAACTTCAAAAAACAAACTCAAAAGAAAGCTCCACTCTCACAACTCTCCGACAAAGAATTAGAGCTTTACGCAAAATTAAAAAACATCAAAGGCGTTAAAAGAAAACAAGACAAAAAGATACAAAGCTTATTCGATAAATTCCTAAAGAAAAATCAGGACCTCGAATTGAACATCGTAAAAGCTATCGGACAGATAGAATAAAATGACAACAAAAAAATTAAAGAGGACGGTAACATTTGTAAGTGTATTAATAATACTAATAGTCTTAGCATTAATCCTCTACGGAATCACAAACCTAGGACCAATAAACGAAGAAGCCTCAATCCTAATTAACAGCTACGGAACACCTGCTCTTTTCGCGGTATCAATTTTCCTAGACCTAATCCCACAAATAATATCTCCAATCGTAGCTTTAGCAGCCGGATTAATCGCAGGAATAAATATCTATTACGCAATTCTCGCAACTATACTCGGTTCAGCACTCGGCTCAATTATAGGTTTCATCATAGGAAAAAAATACATGTTCGAAGCAGTAGACGTTCTAACCACAAAAAAATCAACAAACAGATTAACCAATCTAACAAACAAATACGGAAAAATCATCGTCCCAATAGCCGCAATATCACCCCTACCATACCTACCCGTCGCCCTCGGTGCAATGAACTTCTCAAAAAGAAACTTCATAATCTTCGGATTAATCCCACGAGCAATCAGCATCGCAGCATACGGATTTCTATTTAGCCTTTTCTAATTCCCTTACCAAAGCTTAACATCCAAATAAACCCGTAACTTACCTTCAAAAATTTTATCGATTAATCCATCCTTGCCATTATAAAAAATTCCATCGCCATTTTTTCTTGGAGTCAATCGCCCAGTTTTTGGATTACGATATCTAAAACGTCCCATTAAATCTCTCTTAGTTCCCAATCCAACTTTCTCATAAAATGGAAGATTCTTCCGAGCACAAAATCCAAGACCAGTCCTTCCAGTTTTCTTCAAATATTTTATCATCGCCACAAGTAGAATCCTTCCATATCCCTCACCCCTCCTAATCGTTATAATATCCCCCATCCCAAAAATATTATACTTTTTTCCAAGACAATCCGCCACGACAGGATTCAATATTCCAAACGCCACAATATCTTTCTTGTCCATAACAAAAAAGCACTTAGCATCCCCAGGATAATATTCCTTAAACTTCCGAACATACCTCTGACCAAACTCTTTCTTCATCCACACATTCATCAACTCTATCTCAGGTTTAGAAAGAGAACTTACATTTCTAATTTCAATTTTCATTTAATTCCCTCACAATCTTCTTCAATCCTCTAAAATCTCTAATAATATAATCAGGCTTCTCTTTCTTAATAATCGCCAACGAAGACCAGGAACATTTATTATGAATAGCAACAGCAATACACCCAGCATCCCGAGCAACCTCAATATCACTAAATCTATCCCCAACATAAATCGCTTCCGAAGGCTTAATCTTCATTTTCTTAAATAACTTCTCCAACATTGCATCCTTGCGTAAGAACTTCTCAACCCCATAAATCTTATTAAACAACCCCCTCAATCCAAGCTTCTTAATTGACGCCTTCAAAAAACTACTCTCAGAATTCGAAACGACAATCAAAGGATAATCCTTTTTCAAATCCCAAAGCGGCTTCACAGAAACACAAAGTTTAATCCCACCATCAACAGCAGCCTTAGTAAAATACCTATAAAATTTCTTCCGGACATTATCCAAATTCCCATCTTTTAAACCCAATCCTTTCAAAATAATCTGCATCTTATTTCCCAGCAATCTCAAAGCTTTCCTCTTATCAAACTCGTATCCAAATTCATCAAGCGTCATAAGCTATCCTCTTCGCGTCGCTAACCGTCCCATCAAAATCAAAAAATATCACTTTTATCATCATCACTCCTTCAACAATAAATATGCGAACGCGGTTAAAAAGACTATCGCTCCACCGACAACTAATGTATTGGCAATCCCAATCATAACAATCCCAATACCAGCTAAGAACACACCAATAGAATCAGCAATATTCCAATTAATACTACTTATTGAACCAAGAGACGCTCTAATTTTAGAATCAAATTCATGATGAGACGCCGAAGATTCCGCAACATCCAAAATTACTTCAAAAATTTTCAAAATAGCAAGCAACAAAAATGCAAGTATTATCCAGCTAGAAAACGCAATACCAATCATCATAATCCCAGTAACAACCGAGGTCACAAGTAAAGAGAGCCCGAAGCCCTTTACCCCAACAACATTTTCAGCTATAAATGAGCCACCAAGAGTCAAGACGGCAATCGCACCAAGAACTCCAGCATAGAATTCTGGTTCTAGCCCCATGGTCTGAACAAAGAACAACGGAACTGCCAGATAAAATATACTCCAACCTATATTCGCGAGTATACTAGTAAACATTATAATTCTTAGATTTCTACTTTTTTTATGAAAAATAAAATTATAAGATTCAACGGCCTTAACCCAAGACTTCTTCAAATAACCATAAGGGACCTTCTCCGGTTTAAAATTTCTCTCTTCCGCATATTTCCAAATCACAAAAAACATTAGCAAGCTAACAATTCCCGAAACAAGCCAAATCAACCTAAAGTTAATCGCAATAATAACAAATCCAATCAGCCCACCAACAATATGTCCACCCTTCTCAAAAATATATCCTCTTGAGATTAATTTAACAATTTTAGATTTCTTTTTCCCAATCCCCAAAGCATCAATTGCCCAAGCCGAACCAGCCCCAGTATTAAATGTCCAAGCAATATCCGAGATAATCCAAAATACAGCAATCAACCAAAAACTATTAACAAAATAAATTCCAAAAAATGCAAAGGCAAATAAAAAGAAAGATATCATCAAAGACTTCTTTCGAGAATCATAATCCGCAACAGCTCCAGTTGGAAACTCTAAGAACATAGTAAAAATACTAGACGCCGCAAAAAGCGTAGTAATCCAAACCACATTAAAACCCATCTGGACAAAATAAACCAACGCAAGCGCAAGAATCAAAGCCCGTCTCACACCATGAGAAAATTCCATCCCATTCCAAATCGCCTTCACCTTTGTAGAAAACTTCACCATATCAATCAACATCAATCAATCTTTATAAAATTAACAACCCATACCAAGCCCCGGCGCAAAGCGCCTACCACCGGAAACCTCAGTTTCCTACCACCACGACAAAGTCGCCACCACCGGACATCAAAGATGTCCTACCACCCTCAAATAAATCAAAGATTTATTTAATATATCCGCCTTTTTGCAAGTTCCACAATTTCTTATATTCCCCTTTCTGATTAATCAATTGCCTATGTGTCCCACTCTGAACAATTTCCCCCCGCTTCATCACAATAATCTTATCAGCATGCATAATAGTCGACAACCTATGGGCAATAATAATCGCCGTACGACCCTTCATAAGCCGCGCAAGGTCCTTCTGAATCTCATACTCAGTCTCACTATCAAGCGAACTAGTCGCCTCATCCAAAACCAAAATCTTCTTATTTGCCAAAATCGCACGAGCAATAGAAACCCTTTGCTTCTCACCACCAGACAATTTAACACCACGCTCACCAACAATAGTATTCTCCTTCAAAGGCATATCCTTCACAATCATATCCAACTGTGCAAACTTCATAGCTTTTCTAACCTCACCCTTAGTCGCACCAGGATTCGAGAACTTAATATTATTATACAAAGTATCATCAAACAAAACCGCTTCCTGCGGAACAATCGCCATCTCGCTCCGAAGAGTCTGCTGTTTAAAATCAGTAATATTCTTTCCGTCAACTAAAATTTCACCTTTATCAATATCATATAATCGATAAAGCAGATTAACCAAGGTAGATTTACCACACCCCGAATGCCCAACCAAAGCATACTTTTTATTAGCTGGAATTTTCAAATTAAACTTATCAAAAATCTTCCGCTTAGAATACTTAAAATCAATATTCTTAAAATCAATATCTCCATAACGAATCTTCATGGCCTTCGCACCAGGTTTATCTTTAATCTCATTCTCAATCTTTCCATATTCAAACAAATCCTGAAAATCAATCATTGACCTATAATACATTCTAATTCCCTGAACGAAGCCAAACAAAGGCCCAACAATATTCCCATAAATAGTATAAATGAAAACAATTGCACCAATAGTTAATTCTCCTCTTAAAAAACCAATCATAGGGAAGTAAACCAGAAAAAATACACCAGTACCTAAAATAATAACTTCGCCAACATCAAGCCACTTAAAGAAAGTTATGAATCTGATAACAGCTCTCTTCGTTTCCTCACTCAAATTGTAATATAGCTTCTTAACAGCATTCTCCTTTCCAAAATATTTCACAGAATTAATATTCATCAAAAAATCACTAATATTCCCCTTTTCTATATCTTCTTTTTTATTCATATAACCACCATAAGGCTTAGAAATATTCTGAACCACAACATTGTAAACCACAAAAATCACAATAGTCGCAAGCAAAACAAGCGCTGCACTCATATTAAAAAACAATAAAGAAGTGATAACTACAATCATCGAAGTTATCAAAGGAGTGATATTAAATATAATCACATCCGTCATCCTGTCAATCGCCCCAGTCCCACGATTAATCCTAGATATTAAACTCCCAGTCTTATGCGTCGTATGAAAATTATGCGAGAGCTCAACTATATGATTAAAATATTTCCTCTTTAAATCAACCATCATATCCGCACTAAGCTTAATCATTATAACCTGTAAAAACCACTTAAAAACAACTCTAAAAATTAGAGCAGAAAAGAAGACCAACACTAATACCAACAAGATATCTACAAAAATTCCTTTTCCCAAAAGTCCTCCAGCAAAATCAGTCCCACGATCAATCAATTCTTTAAAAATATATTTATCTACAATATAAGTCATCG
>Ga0307928_10001819_pt1 | contig 16235 bp, 34 predicted proteins | sample AceLakmetagen232_FD_201815 | JGI IMG/M metagenome (GOLD analysis project Ga0307928, IMG submission 201815) | Saline water microbial communities from Ace Lake, Antarctica - #232 | ecosystem: Environmental > Aquatic > Non-marine Saline and Alkaline > Saline | place: Antarctica: Ace Lake... | reverse complement strand
TCTTTGATAACTTCGACTTCCCTAATTACTTCGACAGGAACTTCAACTATAACTTCTTTGATAACTTCGACTTGTTTAACTTCACCATCTCCAAAGATTCCGCCGATTAAAGCCAATCCTACAAAGCAATATAGAACTATCATATACCATCTACTCCATATATTTGTTTTACTCATTTTTTTATCCTCCTTTTTGATTTAGATTTGAGCTTATGTTGTTTAAATGAAATTGATGACGATAATTCTAATTGGCGAAATATGTCAGCCCAGGCGGTTCCGGAAATGGATGCGTAAACTTCTGAATGGCATGGATATTTCCCAATTTTCCCAATCCAGTCGATTGCATGGGAACACTCATGAAAAAATGAATTTAAAATATCCTCTCCTTTTCGTTCCTTGCCATCTCTCATCCGACTTAATGTAATTGTTTTTTTGAAGTGTTGGATGGTGCCGGCACAAGGAATATCATCTGAATATATTTGACTTACAAATCTAACCCTATAAACTTGTCCCAATATTGAAAGCTTTTTAGGAATGTTAAAAACCTGATAACAATTAATTTTCTTTTTGTGAGTTTTCATAGTAATACCTCTTGATTTTCAAAGCCATCGAAACGATTAAGTGATAAGACCTTTTGTCTGTCACCCTCTCGGTTTGTATAATTGATTCCACTCGCACAAAACATTAAAGGATCTGTTCTAAACTCTATTCCTTGAAAATCTATGACTATCTCACAGACTTCTTGTTCGTTTAGATGGCCGAGAACATCGTTAGATATTGAGAACCCGTTTAAATTTCTAAAGAAGTTTTTTTTGTCCCGGTGGGTATGGTAACAACCGGATTCAATAAAGCCGACATTCCGCTTATATCCCATGCTATTTTTTAATATTATTTCTTTCATCCGTTACTCCCTTTCTTTTTACTACCCGTCCAAAGATAAGATTTAAATTGATGTTGTCCGCATGGGCATACTTGACAGAAAACTAAAGGAGAATTACAATACAGACATCTATGTTTTATTATCTTCATTTTTTACTCCTATTTATGAACTTCTGGTTACAAACTGAACATCGCCACGCCCCATCTGAACTCTTTGAAGTTGAGTGGTTCCCAGACAGACAATCACAACATAATTTTTTATTCATAAGACCTCCCGACAATTTATTAAATTGCATCTACCGCTACCCGATTCTGTTAAAATCTTACCGCAGAAAAGACAAAGAATTGGGAAAGTCGAACATCTAAAAATGGTCTGTGTGTGATGACATTTACTACATTTCACTTGAATAAAATTATAATGGGATGAGTGTTTAGGGTCTTCCCAATTATTCCAACATCTATTATTCATTTTCCACCTTGTTAAATTTAGATTGTTCACTTTTTGTTGGATATTGTTGGATATTGGTTACTGAGTTACGGTCGTTACGGTGCATACGGTTAGCTCCCCCCACCCCTAAAACCTCCTGTTCTTCTTTATTAATTAATATTTTATCCGTCACCGTAACAACCGTGTCAACCGTAACTTCGTAACTCTCAAATCCATACCTTTTTAGTAATTTATTGATATGAATTTGCTCTATTGGGATGCATCTTTTTGTTTTTCCTTCTACTTTTTTTGAAATAGATTTCTTAAAACCTAAGGTTTTTAGAGGAGATGTTAATGATCTGGGATTCATTGGTTTACCGTTTCTGTCCGTAAATCCACCCATTTCTATAACATCCTTTGCGTCAATTTCCTTATCTCCTCTTTTTAATAAGTTATAAATCGCTTCAACTATCCCGCCATCAAAACTACTCTGTCTCTCGATTATTAATTCTTGTTGATATGTTTGAATATATTTCTTAAATTGTTCCATTTGGTTTATGTCTGAACTAAATAAAGAAACATAAGCCCCTACAATCTGTTTAACTCTTGGCTCAATATCACCTAAATCAAATTCAATATTTTTATCAATCTCAAAATAATTCTTAAACCTCCACATCAAAAGTTTATTTCTTAAACCTAAGGCCGTCTCAAAAAACTCATCGTTTAAATTAAGAGGTATATCTTTTCTATTTGTGACAGAGGTAATATAAGTTATACATCTGCTTTCTGTTGCTTTGTCTGTAAAACTTCGTCTTGTTGAAAGTATCTTGGGACAAAACGGTTCAAAGAAGGATATTTTACTTGCGTCTTTTTGATCACATCGCATAATAAATTTTCCCTTCTCAAATCCATTATTTAAAATTTTAATTATTTGTTCGCTTTCGTCCGATTTCCTTAAATCCGCCTCATCCATTACAAGAGTTCCACGCCACTTATCTATAATCCTAAATAATGGAGCTGGTGTGGTGTTTCCGTCTGCGAATAATGGTTTATAATGTAAGTGTCCCCAAACGTCTAATCCCCGAGTTTTACCTGTTCCGGTGTCACCTTGATAACGCAAATAATTAAGAGTATGAAACTTATCATAAACATAAGACACTTTAGTATTCCACAAACCGAACCTCATTATTTCGTCTGGTGCGTCTAGCCACTTGTTAGCAAATATTAATATTTCTTTGTCTAGTGTCTCATTGTTTATATACTCGACTGCCTCTGAGGGAAGTAGAACCGCCTTTTTTATCACTTCTTCTGCTATAATCGGAGCATACTCAACATCATTATAAGTATAACTTTTGGTATACTCTATTTTACCGTCGCTGTGATGATAAACACAAAATCTACATCCGTTTTTTTCATCATAGACCTGTTCTACTATTATTTTATTTTCTTCATCTATTATCTTGCTTGTCTCAATAAAATCTTTCTTCTTTTCTTCTTCCTCCTTAGTTTCCTCACAATCCAAAACATTAAGAAAATTATCAGCGTTATTCATTCAAACACCTCTTTACGTGTCCACTTGTCTCTTTTAATTCTGGTCTTGATTTCAAATTCTTCTTCAATTACGGGGGCTTTGCTACCCAGACTATCTAAAAAATTATCAGCGTTATTCATCTTTCACCTCTGTTTTTTTGTTCCCACTTTTCCAATGTGGTGTATTCTCCAGGGCAATAAGATTCTTCTCGCTGCATTTTTGAACATCTGCCCCTAATAATCTCACAACATTCTCTTTCTCGATAGTTGTCATATTTCTGTTAAATAAAATATGCACGTGAAAACCACGACTTCCAGTTTTCCAAACAGAAAAATTCCATTGTTTCAATATCTCTACAATTGGATCTAACTGGTTTGGGTCTTCCAAATCTAAAACTATTTCATGCGGATATATTTGGCGTTGGTCTATTCCCTCAAAATATTTTAAATCTTTCCAATTGTTTTTTTCCAAATTCAAAACATCAATATTCGCAACTGCATCCAAATACTTTTTCCATTTGGTAAACTTTTTGTTTCCTTCCTTATCTACATACGTCCCACAAACATAAAAGTTAAACTGCTTTGCGTCTTTGAAATACATCTTATCTAAAAGTCCTTTCTTGGCTTGTAGTTCCAATTTATCCATTATTCACCTCATCCACGACGCTAATTCTAAAAATGTAATCACCAAATTTTATTATTTCAAATTCTTCGGATTCTATTTCTTTATCTTCCATTTTTCACTCCAACCAAAACATTTATTAATATGCGATTCGGGAAATGAGGGGTTAGGTTATGTAATGGTTTAGAAATAGAACCCCTCATTTCCCTGTTTAAATATAATTTCATAATGTTCCCCCGAACTTACCTAATTCTATAACACTACTAAAAGAAACGAAACTTTGACCTCGTCGCCGGTCGTTTATAGAAAAACCCTTATCTAAAATACTTGCTATTAAACCATTATAAAAAGTTGTCCCTCCAAATAGATTATTAAATTCAACGTGGCATGGGAAGTTTTTAGATTTTAAAAATTCTAATTCCCCTTTAATAGATTCTATCCTTTCGGTTTTATCATCTTCACTACTCATTTTATCAAAAGAAAACTAATCTACTTCCTCCGAGAATTTAACCTTTACAATTTTAACATAATCATCTTTCTCAAAAATAGAATTTTTAGGGATAGTTACGTTTAGCTGTCCAGTAGATTCATTTTTTCTAACCCTTCTTATATCGTCGGTGTTTGTCATAACAGATAAAACACTAATTACTTTATAAGAAATATTATACTCTACAGGAAACTTATAATTTTCCTGTAGATTTATCGCCCCAGACGTCTCTTTTCCCTAGAATTTCTCTTATTTTCTCCCTACTTTCTTCGGTTGGGGCAGTCCCAGAAATATACACCTTTGCATTAATTCCACCTTCATTTATTGTAAATGGTTGCCACCATGTTTTATCGTCCCCTTCTGTATAATTTTTTCCTGAAAGCCCTAAAGATTTCTTGTTAGTATTTGGATAATTTATTTTTACTTTCTTAGATGTCTGTTTCCTTCTACAAATAAGGCAAAAATCATTACCCTCTTTTAATTCAGCTTCACAATTAAAACATTTCATTCTATTACCCTTTTAGCCAAAGAACCGCAGTAAATACAATTAATGCCTCGTGCTATGGTCTTTCTTATAATCGTCTGCCCACACTTAACACATTTGTATTTAATTCCTTTTGGCTTATCGTTTTCGTTTCTATATTCCATTTTTATTTTCTCCTATTTTAGTTCCTTACCTTACCGCTATTTTTCAATAGTCTTAATATAATTTCTTCGTAGCTTTCTCTGTCTGTTAATCTTTCTTTCTTAATCAGCGACGCTGTTTTTTTACTGATTCTTATGAAGTTTGGTTTTTTATCTTCCATTTTATCTTGTAATACTAACGTATAACTACTATTTAAATGTATCTATCGCAAATAGATAACTATTTAAAGGAGTTTTTCTTAATATTATAAACGCTAAGTCACAAAGGATTTATCCTTAGTCTGTGATTAGTATAAGGTCTGGTAATGTAATTTAAGATTTGGTGCTGTATTGTCCGGTGAGGTTTTGTAATGCATGGTGAAGTATAGTGATGTGCAGTGATGTGGGATAAGGTAAGGTTATACTCATCGAAAGATGGATTTTACCATTTGGCGGGGGAGACCCCGCCTTACTAATTTACCTCCGCAACTCACAAAGATTATCACAATAATTTATATCAATCGGGAAGAAATAATTAAGGATTAACCCGATACTCGCCCCGCCAGAACACCCCATCCTAAAAGAATACTGTTTCATGCAACCACCTGATAATTATTCTTCTCAAATTCCGGAAAACAATCCGAACAGATACAAAGCCCTTCACCTTCTCCGATTCCATTAAATTCAACGTCTACCGTCTTCCGACAAATTGAACATTTTTGTTTAATCGTATCTGGGAGAATGTTTCTTTTGGGTTTTGCCTTCTTTTTTTCTTTATACAATTCAGATATTCCACACCAACCACACCGAATAAACCGACAATTATGACAACCGTTTCCTTTTTTTGCGTGGATGTGGTCTATACATTTTTGGATTGTTAATTTTTCTTTCGGTTTGCTCATTTAGCCACCCCCATAATATAACCATAAAAATCCTTAGTTGTTTTCTCTACTTCATTTAAATCTAATTTCCCTGCAACAACCAAATCTTTCGCATAAGAAAGACAAACACTTCCTAACTTAATCTTCTCATCCGGCTTATTAGAATTAAAATTTTTCTTATACGGGGTGGCCTTCTTTATTACTTTCGCATTTTGTAATATCCCACCAGAATTAACCTCAACTTCAACCTCGTCGCCTCGGCCTACATCAAACTCCGAAGTTCCATTATACCATTTGTCTTTTTGGTCGCTAAACCCACGCCTATCTTTCCTTACGGATTTAATCATTATCTTTTCTTTTCCCATTTTAATTAATATTTTTCTAACAGCGACGTGCAATTTAATAATAAATCATTACAACTATCTAACTCTGTTTTTATCTCATCATTAAGATTTAAACACCTATCTAATATTTTATTATATTCAACCGAAACATTCTCCAATACTCCAAGACATTCATTAAACTTATATGTTTCCATAGTTAATTTTTCATTACAATTAATACGTTCTGTTTCACATCCCAAGAACCCATCACCAATAAAAAACGACAAGACATTAATTACTACCAAAACACCTATTATTATACACAAATATTTATTTTTCATTGTAATTAATCTAGTTTTAATACCCTCCGAATTATCTCATCATAAGACTCTCTAGGGGTTATCTGTAATTTACCAAGCTGTTCCCTGGTCTTTTTACTAACCTTAATCATTGTTTTGTTTTCTGTCATTTTTTCACCTCTACTTAAACTTACCATTATACACTAATAAACCTATGTAAAGAAATAAAGAGGTCTGTATTTAGTTAGTTGATTAAAAACGATTGTTAAAGGGGCGGTAGTAAAAGGGATCACAAAAGAGATTCCATAAAGACCGCCCAACACTCCAACCTTCTTCATATTCCGATTGGGTTTGTATAAATTCCATCCAACAGAAAAATCTATTAAATAGTCTTTTCTTTCCGCCCTTAATCTTCGTCCTCGCTGTATGTTTGAGAAAATGTTTTTAATCTTCTCTTTTATTTCTTGCTTGTTTATAATGCGTTTAACCATAGTTTATTTACGCATAAAGGGTTTATATATGTTACTATTGGTTAAACATTGGTTAAACAGAACAAGGACAAAAACAAAAGGGGGGATGCCCCCCAATATAAAAATAAAAATAACAAAATGATTTACTTCTTTAAATAAATCTTTCTTACAGAACTTAAAGGGATTCTTCTATAATCTGTTTCATTTGATAGAACTAAAAACACTTTTCTACCATCAAACTCTATCATATGATTATCTTCCATGCTCCTACGATTCATATCTACTATCTCACGTAAAATTCCATCAAAGAGTTTTTTATTTTCTCCTGACCTTGCGGGTACCGCAAGGTAGTTTTTAGTCTCCTCTGGATTTATATCACCTGATAGATTAACATAATCCAATCCATCTAAATATACATAATTTTCATCATACTCTACATGAACAGTCTTACCAAGAGCGTTACCCCATCCTTCTGGGAAAAATATATATTCACTAATCTTCTTTTCGTTTTCCATTTCGTTTCATTGCCTCCTTTCAGTTGTTACTTTAAGCATCACACCCAAAGCAATAATATAAGAAATAATAACTTAATAAGTCTTTCTATTGAGTAAATTGGGGGTTACAATCACTCGACCCCATAGAGTAAAGTTGATTACGTTGTTCTTGTGGCTTAGAAAAGGGGATAAAAAGAAATCCAAAATTAGATATATTCCTAAGGAATAAAATTAATATATCGACGGTGAATGAATTATTATTAGAAAAGAAGCAGACAGAAGTTGCTAATATTTATAATATAACACAAGGAAGGGTGTCTCAGATTAATGAAGTAAAACCCCCCCTTGAATATGATTTAAGTAGACTGGAGTGTCGTTTAGGTTTTCTCCAGTCTTTAGATTAAATTATTAATTCAAACTAAGTCCACCAGTTTCATTCTCGTTTGATTCTTGATTTGTTGATTTTTGTTTTTCATGAGAAACACCATTATTCGATTTATCTTTTATCTTATTATCAACCTCTACTACCTCGCCACCCTCAATCTTAACATCAGTCGCCAACAGACAAACCTTTCTTCCATCATCTAAAAACCAACAATCAGATTTCTTTTTGTAAAAATCTTTATTGACACAAGAACCATCCTCGGCCATCAACTCACCATTTTTACATTTTTCAGAATTACCCTTTATTATGTTCCCGGTGATTGATGTGTTGAGAACTACCAAATAGACAGATACAACTAAGAAGATTATTGATATTACTCCTATTATGATTTTTCTTTTTTTGTTCATTGTTTCTCCGTTTCGTTTCTCTATTCCTTCAAAAATTAAAAGGTAAAAAAAATGTTGTGGTATACCACTTTATTGATTTACAAAATTACTCCGTAAATGTCGTAAGATTGTGCGTCTGCAATTAATAGACTTTGTCCAGCTTGTGAACTTGTCTGAAATCCGTTTAATGTGCTATCAAAACTAAAGTCGGTAATCTCATTATCAGACTCTATAAAATAACTCCATGCCTCGCCATTATCACAATCTAATACGTCCAACTCATCACAAACCAAATAAACATATCTGTCCGTCTCTGGTTCAGATAGTCTATATCGTAAATTAGAGTCTCCTAACGCCTCAAAGGAAATGCTAAAATGAGCTTCAACCTCGGATTCAACTGGACATATACCTACATAATTCGGATCATTACAAGCAAAGGCACTTCCAATTTCTTGAGTTCCGTCATTCATCCAATTAATCTCAGTTAGATAATCACCGTTTAAACTATTAATTAAAACAGTATATCCATCATCGAATAACATTTCATCTCCATAACCAGATAAGCCTTGAACTGCAATAGCTTGAATACAATTTGTCTCAAAAATGCCTATCACTCCTCGGATTTCAACTTCTTCGGATGTCGCACAAACAGAACCAACAACCACATCATTCAAATCAACAACCGACCCAGTAGGGAAAGCAATTAAATCGAAGTCTTGGATTTGTGTAGTTCCGGTTGTGTCTTTCCAAACTTTCAATCCCGCAAAATCAATAAACCTCTCTACGTTGGATTGGATCGAACTAACAATCGCCCCAAAAGTAGAAGACGCCTCTATATCTTCGGTTACTAAATCGCTTTCTGTCGTAGCCCCCGCAATCACTCCAACATCTTGGTTTTCAGCAATAACAAAACTTATACTAAACATTAAACAAGAAAGCAATAACAAACTAAATATTTTTTTCATTATTTATACCCCCTTCTCAATCGTTCAATTATAAGAACTAATGTAACTTTTGTAACTTTTTTCATTGAAATACATAGGTAGTTTACTATTATAAAGATGAGTATTCACTTAAAAGTAATCAACAATAATAACATCCTATTTTTTTTGCTATGTCGGAGTAGCCTTTGTCTTGTGGTCTGTATTTAATTGAGTCCGAAGGGGTTCGGACTAACTTCTTAATAGACTCTTTTTGTTCCCAAATACTCAATCTCTTTTAACAAACCTTTATTAATCTAAATTTTCATAAAGAAACGAGGGATTGTAACTTTTCCCTTAGTCCCCCGATAGAGATATTGGGGGCTTGACCTCATAGGCTAGTGGTTTAACCGATTCGCTTACACCGAATAATCCCCCGTTCGATTCGGGGTGGGGTCATGCTTACCGATACGACTAAGTGGTATTATTCGCTTACACCCTTTTAACCCATTAGGTCTAATCGGTAGTTATATAAGGAGTGTTTACTTAATATTTTTATGAAGAAGTCTTACGGGAAAATAGATGCACCTGTATATGAAGATGGTGTTAGGGTTTCTGGGACGACAATAAATGAGATATTTAACACAATTTCCAAGAAGAACCAAGATTATATAACCGAATTTCTCGCATGGAAGACGGGAAGTATTACACCCAAAAGGTTACTGATGATTAAGAATAGTCTAATAAAGTTCGCTGACTTGCTCGAAATGGACTTTGAGGAGTGTTCTAAGACACAAATAACAATAGCATGGAATATTATATATGCTTGTGAACTTTCTATTAAGTCTAAGCAAGACGACTTTATGCACATCAGACAGACGTTTAAACACTGGTTTGGAGATGATGAGGAGATTCCGAAAGTGTGCCGGGGCATGAAACGACCAACACAAAAAGGACATCTAAGACTTCCCAAAAAAATGCCCACAGAGGCGGATATATTAGACATGATTAAGAAGTGTCGTAATTCTAGGGATAAGTTTTGGGTTGCTTGGACGGGCTTAGATTCTGCTGTTAGGCCATGTGAAAACAGGGCTTTACGTTGGAGGGATCTAAGTAAGGATGAACATGGTTATTTTTTCACAATCAAAACGGGCAAAGAGTCGGGAGATACTGAAAATAGAAGTATAAGAGTTATTAACTCTGAACCTTATTTATTGGATTGGATGAAAGATTATCCGTCTGAAAGAAAAGATGAGTATTTTGTATTTTCCCAGTTAAATAATGGTGGTATACCACTAGGAGAAGGGGCGATTAGTTCCATGTTTAAGAAACTTAAAAAGCGTGTTAAATTTAAAGGGAAGTTCTCGGCGTATACCTTGCGTCATGTTTGCTTAACTCGACTCTCTAAGAACCCAAAAGTAGCCATTCCTTTACTAAAGAAGATGGCCGGACACTCTAGGAACTCAAACGTCATAGCCGAATATCAACACTTCGGGGACGAAGATGTTTTAGAGATGAATTTGGCTGTTTCTGGGAAGAAGGAATTAAAGAAAGATTATGAATTAAAAAATAAACCTATACGTTGTCCTCATTGTTCGACTTCTAATCCTTACGATTCGGAAGTATGTGGTAAATGTAATTTTGCTTTGAGCCAGGAGAGAATGGTTAATACTTTTGAACTAGAGAAAGAAATTAAGTCTATGAAGAAAACTTTGAATGATTTTGTTGGTGGTAAAATATCTCATGTTGATGGTAGGTTTTATACACCCGAACAAATCATACAACTCTCTAAAACTCTTAAATCTGATTAAACTCTTAAATTTCTGGTTCTTTCTTTTTGAATTCTAAAGCGTTGAAGTTTGACTTTATTCTACCTTCACTTACTCCTATTCTATTTGAGAATTCTCTAATCTTAAAATCTATATTTCCTCCTGCCCGTGTATGTTCCGAACACGCTTCCTCATACTGCTTCGCCTCTTCAGGATATAACATTTTATACAACTTCCACCAAGCCTTTGCTAATTCCCATTGATCTAGTTCTTTTAAATGATAAGTTTTTTATTGATTTCTAAAACCTGAGGTAACGGGTCGGAGGTTATAGATACCTTCCCAGAACTTTGTAGTTTTCTTACGTTGTCTGGCTTGATGCTTAATATATTTACGAACTGCCAAACTTTCCTATCTTTGTTTGTTTTTGTGCTTCCGTCTGCGTCTAAAATTAAAGACATCTCCCCGACAAAAGTAACTAAACCAAATACTTCAGCCACTCCTTTGTATTCTTCAAACTTGACGGTTAGAACTGCTCTCTTATTTAAAAATTTCTCAGCCTTAGTTTTTATTGCCTCGAGTTCTTTTTTTGTTCGTTCTATGATTTTGTCTTTTTTCTCCTCGTTTTTTAGCCATGTTTGATAAGCGGGAGTTCTCTCTATTAATTTCTTGGTTTGTGTGGTGTCGATTTTCATGCCATTTATTATTTCAATATTATTTTCCATTAATTAACCTCGATTGATGTTTCAAATTTGCCTCCGTTTTATTTAATAATTTCATTAAGCTACTCCTGACGTGAATAAATATCCGTCACTTGAACATCTTAAAGGAATTGTTTGCGTTCCAGATACTCCACACAATACACTATAATTTACTGTATGATTTCCTGTGAAGTCGCCTGTGTCCGTTCCACTCGTAAAACTATTTAATCTTAAATTTCCTGCCATTTAATCGAAAAAAGTTATATTAGAACGTCCAACTTTCTTAACTGAAAATCCGTTGAAACCTTCATCAATAACCTTAACTCCTTTCTTTTTTAGTTGTAAATTTGTTCTATCTACTCGTAGTTGAATTTCTAACTTTGGGATTATCTCGTTAAGTTCTGCTAATCTTGCTTTTCCTTGACTGCCCAAAGTCATACTAAATTTATCTAATTCGTTTCTTTCGTTCTTTAAATGAATTTTTGCTACTTCGAGTTTATCTAAATCTTTTTCTGTGTAGTCCAGAGTTCCGCCCATAGCTACAATCTCTTTTTTGATTTTTTCAATCTCTGCTAATTTTGCTTTTTGCTTTACTGTTACCATTTATTATCCTCCTGTAATTTATTTCTGAATAGTTGCTAAATATATTAATATGTCTTGGTTCTGTAACATATCTAGAAACCATGCTGGACAACCGGGACTATACTGCGTTGTAAATCCTGCTTTGGTTGTCGCCTCTATTAGTTCTGCTTTTGTTTGTCCTTTCATTCTTCTGCCACCTCAAATTTAGTTATTGATTTTATTAAGTCATAAGGAATAAAGAAGTTGCCTTTGTCTGTGTTGAATGTAATTGATGTTTTGTTCATATCTAAAAGATAGCCTATTAAAACTTCTTCGTCGTTTGTTGTTAGTATAACTTTTTGTTTAGATTCTAAACTTGTTTTACACATCTCTTTAATTAGATCACCGAACCTTTGTAAGTCTGCCAAAATTTCACTATCGCCTTTAATTCCTAATTTCTCTACTAAACCAGCCGGGACAAGAATATGAAGACTTCCCCCGATTTTTCGTAATTGTAATTTCCACTTCCCCATATAATATATTAATATGTAATTTAGTTTTTAAATGTAAAGTTATTTTATATATATATGTATACCAACCGTATACCTACATACCTTATAATCAATCTCTAATCTTAGTTTTAAGAAATACTGTTCCATCCGAGCCTGTTCTGACGTTTTCAGAATAATTATAACATTGTCCTACGGGTAATTCCTTACGTCCGGTGGAAATACAAGGAACATAAAATTCTTCCTTAGAAAGCCTCTTAGGGCTGTTCTCGGATGTCTTAGAAGTCTCCTCGTCTATTTTTGTCAAATCTTCCTCTGATAATTCGCCTGTGTCTAGCTTGTCTGGGAATTGATTTTCTACCATCTTAAATAAGAGTCTTGTAATTTAGTTTGTTCGACTATATATTCTTTCAAATCTATGATATTCTTTTTGCTTTTTGGTGAGTCTTTTATTAATAAGTTTAATCCGCTAACCATTGTATATATTTCAAAATCTAAGAATGTAATGTTTATTTTTTCCATTATGATATATGGGGTTGGTAAAATCCCCCTTTTAATTCAAACCACATTCTCATCATCATTGCGTCACTCATATCATTACTACGTCCCAGCATTTCCTTCATTTTTTCTTTTGGAATTACTTGCAATTTTTTCTCTTTGTCTGGTTCATGTTCTTTTACTGCTTCCAAATCTGAAATTAATAAAGCTTTCACTTCTTCATTGATGGCGGAATAAATACTTATTCTTTCCTCTTTGATATACTTAGCTAATAAAAAATAACATTGAGACTTTAAATTTGCATAATTATGTTTTCCGCTTTCTGTATAAATTCCCTGTGGGTTCTGTTCAGTCTTTTTTTCTAATGGTCGGCTATTATTAATAAACCCTTGAATGTCCCATTCGTCGATTATTCCTCCGCCGAGTCCGTCCTCGTCTCCGATACAATTTTCTTTCGGCACTGAATATTTAATTCTTATCTCCTCTAAAGCCAATCGAGTTTCTCTTAAGTAATTCTTTTCATATTTTGGCAGAACTATAATCTTTTCTACGTGCCAATCATTAAAAATAAAAACAACAGTTTTATCTTTTCCCGCTCGAGCAATATCTACTGAAAGGTATTTCTCACTTCTTGTTGGGATGTTGATGTGATTGACAAACATATTAATAATATCTTGATACTCAAACAAAATCCCGTCACCAGTTTCATATTCCCAATCCCCATGAAGTAATCTTTGTCGACTTAATCCGTCTAACTTATTTAAATTATCTATATAATGTTTAGAAAGAAATTGGTTATCAGTTGGAAGAGCTGGAAGAAATTTTCTATATTCTGGTAGAATCTCTTTTTTCCATAATTGATAGTAGTCATAATAAAGGAAGTTTTTGCATGGATTCGTAGCAATTAGGATCATGGGAATTAAGCCTATTGTCTGTTTCTCACACTTTTCACACTTCCATTTTATCGGCTTTCCTGTTATGTCTCTTTCTAAGACTTCGCTTATAGTCAAATCACCGCCACAATTACAAAACTTATCTAGCTTAAATCGTATTCGACTCTTTGCTATATTGTAACCTTTAACGCTTACTTCGTCCCCTTCGTCGCAAAAAATACCCGTAACCTCCCTCGATCCTAGCCCCGAAAATTCCGGGTCGGAAGGCATGAAGGCGAGTTGTTGAAGCCAAATAGTAGAACCTGTTTGAATGAATGTTATAACTCCCATTTGTTCATTATACTTCCAATCTAAGTCTCGCTTTAGATTCCATCTTTCACATATTTCAAAAAAGGTTAAAAGTGTAGACGCTTTGAGGTCTTTTAGAACTGCTCGGCACATCATCCATCTCGTTCCGGGATAACGAAGGCAATTTATGATAAGCCAACTAACTCCGAGAAGAGACTTGCCCGAACCTGCCGAACCTCCGTACAAAAATTCAGTCGTGGTATTATCATTTAAGATTTCCCATGCTTTCTCTTGTTTCTTGGTAGGAGTCCAATTTAGTTCGACTTGTCTAACTTGTTGCATTTTTCACCTCAAAAGGTACTCTATCCTTAAACTCTGATAACTTGCCCTCATTCCATGTCGAAGTCGGTCTAAGATAACCAACGACTCAGCGTGACCAAACAGTACACTTAGTACGTTGTTTCGCCATTATTCACCTCCTCTATTGAAAGTTTTTCTAAAACTTCGCCATCTACCAGCGACTTGTCCAATAGTTAAATTTAGTTTATCTGAAATTTGTTTATGAGTGAAGCCCTTATTTTTTAATGAGAGGATGTTTATATTAAAGGTAAAATATTTTCTGTATTTTGTTACTTTTGTTTTATGCTTCGTTTGATTAGAAACAGTATGTCCCATTAAACTCTTTGAAATATTAGGGCATTTTATACTCTTATTCCAAACATTATGATTCTTATAATATTCATCAAAATGTAATCTGGTATGTTCTGAGAGAGGTATGGCTTTTAAATTATCTATCCTGTTGTCTTTTTTATTCTGATTTATATGATGAACACACCACCCAACAGGAAGTTTTTTATTATAATATTCTTCCCAAATAACTGCATGAGCCTGCCTATTAACGCCATTCTCTTGTTTTCGTTTATATTTACCCCCACCAGTAGTATAAACAAATTGCCCTTTCTCATTTCTAATCTGACACTTAACTCTATTCTTGTTTTTCATCTTTTCCCTCCGTTACAATATCGTAAACAATTTCTTTTTCTTCTGGTTTATTCATTGTAAAATTATAAGAGACTTGCTTAACTTCGTGTAAATCGGCTACTTTTTGTTTCTTGGCGAAAGACTCTAGTAATTTACTACATCCTTCTTGGAGTTTTACCAAAGAATTAATCGCTTTCATTTTATCCTCATTTCCACCACTTTCTATTATTTCTTTTAGAATTTCCAGCGACCTTAAATCACTCTGATAAAAGTCTGTGAAAACTGCGTCTAATTCGTGAGGATCTAACTGCGTTATGAGTTCGTGAATATCTTTGTGGATTTGTGATTTACCAACACCATATTCCTCGCCTAGTATTTTATATGTAGGTAACTTACTTAATCCAATCATACGCACACGTGACTTTATGTCTATTAACCTTTCTTCCCTTGTCATGTTTCCTTCTTTTACTATTTTTTTACCTCCTATTTTATTTAATTCTTATAGAGGGGGACGGAATTGCACCGCCGGCCTCCAGATTTCTCAAATAGGGAAAATTGAAGAACCCTATTACATGAGTCTGGCGGGCTAACTTCTGCCCCACCCCTCTTTAAATTTAATAATGTTTTGATTTGTAAGTTTCTAACATAGTCTCGCTGTCTTGGACTTTCTTTGTAAAATCCTTAACTATCGACTTGTTGAAATTTAATTCATCTTTTAATTTTCTTTCAATTATATCCATTTTATTGTATAGCCCTCCAACCATCAATCTGTCTATCAATGCAATAAACTACCATACTAAAATCATTATTCCAATCGTCTTCACAATCGCTTTTTATTGTATTAAAGATTGAATTAGGTAAATCGTTTGGTTGGATGTCTTGCAATTCGTCGTAAGAGTCTTCTTGTCTATCAATACAATAAGCTACCATGCTAAAATCATCATCCCAATCATCGCTACAATCTTCTTTAATTATAGATTTGTAATTTGGGACGTTAGTCGTTTCTTTAACTTGAACCTCTTTGATAACTTCGACTTCCCTAATTACTTCGACAGGAACTTCAACTATAACTTCTTTGATAACTTCGACTTGTTTAACTTCACCATCTCCAAAGATTCCGCCTATTAAAGCCAATCCTACGAAACAATACATAACAATCATATACCATCTTTTCCAGATATTAGTTTTCTTTATTTTCTCACTCATTTTTTTAACCTCCTGATTTTAGCTTTAAGTGTCTTAATCGTCTTGTCCTTGTGTTTAACATCTAATTGGAGTTTCTTTATTAGTTCTACTTGTGGGTCTGTCTCT
>Ga0307928_10001818_pt1 | contig 16242 bp, 24 predicted proteins | sample AceLakmetagen232_FD_201815 | JGI IMG/M metagenome (GOLD analysis project Ga0307928, IMG submission 201815) | Saline water microbial communities from Ace Lake, Antarctica - #232 | ecosystem: Environmental > Aquatic > Non-marine Saline and Alkaline > Saline | place: Antarctica: Ace Lake... | reverse complement strand
AAAACCCGATACAACAGCAATTAAGCTATTATATCGGGTTATCCGACTTTGATATTTTTCTCTAATTATGCTTTTATACACTTCACAAGGTGTTTGTTATGCAATTATCTAAGCTTGGAAATTGACGCTTAATCCCAAAATCTCCTTTGCATCGTCTCCCTCATACCGGTCCTGTTCATCTTGTGAGAGTGTTTCCCATTTGAACTTTGGATTTATGAAAAGATGATTAGTATGTTTTTTTTGATAATCTGAACGGACATTAAAATCCACTGTGATATTGTAAAATTTAATCCAATCCAGATTTCTGATACTTGGAAGTGGGTTAATGTCCAGTCTATATGCATTTAAACAGAACTTTTTAATCGCTGTTAAATGGAACCCCACCCACTCTTGAGCAGTGAAGAGCTCCATACAGGTTTCATTGTAATCAAGCTCGTTCTGATAATCTTGAAAATAACATCCACTGCAATTATAGCAAGTGTTATCTTCTCTTGGGTTAGTAATAGGACAACCTGTATTTGACTCGCAAAAAGCTTTTTTCAATTCTTGCAATTTTGTACAGAATGAAGTAGAATTTGCCATTCTCTTTTCAATTTCTATCCTTAGTTCTTTATTCATAATAACTCCTTTGTCAGGCTCGCTGACTTGAGGTTATGCCACCTCGTTGGCTGGCAGTTTAGAGACTTGCCGGTCTGGTGATGTTTTTCACAATACATCACCCTATATAATATTGTAATAATATAAATAATATAAGAGCGGACACGCTGTGGAGTCAAGCACCTTGTTTTTATTTATACCCCTATATTACCCCTTGTATAACATTAAGTCAAGACTTATTTTATATATTTTTTATATATTTTACAGGGGCCCCACTGTGAATTTTTTCACAAACTTTGGCACGATAATTGCTATATGTGAACTTTGGCACGATAATTGCTATATGTGAACTTTGGCACGATAATTGCTATATGTGAACTTTGGCACGATAATTGCTATATGTGAACTTTGGCACGATAATTGCTATATGTGAAAAAATTCACAAACTTTGGCACGATAATTGCTATATGTGAAAAAATTCACAATCATTTTTTATGTGAAAAAATTCACAATCATTTTTTCTCATGTGAATTTTTTCACCTGGAGTCTTATCTAGTCCAGGAGGGTTTTGACTTCTCAAGTCAAAATCCAGAAAAGATGAAAAAATATAGGTGATATAAAAAATCTTACCTCCGAAATCCTATGTAGGTCTTTCGGATCTGAAAATTTGAGAATCTGAAAATTTACCTTATATGGAGAGAAGATTAGAAAGAGAGGAAAAAGTATGGAATAATAAAAAAGATGAGAATCCTAAATTAGTAGGTTTAACGGAACTGAAAAATTACTGGGGATCTCGTCTGCAGAAGGTTAGATATTTTTTGTACCTTTTTTAATGGATGAGAAGCCTTGAATATTTATAATGAGATATCCCCTTTCTCATCTTCAGAAGGGAAGAATATGGATGTAGAAGAGTAAATCGCTTGAGATGGATAACTTGCGAAATATCTAAAGAAGAAGCAAAACTTCCACGATTTTAATAGAAAATAAAAAAATACTTTTATTTTTTGTCCATAGCGAGGATTCCAAAAATAAAAAATTAAGAGACATGCTCCTATATGTTGGTATCAGCCAGTTCTGAGAGTTTTTACTTTTTTAGTAAAAAAGTGAGAAAAAGTGGAAGTTTTGCTCCTATAATGCTGTTTGAGATGGATAACTTCCACAGAATGCAGTTTTTACTGTAAAAGTGGGTAAACTCTCCTGTTTGAGAAGAGTTTTATTTGTTTCTTCTTTGTATATATCATAGCCTGTATTTGAAAAAAGGATAACCATTTCTTCTCATCTATATAGCTGTATTCTAATATATAGATGAGAAGACTTAATATGGATATATGAGGTTGAGTCTCTGTGTGTATGCCTGTAATTAGAAAAAGGATAACCGTTGATAACTATGGATATACCTTACATACAGCAGGTGAGAAGCCCTGTATTAGTGGGAGTAGGGGATTGGGAGTTTAGATAGTGGGAAATAGGTTATATATGGTTTCTTTTCTCGGATTTGGGGAAATTCTAAGAGCCATTTAGGTTGACCCTCTTATATATCATTCTTCCCCTGTTATTATTACATTCTCTCTATTCTCTATATATAAAATAAATAAAGGATAAGATAATACAACCAAGTACATCTTATCCTCTTATCTATCCACTATTACTTATACTGTTTACATTCTTTACAATTGTTCTATTGAGATTTTCTTTTATTATAAATTTATTCCTCGCCTTGTGGAGAATTCTTATTTTTATCAATATCCTTTTTACCAGGGTCTTGTTCTCGTTTTACAGTTTTAGTCAAGGAGTATTTATCTACTTTTTTCGGGGCTTCTACATCTTTCGATTCCTGCTTTTCAATTATCTTATCTATCAGCAATTGTTCTTCAGGAGGTCTATGTTTTCTATCCATTTCTATATCTGCAATATCCCCATCAGAAAGATACAATATCTTCTTCAGAAAACTATTCATCGGTATCATCTGCATTGCTGTTACATCTTTTGTATATTTACCTATTGCGTCTGCTCTCACATTACCTATTCCCACCTTCTCCTTTGTACTCGGGGCGTGCAGTTCTTTCCACTGTACTTCAAGAGTAGGCGATGTTTTCGGAAGAAAACCATATTCTTGTCCCATTGCCAAGAAAGGAAACAATATACAAGGTTCAACATACAGAGACCTTCTATCATTTATATGTTCTCTCCAGTTTGTCACATCAGTTGTTCCGGCCTGTTCTCCTGTTTCAGTACCTATCAAGATACGAAGGGGGATACCTTTTGTCATGCTTATCAATCTCAATTGTGTCAATACATGCGGGGTCGGATCGGATACTTGGGTCTTCAACTCCTTTATATCCACACCTTCGGCACTCAAGAACCTTCTCAAATACATTTCATACTCATCGAGTTGTGTCTTCAAGTTATTCTCTGCTTCAGGTGTCATTGTGTATTCAGGTCTTACAATACTTGTATATCCAGGTCTTGCACCTCTCCAGAACATCTCTCCATCTCCACCTGCTACCTTTTCAATATTCAGCAAATAGTTATACACATCCTTTAGACGAGGTTCCCCAAACATATCAGAACTATCATTATCACTAGGAGCGTGTAGGAGTCTTGTGTGGTGAACTTTAATATTTTGTTGTTGCATCCTACCATCTTCTGATTCTATGCACACATCATATATCAGGGGAGATCCATACCGTATAGAAGCTATGTTTACATCATATTCAGATATTGTTATCATATCTTGTCTTATTACCTTAAAAAAACGGACTCTTTTCTCATCTTTTTTATATTGTTTCTCCTTTACAGGAGTTGCAAATGCCTCTACTGTATTACAATCATCATATCCTATCAAAAGTGTTGCAAACTCACCAATCCCCGCTAATCTATCAAGTCTTGCCAAGTACTTAATTATTTTATGTTTCTTCTCCAATAACTTCCAACTTTTATTCAATTCAAGAACTTGCAGTTTATTTGTATCTCTTTCTTCAATACTTGTCTCTTGCACATTCTCCATGAATTTTATATCTCCGGCCCATGTTGCACGAACAGGAGTATTTATTATACTCTTTGCAATTCCTTGTCTATTGTACCGGTCAAGATACATTTGGAAAGAGATAACTTTAGGATACCCTAAAGCAGAATATATATCTCGATTCCCATTATATGTGTCCTTACCTAATCCGGCCATCATACTTATTCGATTACTCATTGCAGAAAGCATTTGCAATCTCATTGTTGTTGTATTCAAATTAAAATTTTCTGTTTCTTTATTCATTACATTCTCCTTCTATTTTATACATCATCAAGTACAATACTGTTAGGGCGACCACAGGCCATAGAAAAGATAATACAATCATCTCTCTTCTTTTTACTTTTATCTTTTCGGTATCTGCAAGGAGTGCCCATATCAACCATATTATCAATCCTACTTTATATACAATATATCCTTCCATATTTATCCTTTCAATTTTTTATTATACTATACTATACGATTTATACCTCTATTCAATACATCTATTATTCAATATGTTCTAACATTTTTTAATCTATGCAGCTTAGCAAATGCACCAGAAGAACTATCAACCTGGTCCTTGTATGTGCTTTTTGGGAAGTATTGCAATTCAGATTTATATTCGGTGTTCCAATCTGCTTTTAATATCAGAACATTGCCCCCATTTACTTGCACTGAATATGTATCTGCCCTTGTTGTCTTATCTCCAACAGGCCTGTCCGCCTCAATCAAGTATCCAGAATTAGTTCGTATTGTTGATTCTGCAGATTCTTTACCTCCTGAACCGCCTTCTTGTTCTATATATGTCCTCATATTCTTTTTAAATATTGTGGAATCTATTTTTATTATTCTCGATATATTATTTTCTCTTTCTAGAGCGGCCCATTGTCCTCTTACAACATCAGATACTAAAAATTGTCCAGATTTAAGGCGGTGCATTAGAACTCCAACAGTGTATGCACCTTCTTCGTGACTACCTGCTTTATCCCAATACCTCACAGACTGCACAATTTCCTTCAAATCGGGCATAAAATCTATTCTTGTTAATCTTTTTACATTAAACATGCCTCCAGAAGGAGGAGTAGGTTGTTGCCCAACTTGTCCTGCAAATCCATACTGTCCAAGATCGGCTTCCATCTCCACCAAAACATCTTTATTCATCCTTTGCACATCAAAAATACCATCCTTGTATTTCTTTTTGTACTTTTCTGGCTTAACCTCATACCCGATACAAGTTCCAGGAAGACAAATATGTTCTATCTTCTTGTTTTTCTTACATAGCATATATCCAGTAGGGTCATTTTCATGCAATCTTTGCATTATCATTAAAATAGGAGTATTGGCTTTACTTATCTTTCGAGTACTTAATGTTTGTCCAAGCCATCTATTTGCAGTTGCTAATTCTGTTTGCGAGTCTGTCTGTGCAGGAGATACAGGGTCATCTATTATACCAACATGCCCATGAAATCCGGTCAAAGAACCTCCAACAGATGTACTATATCTTGACCCGCCGTTCAATTCTTCAATTTTCCCTGTCTTCTCATTTTCCTCCCAGTATATTATTTGATAATTTTTCTTACTATCCTTATCTTTCCTCATTTGTATATATGGGAAGTATGTTTGATATTTCTTTGACTTTACAATAGTTCTGCATTTATCCGCTTGTTCTAATGCAAGTAAATCAGAATAGGATGCGCATATAAACTTCATCCACGGCCAGTTTGCCCATGCCCAAGCAGGTGCCATTTGTGAAAATATAGTAGATTTTGTTGTTCCAGGAGATATATTTATTATTAGGTCTGACTTTTTAGGTTTGTTTGCGGCTACTCGATAAATGTATTCTTCTGCTTTCCGGCATAATAATGGTATATGCCAATTCCAAGAAGGGTCATCCGCTGATATCTCTGACCAAAACTCTTTTGTAAACCGAAAAAGAGATCTTTTTGCCATCTCGGCGGCTATCTTTTCTTCAAAAGTTATGGATATATTAAGTAATTCGTGTATGGATCTACTCATTTATTTCCTCGCAATTACATAATTCCAAAGGAAGTTTACAATTATTACAGATATCAAAGGCTGTTTCATCTACATCAAGAGGAGATAAATCGTCCATATCTGTTAAAATTTCATCTTCTTCCACATTTACAATCTCAACATCAATCACATTCTCAGCTTTATGCTCTATCTGTTCTGTCTTGCCCGTCCTAAGTCTCTTTAGTTTCTCAAGAGTTGCTAGTTCAGTTGTTGACAATTGAGTTAAATCTATACCCTCCTCAATTCTGGCGTGTCCGGCAGTATGTCTGATTTCAACAGGATTGTCTGGGTCTCCTTTAAATGTTATAGACTTATCATTTCCCCATGTCTTTCTTCTTTTGCGAGACAACCATATCTCCGCCGCTTTTATAGAAGGAGGTATATGTTTATTCACCTTTCTTTTTTCAAGTACTCCATCTACAATATACACTTTTTCTTCTGAATAGGTATATCCTACTACCCTTTTGAATAGTGCCAGATTCGCTTCTGAATCTGGCACTATACTACCATCTATTAATGCTCTACGAAACTTATGATGTAATCTCTTCCAATTCGATATTGTTTGAGGAGATACATCAAAAGCAATCGCCATTTCTTTTTCTGTTAATCCTAGCATAGTTAGTTTGTATGCTCGTAGAGGAAACGACTCTTGGTATCTTACCTCTTTTGTTGCATCAGGTGTTATTTGCACATTATCTTTCTTTTTAAAAGTCATAAGTAGGCTCTCCATAAATATATATTTTAAATTGTTATTTAGTTAATTATACCATATCTTTTCCACTTTTTTCGTTTTTTGTAAAATTTATAAAAAACCAGGTTGCATATAGCCAAATTTAAGCCGTGAGTGGGCCGCCAACGGCTTAAAATCACTTTAAAGCGTATTGATATCAATATTTTTAAAACCGGCTTAAAATCGATTTTAAGCCGTATTTATTGTGAAAAAATTCACACAAAAAAATATAAAAAATATATAAAAAATATATTGACACCGATGGATTGATCATGGTATGCTAATATTAAGAAATCATAAAATATATAATATATTACTCTATTATTTATATGATTTTTGATTTTATTTGATCTTGTTCGCTACCGACTACAAGATGTGCCACTGACAAGGTTCAAATCCGATCTTCGCTGAAAATTGCAAGACGAGATCAAATAATCTTAAGCTCTTTGAAAACTAGGTCAGCCGATATGTATAGATCCGATTAGCGGATCTCCTCGGACAGCCATGATACAACCTCAATATATAGACCAAGATCAATACATCGGTGAAGATGTGGGAGTCGCATTGAGTAGTGGATACAAAATACCTGACACGAAAAAATAAAACAGAAAAATTTAATTTCTGGGCGGATGTAGGCATCTTGTTAAGTTCAACTCTTAACCGCCCAATTCAAGATTAAAAAAAAAACAAAGGAGAAATAACATGACAAAAGAAAAAAAAGCTCGAAGGCTTCTGCAGTTGTCACGAAAAGAAAGTTGACAACCAGGTACTATTTTATATCGAAAAAGGATATAAAATAGCGGATTCTATCTGTAACGGATCCTGCAGACACTGTAAATATTTTCAAGAAATGTCAAAAGGAGGAATATTAATGAAAACCTATTTAGTCAATGAGAATTGTGGTGTTGAGATTTTCTCAAAAGTCTCCCAAGTTAAGGCTGCATACAAAGGAGTATACAAGGCATCAGATACATTAAGAGCCGGAGAAGTGGTTGAATGCTTCTCAACAAATAATCCTGATCTGAGCGTAATCATTCGCAACAGATCGTCCAAGCCCTCCAAGATAGTTGTGGACAAGATGATACGAATTTCCAGATTCTCGTTCATGATTAAGACCTATAGGAATGAATGGGTCAAGTTCGTGCAAAAGTATGGTAACAGTGATCTTGTACGAATCACTGTAAAAGAAGGATACAAATTAGAAGCTAAAGATATGATAGTTCATTATGACTATCAGAAAAAGGAATATAGCCTTTACTCTGTATTAGAAGATTTTGATGTCCAAGAAATATCTTGGAATCAATTAAACCTCCTTATTCAACAAGGAGTAGCAACAGACATCCCAAGAAAAAGATATTAAAAGGAGAAATAAAATGATTGTAGATGAAAGAGCTTTGAGTATCATGAAGGCAGAAGTAATGCTCTCCAAACTTGACAAGGTAGGCCCGATGAGAATGACAAAAATGTTACCTTCGGGGAACATTGCTATTCTTCAAGTTGCTGATCCAGAAGCCGTGCCGGAAAGAACAAAAATAATCCGCCAGATTCCAGGAAAAATAGGGAAGTGGCTCCGTTCAGTTGAAGCTGCTATGAGAGTTGGAAAAATCGTATATCTTAATTCCATGAGAGGTGGAGATAAAATCCGCCAAGGTAATAGCCGTGCAGATAGAAAGGGGGCGTAAATAATGTATGAAGAATATTTAGATAGATGGAAATCACCAATTAGTTATTTCGGATTTAATCCTGTTGGGGATTTCTTCGTTATGGCTAGAACAAGAGATAGCCGATTGCTTCAGAACATGAACTATGATTCTATGTTAGGGAAATTGGAGAAATTCAATCCAAAAAAAGTTGTAGTAAATGAAGAGTTAACTTCTGGAGAAAATAACTATGTCTATGATTTTAGATGTAGTCATTGGGCTGAAGGTTGGGTGGAGTATATCTGCATTAGAGCGGATGCTCCTGAAGAGATATTAAAAGAAGCCTTTGAGCTTCTTGAACATATTTCATATCCAGGAACTGCAATCGACCAAGAAAAATTTGAAGAAGAATTTCTCTGGGAACAAGAAAAAGAATGGTTAAATGCAGGTATAGACGAAAGAATAGATTGGTGTAAAAAAGCCAAAATTTCTATATTTGCAAGTAGAGGAGATGATTTACCAGAAGAGGTAAAACCATTAATCGGTACAGATATATGAACGATATCTATACATGGCTGGACGAGATAATAAAAAATCAGAAAGGACAAGTGGATATCTTAGATAGTATCACTTCTCCTTTCTCCGCTGCTGATATATGCGATATGGTGAGGGAAATAGATGAACCAAATAATTAAAGATAATTTAAATATTATCAGAAAGGTCGCTTGGCAGTTTGTCCCGAAAAAAGATCACAATCAAGATTTAGATATGGTTGATGATCTTGTCCAAGAAGGGTGCTTGTGCCTTTTGAAGAAGTATAAACACTTCAATAAGGAAAAAGCGAAGATTTCAACATATATATATCATATATGTTTAAATCGCTTTAAGGATATTAAAAAAAGAGAAAGGGAAAAAGCATATAATGATATGCGGGTTATGTTAGATGAAAGTGGCAAGAATGATATAGACCCTTTCTATTCCGCCGCTTTTAAAGATGCGGTAACAAAACTTTCTAAAGAGTCGCAAGAAATAATAAAAGTGATTATAGAAAATCCTTCTATATTTCTCAAAATTCCAGAAAATAAAAGCTCTAGATATGCAATTAAAAAATATCTAGAGCTTCAAGGATGGTCGTATCGCAAGATACACAAAAAATTTAGAGAAATCAATATGTTTATGGATGAGTATTAATGAATACAGAAGAAATTGATCTTGGTCGAGATCACAATCTTATTTGCAAAAAAGGCAGTAAAGAATTTCATATATACTATAACATACATATAGTAGATATCGAAACAGAAAGGATAATATGAACAGATATATAGAAATACCAGAAAATGCAGTCAAACTTCCCCAACTTTACGGAATAGATAAAAAGAAAAAAGTTAGAATTTGGAATATACTGAGTTATGATAATATAATTCAGATGTCTTCCGGTCTAATAGATGGAGAACAAGTAGTAACACAAAATTCTTGTAAGCCAAAAAATACAGGACGAGCAAATGCTACTACTCCAGTACAACAGGCAAGAAAAGAAGCCAAGTCCAGATGGCTTCACCAAATCAAGAAAAATGGATACAGAAGGACGATTGAAGAGGCAAAGAAACCTCAAATTCGTCCTATGAAAGCAAAGAGAACTTGGGATGATGTTGATATAGAACAATTCATGCCCATGATTGCACAACCTAAATTAGATGGATTGCGGTGTCTTAACGAGATGGACAGGAATTTGAGTAAACTTACTCAGCACTCTAAGGGTGGTGGAGAATACGATGTTACTCATATAAAAGACCAATTAGAATGGATAATGGGGCAGATTCAAGGGTATGGAGATCAGATGTTAGATATTATTCTTGATGGGGAATTATATGTGCATGGTGTGCCTTTAGAAACACTTAACTCCTGGGTTAGAAATTACAGACCTGAATCAAGAGCCCTTGAACTTCATGTATATGATTTCGTCCTAATTGGACATGAGGAACAGTCATGCCGAGTAAGGTTAGATATGCTAAAAAGAACAGCAGCAGAAAACTTTGGAACTGAAATGACTCCTGATATCAAATATGTAGAAAGGAGGATTGTAAATAGTAAAGCCGAAGCCAAGAAGTACCACGATGAAAAAGTAGCAGAAGGATATGAAGGTATAATGCTCAGGAAACAAGATAAAGGGTATCTATATGGGCACAAATGCGACAATCTCATCAAAGGGAAAGTTCCTCAAGACGATGAATTCTTAATCGTTGATTATAGAGAAGGTTCGGGAACTACAAAAGGATGTATTGAGTTTGAGTGTCTAATGAGATCGGGAAATACTTTCTTCTGTGCCCCCAAAATGTCATATAAAGTTAGAAAACAAATGTTTGAAGAAGGAGAAAAATATATAGGACAATACTTAAAAGTTAGGTATAACGGCTTTACTGAGAAAAATAAAATACCTTGTTTCGCAAGGGGAATCTCATTAAGGCTTGAGAAAGACATGGACAATCTTTTTCCAGAAAATTTAGTAGCAAGAGCCATAGCAAGAAAAAAACAAGGGAGATAAGTAAAAAATGACAAAAACAAAAAAGGCAAACAAGAACTGGATGTACGAAAAGATAGTTAACAAAATATTAGAGGCTATGGAACAAGGAAAGTTACCTTGGGAGAAACCTTGGTATTCTCGTTACAATGGCCCAAAGAGTTTGAGTACAAAAAAAGAGTACAGGGGAATCAACAATATCATGCTTGGATGGGAGAACGATCAAAAAGGTTATGATTGTGAATGGTGGTGTACCTTTGCACAGGCTATCAAATTAGGAGGCCGTGTTAGAAAAGGGGAAAAATCTATGCCAGTTATGTTCTTCAAACCATTTGTTACAACTGTAGAAGAGGAAGACAAAGAAACCGGTAAAATTGTAGAAAAAGATAAAATGAGATGGACATCAAGGCTTTTCTATGTTTTTAATGCTCAACAATGCGAGGGAATAGATATTCCCGCAAAAGAAGTAAGAGAAAAAATAGATCCACTAGATGAAGCTGAATCTATAATAGGAAACTATACAGATTGTCCCACAATCAAGATGGGCGAGTCAAGTGCTTACTATAGTCCGAAACTTGATTACATCGGAATTCCATCAAGAAATGATTTTAAAACTGCTGATGGATTCTACAAAACTTTGTTCCATGAGATGACCCATTCTACTGGAGCAGAATCCAGATTGAAAAGAAAAGGGGTCATGAACTTTGACACATTCGGTTCTGAACAATACGGAAGAGAAGAGTTGATAGCCGAGTTCGGGGCATCGTTCTTATGTGCGGAGGCCGGTATAGATAATACTGAAAAACATTCTGCGGCTTATATACAAGGTTGGATGAAGTCTATTAAAGATGATCCAAAGATGATTGTAACAGCTGCTTCTCAAGCACAAAAAGCAAGTGAGTATATCCTCGGAAGTAAAGATGAATAGAGTTTTTGCTCTAAAGGAAATTAAGATCGACTTTTTAAAAGTTCCAGGAGTCGATCTTAATTTCTTGCACAAGTTTTTAGATGGGGCATTTCATTCTACAAATATGCAAGAATATAAGAAGATAAAAATTGCCCAGAAATTAGGGATAATAAAAAGAATAGTATTAAAAATAGTATAAGGAGAAAATTATGAATAGTATAACAGTAATCTACACAGCAGAATATAGAAAAGGCACATTTAAGACAGAAGGGGATTGGCAGTTTGATGAATTACTTAAAAAGATGAAGAAAATGAAAGAAAATATTTACTCTTCTGATAAAGCAACAAGAACAATAATAATAGCAGATTAATATAAGGAGAAAATTATGAATACAGAAGGAATTAAAAAAGGTATAAAAGAACTAGAAAAAAAAATAAAACAAGAAAAAAAAATAACTAAAGCCTGTATAAAAGAATACAATTTATATATAAATGAACAGATACATATCTTAATGGATTTGTTAATATCAGATAAAAATATTTCTATTTTAGGTCTAAAAGAAAAGTTTAACATAATAAGATCTCTTTTTAAAATTCCGTATAGATTAAAAAAATTAAACAAGGAAATTTATAATTCTTATACATTAGCAAATGAGTTAAAATGTGAAAGAAATATATTAGTAGCCTATCTTTATGAATATAATGATTCAGATGTATAAAAATTAGTATTATAATCGTATTATATGTAAGGAGTAAAAAATATGAAAAAAGTATATAGGTTTTATTCAGACCCAGGTCATGGGTGGCTAAGAGTAGACTTTATCGAACTCATCCATTTAAATATCTATTCAAGGATATCAACTTGTTCTTATCGAAAGGGAAAGTATGTATATCTTGAAGAAGATAGAGATGCCGGTATATTTATAGAAGCAAAAAAAGCATCTGGACAACAAGTTAAGATAAATTTTTTAAAACAAGCAGAGGTATATTCTAATATTAGAAGATACCCAAGTTATAGCGTATCGGAGAACTAAATGGATTTCTTATCATTATGCCAAGATTATGGAATTGAATATGCAGGAGAAGAAGACAAACATCAAAGAGAAGGTTGGGTTAATATAGCTTGTCCTTTCTGTTCTGGGCATGATGGATTTCATCTGGGATATAATACATATAGTAATATATTTTCTTGTTGGAGATGTGGAAGAAAAGGAGAAAAATATGTTTTAAAAAGGATTCTAGGTTCGGCGTATTCAGAAGAAGTATTAGAAATCTATGGGGGTTATGTTCCTGTAAAAGAGGAAAATATAAAGAAGGTAGGGCAAAAGAAGTTTATGCCCCCTTCTCCCCTGTATGATTTACAAGAAGAACATATTGCGTATCTAAAAAATAGGGGAATGAATGTAGAAAAAATAAAAAACCTTTGGAACATCAAAGCCACAGGACCTACATCTAAAATAGATAAAATGGATTACTCCAATAGGATATATATTCCTATTGTTTGGAATGGAAAGGAGGTATCGTACCAATGTAGATCTATATACAAGGCCAGGATTAAGTACAAGGCCTGTCCTAAAGAAAGAGAAAGAATTGAACATCAAACTATATTATACGGAAAGCAAGAAGCATGGAATGGTATAGGAATATGTGTTGAAGGAGTTGTTGATGTTTGGAACTTTGGAGTTAAAGCCTTCTGCACATTCGGAATAGGATTTACTCAAGCCCAAGTAATAGAAATATCCAAACACTTTAAGAAAGTATGTATAGTATTTGATAATGAAGTTCAAGCACAAGAAAAAGCAAAGCAACTCGCTTCCGAACTAAACTTTAGAGGAGTCAAATCTATAATATATACAATAGAAGGAGGTGATCCAGGAGAACAAAGCAAAGAGAATATAAAAATAATCAGAAAACTTATTATTAATAAATTAAAAAGTATTTGAAAGGAAAGCAAAAAATGAAAAAGAATATTTTAGAAGTAGAAATAAATGAAAAATCCAAGAATGAAATTCATATACATTTTACAGAAAAAGAAGGAAAAAGGACAAAAGAAGTAGTTGATGTATATAATGATTCATTAAAAAGAGAAGGATCAAAAATAGGATATGAAGCATCTGGAGATCAGCATATCAGAGATATAATGAAAATAGTAAATTTAGATGTGTTAAAAAAAATGCAGGAACTTAATATTACTTCAAAAGAGTTATTTATCTTATTTTCCAGTATCTTGGAAAGATTAACTATCGTATCAAGTAAATTCCAAAGATCTATTGCTCTTTTAGCAGATATGGAACCGATAATAGAAGCCATAAGAAATAGAATGGAAATGGGAGCAGATGAAGAATCAAACAATATTTTAGAGGAAACAATAAAAAACATTGATAAAAAATTAGGAATATAAAAAGTAAATCTCAACAATAAAAATCGGTTCCGATTTTAGGCCGTTGTAAGGCCCTTTTAAGCGACTTATTATTTCAAGCGACCGATAGCATTAAAATACAATATAAAAGCAGGGACGGCGGCTTAAAAGCTCATATTTAGCTATATAAAAATAAAAATAAATAATTGTATTAAATATCGGGCAATAATCGTATAATAAAGTAGTAATAATTTATGAATTATAGTTCATTCATAAATTTTCTCATCTTATATTTTTTTTACTCGGGTGAAGTCTTTCTTGGCTTCACCCTCTTTTTCTTATTTTACGGAGGAATTTTAAATGGAAATAATACTAAACATTGGCGAAGAAAAGTACAAAATAAGAAGGTTTGATAATCTCAATATGGTTATAGAGAAAGAATATTATAGTGAAAAGAAAGATATTTACTTGTGGAAGACTGAGGCATTTGCAAATAATTTTAAATCTTTAAGTGCTTGTCTTTCTAATCTAATATGTTTGGAAGAGGTAGCAATGGATAAAGAGATAACCACGCTTGATCTTATCTCGGAAAAAATTGAAGAATCAACAAATTCAATTCTCAAGCAAATGGAAAAAACTTGTCTCTAAATACCTCCTTATAAGGAGGTCTCGAATCTGAAAATTTAAAAATTATATTACTTAAAAAAAAGAAAATCACATTACTTGACAATATAAAATTGCAAGTATAAAATAATAATTTATGGAGGAATATCACACATGGCAAAACTTTACAAAGAATTAATGGCAATCGCAATTCCTGAAAAAGCATTTAGAAATGAATATATTTCAGATGGGGCATTTAGACTGTTAGCCCTGATGATAAGATTTGGCAGCGAACCTGAATATAGTATGCTCGATCTCCAAAAAGATTTACAAGTTTCAGATGATATATTGAATAAGTACATTAATGAGTTGCTTAAATCTGAATTTTTAACCGCCGGTACAGAAGATGATGGAACAATATTCTATAATTTAGATTATATGTAATCGTAAGGAGTATTTCAATATGGCAGTTGTAAAAGAAAAAATAGATGGTGATTTTACTATCGTACCTAATAAATTAATATCTGATAATACTTTAAACAAAACAAGTAAATTAATATACATATATATAGCAAGTAAACCTGATGGGTGGGAAGTTAACAATCTTGATATTCAACAACAATTAAATATTAAGTCCAGAACAACAGTAGCAAATAGTTGGAAGGAACTTATGTTTGAAGGATGGATATCCAGAATACATTCTAAAACAGTGAAAGGAGGGTTTGATTATCTCCTTCATGCTAAAAAGAGAATAAATGTGAGTAAATTTGATATTGTAATGGACGGATTTACAGATCAACAACAAAAGATATTTGCAACAAATGAAATAAATAAAAACATCAAGAAAAATAGGGAAAAATTCGTCATGTCCAAAAAATGGACACCTATTAATACTAAAGGGTTTATTTTAATATCTAACGATATTAAAAAAACACCTATGTCCATTTCAAAAAATGGACAATTTGAGTTTTTAATTAAAAATATTAAAGGATCTCATTCTCCCAAAAATAAAAGTAAAATCTCTCCATCTAGTTTTGATAGTTTCTGGCAACTCTATCCAAAAAAGAAAAAGAAACATACTGCTAAAAAGGAATTCGGATATTTATGTTGTAAAACAGATGCCCCGACCATAGAAAAATTATTAGAATATTTAGAATCCCATAAAAATTCAGAACTTTGGCAGAATCGTCCAGATCTTATCCCTTTCCCATCCAATTATATTAAAAAGCAGATTTTCTTAGAGTCCGCCGAGGATATGATAGTATACGGGGCCAAGAAAAAGAATTTAGAAAACAATAAAATATTTTCAGCAGAGTCCGCCAAAAGTTTATTGTTACAGAAATATTGGCAAATGGGAATTAAATCAATGGAGAGAACATATAAAAAATATTTGGAAGATGATATTCCAGATAAAGTATGGATAAACATTGCTTTCTTATCAGAATATTATAAAGCTCCATCAAATCCTGATGCTCCCAGTGTAATAGGAATTGTAAATAACCTATGCAAATATGCTCAAAATAATCAGCATTGGTTAAGAGATGTGCATGAAGTATTTAATATAGACTCTTCTGTTTTTAAAATGGCAGTTAAAGAAATTAATGAATACTTTGGATATACAGTAATAGATGTTGATAAATTAGCATAGGATGGGAATAATATGTTTGATACAAGTTTTACAGATAATTTTATAGAAAGAAAAATAGTAATAAATTTAATTACAGACACAGATTATATAAAAAAAATAAGAGAAAATTTTAATATTAAATATCTTCAATCTTCAAGTGCTCGGATACTCGCCAAGTGGTGTTTATCTTATTATGATAAATATAAAGAAGCTCCAGGAAATA
>Ga0307928_10001817_pt1 | contig 16250 bp, 18 predicted proteins | sample AceLakmetagen232_FD_201815 | JGI IMG/M metagenome (GOLD analysis project Ga0307928, IMG submission 201815) | Saline water microbial communities from Ace Lake, Antarctica - #232 | ecosystem: Environmental > Aquatic > Non-marine Saline and Alkaline > Saline | place: Antarctica: Ace Lake... | reverse complement strand
AAAGAAGATGAGGAGAAATTTCCAGAAATGCCACCAATGTATTAATATTAAAAAAATGCCGAAAGTGGTTTATTAATCAGCACTTTCGGCATTTTTAGACTCGTCTATTGCAGTACTTTGTTTAAATTTCTGAGCCACGGCTTGTCTTAAATCATCTTCGTAAGCAAATCCTAATACCCATTCTGGATAAATCGCTATAAACCCATCTAAATTTCTTTCATACTTAATAAAATCAGTCTTATGAAAGTTAATGATTTTTATAAATTCATCAATTCTCTTTTCAATCGGCATATCAACCAATCTAAGTAAATACATTTTATATCTCCTATTTTTAAATTTCTCAATTAATAATACGGTGCGTTAAGTTATAACGCACCGTATTATATAATCATAGAGGCAAGGGAGTTACCCTATGATATATTATAATGTCGAAGTGTCCAGAGTGGCATCATATGCCTTTTGAAAAGCTTGGGCAACAAATGTTCTCTCACTATCAGCGCCACCTTCATCCTCGAAATGAGTCAGTATGGTCTCATTTACAGATTCGTGCAGGGAGAACCCATCAGAAACAAGTCCGGCAGTAGCTATGAGCATTCGAGTTGATATGTGAGTTTGAACACGAGGATTGTCACTTTTTAAGTCTATGCGAATAACATCAGCAAGACTTGTCAAAGAGTTGACTTGCATATCTGATAATCCTGGATATAATCTATTCAAAATTTCAGTCTCTTCCTTCTTACTTAAAAATCCAACATCGATACGAACAAACCTATCGACCAATGCACGGTCAAGAATTCTTGTCGAAGTATATTCCATTCCAATATTTGCCGTTGCTATAAATGAAACACCTTCCGCAAGATTAACAACCTCATTGTTTTCCTCGATACGAATTGTTTTCTGAAAGTCAAGCAACGGAAGTATAATATTGTAAGCTTCTGGATGAGCACGGGTTATTTCATCACAAATAATCACAGCATTTTTAGTTTCAAGAGCTTTAATAAAATTAGCTTTCTGAAAGTAAGTACCTTGCTCTTTATCATAACCCATAGTTCCAATAAGTGCGGTTCTTGGATCCTGAGTTGAACCAAGATTAAAAACGAAATAAGGACGACCAACAGATTTTGCAATTTCTATTGCGGCAGTAGTTTTACCATTACCAGAAGGTCCAACTATTAAGCTAGCAACTTGACGATAAATATTTCTCGCTAACATTCCCCACTTAGTATTATTAAATTTTAAAAATTCAGGTTTATTGTTTACCGAATTTATAATAAATGTAGTTGCATTATCCTTAATCTCTTCCGTCGGTCTATCATCATCAACATATTTGACTCTTGACGCTAAAATGAAATTACTATCTTGATATCGTTTTGCATCATCTTCAAACTTTACAAGTTTGTTATTGTCGAATGCACGTTCGACAACCTTTTCACTAATCATTCCTGTATAATCTCTTCCGTCGTCTATACTTATCACTCTAAAGTCACCATTAATTGACTTTGTAATTGCTGCGGTTATTAACATATCTTTATCTCCCTTTTTTTATCTTTATCATTATCACTTTATAAAGCTATATTACTTCAAGTACATATTCTGTCAATTACTTTTTTAATAAACTTTCATTTATCGATCGAGCGATGTCTAAAACATTTTCAGAACTAATACTTTTTGAATCTTTCCCGTACATTTTTTTGAAATTTGTCATATTACTGTAATAGCCACCTATAAAATAACTAACAACGCTAATATTCATTTTTTTAATTCTTTTCACTATTTCTTTTGTATGTCCAATCCCGAACCTACTATATTCAAAGTCAGTTAAACCGTCTTGATATCCGGATGTTTCGATAGTACAACCTGGATATCCATCAGAAAGATTAATAAAAACACTATCAGTGACATGATTTCCTGGAACATATTCATCCAACATAGCTTGAAAGCACATCCCTTCTGGTGTCATTCCATTTGGGCGAATGCAATTTATTAACTCTTTAAAGTGAGAAAATGATTGCTTTCTAGAATCAAAAGCTTTAATAACAAATGGGAAATAGGATTGGGTAGTTGAAGAATCTCTAACACCAGTTGAAAGATATGACCTGAAATCAACCACAACGTTAACGTTTTTTATTTTGCAAGCACTATAAGTTAATGCAGTAATAAGCTTTATGGTCTCTTCCCACTTATGTCCACACATTGAACCAGAAGCATCTACTGAAATATGAAAGTGCATAGCTTTAAATTCTTCGGACGTTAATTTATAAAAAACATTTTCAGAATCAAAAGATAAATCTGATAAAACTCTTTGTTGAATTTTGCCACTTTTCTGTCGTGGAGACAAAAGTTGTCTTGATTCATTTCTGATTTTAATCTTGTTAACTAATCTTTTGCCAACTCTAATTCCATCTTCTATTTCCTGAGTATTATAACTGTATGACTGTGTTATGGGTAGTAAGTTTTGTTCAATAAGAGTTTTTGAAAGTTCAGGAATAACAATAACTTTTGTTTCAATAGAACCATAAGTTGGGTGATTCATTTTTATTATTTTTGTTCTAACATTCATTCCAGATAATGTACTAACCTTTTCGGAAACACCTTCGGGAAGCTTTTGCTTTTCTGTTTCGTGATTTAATAACTTTTCAAGTTCGTCTAATGTCTTTTTAACCTTACTTTTAGCTTGACTCTCGGTTAACTTACTCTCTACAACATTTTCCATTGTGGATTCGTCAGAGTTATTTTCGTCAGAGTTATTTTCGTCAGAGTTATTTTCGTCAGAGTTATTTTCGTCAGAGTTATTTTCGTCAGAATTACTGCTATCTTTATTTTTTTCTTCGTTTTTTTCTGAGAGAGAATTGCTTGACTGACTCTGTCCTTTTTGACCCTTTTTGCCTTCTTGATTTTTGCCTTTTTTCTTATTCTTTTTTTTCTCTTCTTTTTGAAGAGTCATGTCAATATTTTTAAGTATAAGTTCAAAAATTCTTTCAGCAACTGAGAAAGAATCCCGCATACTTTCTAATCTTAAAATATTTTCTAAATCTACAAGAGCTTTAATGTCAATCAAACCAGACAAAGCATTTACGTCTGAATGTTTGCTTATTAAATTAATAACATGAAACATATAATTTTGAAATGTTGGTGTACGAGTTGCCGAATCACAAATTAATTCTTTAATTTCTTGAACGTTAAAGAAAATATTATAAAGCTCTTGATAATAACCAACGTAACCTGGGCTATCTTTTTGAATATAGGCATCAACTCTTCTGTCCTCAACCCAATTTAATAGATTTTTTAATTCAAGAGCATAATATTGATAATCAATTTTTTCTTTTGCAAAGACTGAATTTTTTGTATTATTTATATGGTTTTGAAATGTTTTATTTACCGAAGCGACTGTACCAAAAAGTCTTTTTGCAACATCTTCAAACTGAATAGCTTTTAGCTCTTGCATACTAGATAGTACGATATGAGAAGCTTCATGTAAAGCAAGTCCAACAGTCTTGTCAAAATTTAAATCAGTATCAATATTCCCTGAAATATAAACAGTCTTGCCATCAGTAAATCCGGCAGCTTCTTCAGTTAAATATTGAACGGGTATGGATTTTCCTGTAAGAATTTGAACAAAATTTTTGATTGACCTTTTTATTTCTGCTAGTCTCATAAGACGAGTGAAATTTTCGTTCTCACCTTTGACTGGCACTCCCGAAAAGGCATCTTGAATTGATTTGGGAATCCAAAATCCTGAATGCTTATTTTTCTTTCCACCAAATACTTTCATTTATTCTCCCTTGTTTTATTACTTTATAAAACTATCATATCGGACGTGGTGTTTTTGTCAATTTTATTTTTCATTTTATGATAGTTTTAATTCTCCATGCCCAATATATTTTCGTACTCACTCATTATCTTTTACAAACTTGCCATCATTTGAAATCCCTCATCGGTCCAATTAATACCATGATTTAATGCCATTATTACGTCCTCTTCTGTAAAGTCATCAAATACGCTCATATTCTCTCCAATGTAAATTACATCGTGATCACCGCCTATAAACCATTTAGTTCCTTTATTTTCTTTATTTAACTTAGATGCCATAAACATTAACCCAGCAATTTCTTTGCATTCATGTCGTTTGTTTTTTAATGAATCAAAATCAAACTTATCATCTTCGTGTTTTTCAAACCATTCTCTCACTTGTTCTACATTTTCTTCGCTCATACTATCTCCTTTTATTATATTAATAAAAAAAGCGGAGAACTTAGTCCCCGCTTATATTTTTCTCTCAATTATATTCCAGCAACCTTAAGTCTAACGAAACGATATAATACAGCACCCATTTTATCAGCACGCTTAATGTTAGTTTTAGCAACTACATTAGATAACCAGTTGACAAGTATCTGATAAACTCCCCAAAGAGTTTCTGGACTTATCTTTTCTCCAACCATATCTTGATACTTTTCGGAAGCGATTTCAAGATTGTCAATCAAACGAGCGGGAAATCCAAGTTCGATAAGACCACGAGTTATAGCATTACTTGTTTTGACAGTAGTTGTTTTCTGAATCATTTCTCCAAAAGCCTTTAAGAAACCCGGAAGTTCAGCAACTGCATCTGCCATATTACCAAAATCATTTGCTCCAACATGCTTAAAATGTTCATAAAATAATTTCTTACCAGTAGACATATGACTATTTCCCTTCTCAAAAAAAGCTCCAAATTTACGAGTAAACATTAATGTAGTATCATTAGAGTTGAACAGTTCAAGAGTAGCAGTAATTTTGTGTCCTTCAACATTAATTTGAATTCCTGGAAATTCAAATGTCGCCTGAATAGAATTGTGTCGCTTGTTATTACGACCTTCAAAATCATTAACCTTAAAATCACGAATTACATAGTTAAGCCCAAGCTTGTCCAAATCAGCAATGGTTTGATTAAAAGCGTCAACATGTTGAATAGTATTATAATCCGGAGAAACTATTCTAACAACAGCATCATCACGTTTCATACGAATTGCTTTGTAACCATCAATTACATTACTTTCCTGATTTTCCATATCCCATATAGCCTTTTCATATACCTTCAAATCTTCCAACTTCTCAATAACAGCTTCTTTTCTCAAACTCATAATAACTCCCTTTTTAATTTTTTAATTTCAATTTCTCTTCTCTCTTTCACTCTATAATACTACTATATCTTTTTAGCTTTTTTTGTCAATATCTTTATTTCTTAATTTATCATATTAAATAATTCGATCACCTTGGTAACATTATTAATTGCATGATAACCAAACTTCCCATGTCTAATTTCAATTATCTCCATTCTATCTTGCTCTTTTTGATATCCCAAATCAACCCTTGTAGCATCAGACTGATGATAAATAATAGTTGTTTCAAAATCTTCCTCCCATAATTCAATATGATCGATATTAATATCATCATCATTTAATGCTAATTTCATAATTCTTCCAGCTATTTCTTGATTACTCATTAACTCTCCTTTTTACTTTATGATTCAGTATTATCTTTTTAGCTTTTTTTGTCAAGTATTTTTTGATTAACAATTTCGCCATAAATTGTATAATTACATTCAGTAATATAATATTTTTCTCTTTGTTTTTTTAATCTCATATAAATAGAATTATCGCTAATAAATAAAGCTTTTTCTACGCCAAACATTACAAATCCGATATTATCAGTATAAAGATATTCAGCTTCGATATGTTGTATTTTTTTCTTTCGACTGTCATCTCCCATATTCCATCCATAACCTAGTTCAAAAAGTATTTCCTGAATAATTTTACTTTCTTTTTCATTTTTAGGATTAAATTTCATTGTATGATATTTTTTCATACAAAGCTCCTTGTTTATATTTTCTTCTGAGCTATTTTTAATAGCTGTATAGAATATTTAAGCATCTTTTTTCTTGTCACAAGAGTCTGTTTTTCAGACAGTGTTCCTCTTTTTTCTAGTGTTTTTGCCATTTGTGTCAAAAAATACGCATCAACACCAGTAAATCCAACATTATTTCTTTCAGACACTTCTTCAATATATTGTTCATCTAAAGTTTGTTTATTATAAATTGCAAGTAAACCTCTGTATAACCAAGTTATATTTGTTTCAAGATTATATTTGATTTCATTTGCTGTCCAATATTTTACAAAATATTCGCTATTTTCTTTGACTATCTCAAAATCATTTATCCACTTATTACTAGCGTAAATCTTTTTAATATTTTCGATAACATTATCAGCAAGCTCAGACAGCAATGAAGGCACTCTTGTTTGTAATTTTTTGTTTATCAAAATTCTAACTTTCTCTATGTCTAACAATCTTACTCTCATTATAACTCCTTTTTTATTTCTTACTTTATGATTCAACTATATCTTTCTATCTTATTTTGTCAATTTTTTTTCTTAAAGCTTTTCAATTTCAAGCTTAATTTTATTTTCCTTTACATCCATTACACGAGACACCGAAAGAGTTGTATTGGTGAAGTCTTTGAAAACCTTAACTATATTATCTCTCATGTGATAAATTTCTGTTTTATTACACTTCAAACAATGAACTCTAATAGTGTTTGCATCCTTACTTGGATAATACATAGTGTCATCGTGATTACATTTATTTTGATTAATTAACAAATAAATTAACCGACAAGTTCCTAATATAAAAATAGTTCCAAGAGTGCTTAAAAATACAATTGCTCCAATGTCCATAATATCTCCCTTTGTTTTATTCATTTCATTCTCATTTCACTTTATGATTCAACTATATCTTTTTATCTTATTTTGTCAATTTTTTTCTTAAATTTCTATAATTTTATTGCACAATTCAAATTGCTCTCTTGTCCAGAATACAATTCGAATCTCTTTAAACATCGAATAGTTATTGTCTCTTATTACATTTTCAAGTAACTTGTATGAAGCTTGAATTGGGAAACCAAATGTGCCAGAGCCAATCAATGGAAAGGAAATTGAATCGATTCTATTGTTTTCTATACATGATTTAAAACAGTTGTAATAACAATCATATAAATTTTCAATATTCTCATATGATGATACGGCAGGTTGTCAAAATGGTGGGTAAATATTTAGTACGAATTTAGTTTCTATTTTTGAGTCATTAATCTCATACACAAAAATATCATTCATCTTTAATGAACCGTTTTTAGTTACGAAGTCTTGACACTTTGTAACTAAATCATTACCATATTTTTTCATAATAAGACCGTTGCAAGTCTTATCCTCTCATAACATGCTTTCGTTTGTTGGGTTAACAATTGTTTGAGTTGTTTGCTCTTCTATATTACCTATAATTATTTTAACGTTTTTTGACATTTTACTTGTCCTCCAAACTATAATAATCTCTCATTGGGTTATAATTATCTGGCGTAGTTTGATTAGCTTTTAATAATTCGTCAACCGTTACTCTAGAATTATCACTAAATTTGATTACTTTTTTAATATTTTCCAATATTTTACCCTCTCTTCTGCAATTTCGCAATAATCTTTGTCCAGTTCAATTCCTATAAAATCAATATCATTATTAATACACCCAATTAATGTAGAACCAGAACCTGCAAATGGATCCAAAATAAGCGTGTCTTTTGACATTTTTAAAAGTCTAGTTAAATAAGTCATTAAGGACAAAGGTTTTACGGTTGGGTGATTATTTGTTGTTGGTTTTGACAATTTATACTCAAATTGTCCAGAACATTTAGAATGATCATTCGATTGATTATCTGTTAATTCACAATCAACACAATATCTAACTTCTTGATTATTACCTCTTGGTGTTCTTTTAATTTCCTTTATATTGTCACACCCGGCATTACGCTCCGCTCGAGATGCCTTGGCACAATAAAAAAATCGAGCCGCTGAGCCAGAATCATTTCTTTTTTTAAAAGCAACTATTTCGTTCATATCACCATAAATGCCATTGAGACTTGATTTGGTCTTTTTTAAATTATTTACTGATCCTTTTTGTCCCGCTGAATTCGGAAACAACCGCACAACCTCATCAGAACCATCGTGGATTATGTTTGCTGGAAATCTGCCTTGCGGACTAACCACCTGAGGTTTGTCTTTTTTTGATTGATTCATTCCCCACCCATTCTTCTGCTCTTTTTGCGAACGATTCATCGTTCTTAATTGGGATTTGTCAACGTCCTTATTAACTTCTACTCTACTTTCATCAATGTTAATTCCAGCAACGCCATGTTCTAAAGCATTATTTACAAACGTACCTTCGTTGGGCTTCATTGCTATGATTATTGGCTCGTAGGCTGGTTTTAAAGCTGTTCCGTAACCTTCTCATTGAGAGTTGTCTTTGCTATAATTTCCTTTCTCATCACAAATAACTTGAGATTTTCTTTGTTCTGTTTTATTTCTCAACTTCTTATCAACACCTTTCCCAATATTATAAGATTTCGGAAATCCTGAACCATATACCCACATGATGACATCACGCAACTCAAATCCCGCATCCTCAATATTCACTGCCATTCTATGCTGTGTTCGTGAACCTGCAAAACATAACATAGTGCCACCTGGCTTTAAGACTCGATACATTTCTTTAAACATTTCTACCGTAGGAATGTTATAATCTCATTTTTTGCCCATAAATCTTAATCCATATGGCGGGTCGGTTACAATTCCAGTAACATAATTATCAGACATAGATTTCATAACATCTATACAATTACCATTTATTATTTTATTTTTATCTATATTCATAAAATCTCCTTATATCTCAATAATTTCATAGATATCAGAATCTCTATAAAATCTAAGTTTTTCTTTTATTCATTCTTTATCATGAAATTTATAAGCATTTTCTCTTTCTATACATAATTTTGATCTTTGAGGTGGTAATGTAAGGGTAGAAATATATTGTTCAGTTATTTTATGTTTTATAACATATCTATTATTTAAATCGTTTACCATCTGCTTACCTCTTCACCATTTTCATATACTTTAATTCTAGTTGGATCAAAATCGTCAATATCATAATCACAATCATTTTTAAATTCTTGAAAAGCAATATCACATGCAGAATCTTCATTATAAGCCTCAACAGTTATTGTATCAGAAAAGGTTGCGCAAAAATCAATTTCATATTCTTTTAATGTCTCTTGTTTGTTAGTAATTCTATTAAAACCTAAATTAAGTTCATATTGAATTACTTTTTTAATATCATTTTTATTTCCTATTTCAAGTCTTCCCATATTTTCCCCCATATAATTTTTATAATTCAATATTATATTTTCTCGCATTTTTGTCAATTTTTATTTATTGAAATCATCTTCATTAAATATCTTTTTATAATCAACAGGAACTTCAATATCTCCATATGTTTTTGAAGCATATTTTTTTACTCAATTCTTATCAACTCCCATTCAACAAGGGCCTTTATTATCATAACTAAAATACTTAATATTCAGACCTCGCTCTATTATTTCATTTAGGGGTTCGTCTAAAATATTACCCAAAGAAAAGTGCATATATGGACAAGGCATTACATCTCCGTATTTTGTGATTGAAATCATTCTCTTAACAGCAATGCATCCAATATCTCTTCCATATGAAGGAGTTAAATGCGTAAAAATATCATATCTCTTTTCTAACTCTTGTATAATTTTTTCTTCTTTTGGTCCTAACATTTGATCGTATCTGCCTTCGTATGAACCAACTGGCTTTGCATAAGTAATATAAGTCCCAACTTTTTTTTCTTTTGCGAATTCAAGAAAATCAATAAATTCTTGAGAATTAACTCTGTCCTTTCAAACAACAGTTGATAATATTAAATGTAAATTTGCTTTTTTACAGGCGTCTATTGCCTTAACACATTTCTCTCAAGAACCTGGTTTTCTCCTAAATGCGTCATGACTTTGAGCATCAACGCCGTCCATACTTAATTGTATTTTATCGAGTCCAATTTCCTTTAAATGTTTTGCTTTTTCATAATCGAGATTTCACCCATTAGAATCTGAAATGAGATAAAATTTTTCTGGATTGATTGCGTTTACTAACTCGTCAAAGTCCGGAAATATCAATGGTTCACCTCCAGTTATTACTCAATGTGCCAATCCTAATTCATCAGCCTCTTTAGATAATCGTTTTACATCGTTTATTGTAATAACTCTTTTTTTCTTATTCTCTTTAGAAGATAATTGAAATTTCTTTATACAACAATGTTCGCATTTAAAATTACATGCAAAATCATATTGAAATTGTATAATTGCTATACTCTCACCATTTTTAACTTTTTCTGAATATTTCATTACTTTTTCATATACTTGTGGTTTGTGTTCTTTTAATCAATTCTGTCTATCCTTCTCATCGTTTTTTGTTTCACCAAATACAATTTTTTCTTTTGTCATTTGTAACTCCTATTTAGTTTGTATAATATTTAATTTATCTAAAATATAGATATCCATAGTTGTTTTAGATATTATACGTTTGGCAATTTCCATGGTATACCCGCCTGCAATAATAAATAAACCATCGACATTATATAATTTTTCATCATTATATCGTAATATTGGTATATTATAAATCTGTCTATTATGTTTATATATATCATCATCGAAAATGTATCTAATATTATTCTTATTAATTAAAGACAATATAGTCAGTGCTTGATGTCCTGCTCCATATATGGCAGCACTTTTGTATTTACTTAGCTTATTATTTATATCTGTAACAAATTTAACTTCAGCATCATTAAAAGTATTTTTATATTGAAGAGGTTTCTTTTTCATCACTTCAACCGATAAAACATATTCGTCAAATAACTGATTCACGTTCACTATCTCAAATCCATTTAAATTTAATACATATCTTAAAGTATCTTCGGTAAAATAAAAGATATGATCGTGTATAAATTCAGTGAATAATTGTTCTTTCAATATCATATCAAAATTTGGTACTTCAATAATTCCCACTGCATCATCTGTTAAGTTGTTATATATGCCTCTTAAGAATTGATTAATATTCGGAATGTGTTCTAAAAAGTTAAAAATATAAAATGCATCATAGGGAGCTTGCGTTAATTTTATATCTTCGTTATCAAAATAGTCGTGTATCATTTTGTGACCAATTGCTTCGGCAGTCTTCACACTATCTTCTCATTTTTCTAATCCTGAAACATTATTCATATATTTCTTTGCTAAAGACAAGTACTCACCTCGTCCAGCGCCAATCTCGATAACTTTTTTATTTTTTAAATTGTATTTTTCAGAAAACTTTTTAAATTGTTTACATCTTAACCGTTCGCCTTTCAAAGTAATTTTGTTGGATCTTATGGTATGTCTATAATAATCTACTGGCTTATTTGATAATTGTACAGTACCACATAGTTCGCATTGATATATTTTTAAATCAATTAAAATATTTTCTTGAGTATTGGCGTTGTCAATAACGTTTTTTAAAATATATAACGGCTTATCAGAAAATTTATTTTTACAAATTTTACATTTTTTGTTCATCTTTTCACCTAATACTCAAATTTATTAATATCTATTTGATCTTTATGCTCTTTATAATATTGTCATAGTCTTTTTATGGTATTGTTAAGCAAAGTAAATTCAAAATTTTCAAACTCATTTATGAAACAACTATTATTGCCTGTATATGATTTAATTGACAACGAATTGTTTAATTCTATATCAAGATTTTTATTACTAACCTTTAAAATTTTTTTTGCTATTAAATCATAATTTGTGACGTTTGTTTTTATACAATCATACACTTTGCTATTCAATTTATCTTTATTTAAAACTAACTCAATCATTCTTACCAAATCATTAATGTCTATATAAGAGATTATCTTATTCTCTGGTATAATTAATTTTTTGTCGAATAATGCCTTGCATAGTAAGTTTGCCGGAACTCTATATCTTCAGTCTGCATATTCGCCTAAAACAACAAACAATCTTAAATTGAAAATATTATTGTCTGTTATTTTAATATATTCAGTCATTACTGATTTTGATAACGAATACTCAGGATTGACATCATCTTTGCCTCTATATAATTCTGCACCTGAACCGAAATAAATCATTCTATTGAATGAGTCCTGACATTGCGTTAAATTTATAAACATTTGCATATTATTTACAAATTGTCTATTCCTTGCCTTATCAGAAAATGTTGGGTCTGCATCATAAGTTGCTGCGTGAATGACATAATCAATATTATTATTTCACACAAATCATTGTCTAAGATTCTTAAGACTAGTTACGTCAAGTTCATATTTTGTTGGCGCATATACAATATATCTATCCTTAAAATATTCTTCACAATGTTTTGCTACGAAGCCATTGCCGCCAGTAATTAGTATTTTTTTACACATCTGACATATTTTCCTCGAACTCCTTTCTATCTATAAATGGTTCCATATCCTCCATAGGTCTTGCTGAAAAACTTCCATCTTTATTCTTTTGAACAGAAACTTTAGGTGCTGTAATATGATTATACGAAACTTTAACATCACATATTACCGGTCCAGAACTATCTAAAATAAGTTTAATCTGTTCGTTTATTTTATTATGACTATCTATTTTTATATATGTAATGTCAAATGCGTTTGCAATTTTACTTCAGCTAGGAAGTGTCAACCCACTATCGTTATCGCTTGCAATATGTACGCCATTAAAATGTTTATCTTGAGTATTTCGTATTGAAACATATCCGTTATTATTTATTACAAAGAATTTAATAGGCAAATTCAATCTTCTAACAGTTTCAAGCTCCTGAATATTCATTACGAATCCGCCGTCACCATCAATACATATAGTCTCCTGTTTGCCACTTGCTATACATGCCCCAATTGCGGCGGGAATACCAAACCCCATAGAGCCTAAACCTTCTGTATTGAAAACTCTCATTCCTTTTTTCATTTTTAACGTTTGCATTGTTACCTCACTACAACATCCAGAACTACCTGGTATAACTAAGGAACCTTCTGGCAAGACTTTTGACAACGCTTCAATAAAAACATAATTATTTACATGGTCATTCTCCTTCCAGTATTCGGGCAAACAAACTGGATATTTTTCCTGTAAATGTTTGCACTTACTTAGCCAATTTTCGCAATTAATATTTACCTTATTTTTTTGTTTTATGAATTCTTTAATAAAGTTGCGTGCATCAGATGTTATTTTATACTTTATGTCCATTTTGAATTTTGAAATTTCATTGCAATCAATATCAACAATCACTTTCGTTGCTTTTGGCGCAAAAAGTTCTTGCTTATACGCTATCTGTCCATGATCCAATCTTGCTCCTATACTAATAAAGAAGTCTGAATTTTGTTGCGAAAAGTTAGCGCCTCTTTGTCCAACACCACCAGGTCTGCCTACATATAATGGATGCTCTTCTTCTAAAAAGTCAATTGCTTTCCAGGTAGTTAAAACTGGTATTTTTAAGATATCTATTAATTCTAAAAAATCATTAATTGCTTTCGATGACCTAATTCCATTACCTGCCAAGATTATTGGTTTTTTAGAATTATTCAAATCAGCTATTATCTCTGAAACAATATCCTCTATGCTATGTTTTGTTATTTCTGGCTCTCTATAGTAATTTAACGCTTCTGGCGAAATATTTGTCGCCTGAACGTCCAACGGGATGTCTATTCAAACAGGACCTTTTCTGCCATGAGTTGCTGTATAAATTGCTCTTTCTAAATGATATCTTATCATTAGAGGATTTGTAACAGTTACAGCATATTTTGTAATTGGTTTTACAATATCAACTATATTTATTTCTTGAAACCCAATTTGTCTTACGTTTGAAGTATTAATGTCTTTTGTTTGAACCTGTCCTGATATAAATAGAACGGGAATCGAATCTAATCAAGCCCCAGCAACACCGGTAATTGTATTTGTTCCTCCGGGACCAGTTGTTATTAAACATACTCCTAGATTGTTTGTATATTCAGAGTAAGCCCCGGCAGAAATGCTACTTGCCTGTTCGTGTAAATTGCATATATAATTTAACTTACTTTTGCCAAGTGAATCAATCAAGTGAATGGCCCCTCCGCCAGGAAGCATAAATACATCATCAACGCCCTGCTCTTTTATAAAATTCATTACATAATCTGATAATTTCATTAATCCTCCATTCAATGAGTAATTAGTGTTTTTCTGTCTTTATTTTTACTAATTTTTTCATCAATATAATAAGAATCATCAGTATAATGAGTCGATGAAATCTCTTCAATTACACAACCATTTATAGTTTCAAAAGAATGCCTAACTTCAGGACTTACAGTTACAACGTCTCCGATTGTTAATTTTAGAAGTTTATCATTTAAATATAAATTTACATCACCATGTAATATAACGAATGTTTCCTCTTTCTTTTTATGAAATTGTTCGGGATGATGTTGTCCAGGCAATGCAATAATTAATTTTTTACAATATTCTTTATTAACAACAGTTATCATTGTTATTCCTATTTGATAAAAATTATCAATACCGTAATGATGTGAAATTTCCAAATCTGCTTTGTTAGGGAAAACAACATTTGTTCTATTTAAAAAGTTTTTAACATCTTGAACTATATCTCAAACTTTATCTCTTGTATTTTCAAATGATACCATATTATAATATACTGGCGCATTTGCTTTTATTTCTTTTGTCGCAATATATTTATTATATTTTGACATGTCATTTGCTAAAATTTGATTTTTACAATTAGGCCAAGCATAATACACCTCTTTTCTACTAATTGAATCGCCAACGTGAATATCATTTTTTGCAAAAATTCCTCTTTTAAATTTTTTAAGATCAGATAACTCTTTCATTGAAAATGCGTGTCTTTTGTTTTTTATACCGCACATTGCTAATGCATCTGAAATTGACTTTAATCATATTTCAAAATCAATTGGTGTAATCGAATAGGCATTTGGCTTGTAATTGTCGGTTTTTACAGCAATATGTTTTTCAAATATTTCCGCCCCTTTTGCTAACGCTATTGGTGCGGAAATGTCTTTTGGACCTTCATGAGTCGAATAGCCTATTACAATATCCTTGTATCTATTTTTGAATAAATCAATTTGATTTAGTTGCATATTACTTGATAATGTGGGATATTCACCAATACAATGCATTAATGCAAAGGTTTTTTTTCTATGTTGAAAAAAACTTACAATATTATCAATATCATGCAATTTTACGCCAGCAGTCGAAAATATAATTGGCATTTTTGTTTCTGCTATTTTATTTAATAAAGGTCAATCTGTCGCTGAACAACTCGCAATCTTAATGATATCAAAATTTAACTTTTCAATTAAATCAACTGACTCCTCGTCAAATGCCGTTGCCATTGTTATAAACTCATTTTCTTCTGCAAATGTTTTTATTTTTGTAATATCATTATTTGTTAATTTTGTTTCACTAAAACGTTTTACATATTTTATGTCATTTTTACCTTTATAGCTTTCATGAATAAATGTTTCAATATTTCTAAATTGAAATTTTCAAGCAAAATTAAACTTATCTTCATATCTTTTCGTAATTTTTTTAAATTCTTTAATCATTAATAAAGCATGATCAACATCTCCCATATGATTGTTTGCCATTTCAAGTGTAATTAGTTTGTTGAATAAGTTTTTCATATATAACCTTCCTTACGTATTATTTTTATCATATAAATTTATTTTTATAATAATTTACAATTTTAGGCAATTCTTCATCAAAATTACAAGTTGGTTTTCACCCAAGTTTCTTAATCTTTGAATCATCAATTGCATATCTAACGTCCTGACCCTTACGTGTTATACTAAGATCTGCATAATCATTAATACTCACATTCATGTCTTTAAAATAAGTATCTAAGATTTTCTTAAAAGTAACAATATTTTTTTGCTCAAAGTTTCCAGAAATGTTATATATTTCTCCAATTTCACCCTTCTCAAGAATAATTTCAATCGCTCTTGCCGTATCCTTCGCATGCAATCAATTTCTAATTGGTTCACCTTTTTCGTGCATAGGAATCTTTCTGCCAATTGATAAAAACTTACATGTTTTTGGTATTAACTTCTCAACGTACTGACCCATTCCATAATTGTTTGTTGGTCTTACAATTATAGCAGGAACGTTATAAGTTCTCTCCCATGCCTTTATTAACATATCAGCAGAAGCTTTTGTTGCTGAATAAGGATTGCTTGGTCTTAGTAAATCAGTTTCTTTATGAGAACCTGAAACTATATCTCCGTATGTCTCATCGGTATTTCCAGATATTTTTAGCAAA
>Ga0307928_10001816_pt1 | contig 16250 bp, 24 predicted proteins | sample AceLakmetagen232_FD_201815 | JGI IMG/M metagenome (GOLD analysis project Ga0307928, IMG submission 201815) | Saline water microbial communities from Ace Lake, Antarctica - #232 | ecosystem: Environmental > Aquatic > Non-marine Saline and Alkaline > Saline | place: Antarctica: Ace Lake... | reverse complement strand
TTCTTCTTTATAAACAACCTAATCCCTGTACTTGCTACCCATAACAGCCCTGCATTAGAAGGTATTTCATCTACTACAATAAGCTTTGATGGACAAACAAAGTAGAATTCATTACAAAAGGGAAGATAGGATATCCACTTTTTATCATTCAAAAAATCAGACCTATCAACTTTAATTTCATATCCAGTAATGCAGGGGTTTGCCCATGATTTCCTCATGACCCATGCATCTAATCGAGGGCATCCACCATAAGAAGAAGAAGAACCTGTTTTACATTCAGAGATGAACACATCTTCAGAATGCTTGCTACTTAAAAGACCTAATATTGTAGGAGCTACTATTTTCATTATATGGGCCTGAACCTAGTTATGGTACGAACAATATCACCAACATTGTATTTCAACTGCATCATACATCCTCCAATTTATTTCTTCTCAAATACCCTCGAATTCTTTCTAACGAACTTCTAATTCTCCTTCGAACCCAGTTTGTAGAATGTTTATAATACTCTGCGATATTCTTTACTTTTGTGCTATCAGCATATCTCATAACAAGTATTTCAAATTCTTCTGACGTAATAATACCTCCACGTATGAATTTTGAATACCTTTGTCGTAAGAATTCCTGCTCAAGATCGTGATAAACCGATTCTTCTGAAGTATGGGTATCTTTACATCTCAATGCTATACTAGCTATGTCCTTCTCTCTATCCTTAGTACTATAAATTCTCATCTCTGCTTTCATATAAGCAATGAGTCGAGCCTGCAATTTCAATCCAGTCTCAGATTCTTTTGCACTATTTATACCTTTATATACTCCTACAATAGCAGATTGATAAAAACTTTGAAGATCAATATTTCTAAACTGAGGTCTTCTAACATAGTATTTATGTACAACATATACAACCAAATTATCTATTCTACTTAAGATCTTTAAAAACGTTTTTTCATCCTTCGTTCTTCTATATTCAAAAACCAATTTTTTAAGAATTTGATGGGATAATCTCTCTTTCATAACAGCACCTTTTACATTTGAGTTTTCTTGAATATATCTTTAAAAGATTGTATATCAGTCTTATCTATCTTCTCTGCTTCTACCTCCGGAGATTTTGCATTGAAAAAACTCTCTGTAAATTCCTTCGCAGGATGATCTGTCTTATTAACAACTGTCATAGATTTTGATATAGCATTTTTCATAAATTCAATATCTGGAGGGACCATACTATTCTTAAGAGCATTATTTACAGATCCACAAACCGCATCCGCCATATCTTTACTTCCCATTAAAACAATTTCACGGGTTTCTCCATCTCGAATTTCTATATCTACTACTTTATCAGGATGATCAATCTTATTCTTTTCCAAATCATCTTCTAGATTAACCAATTCAAAATTTAAAAATTCATTCCGATGAGTAATCCAACGATCTTCTTTCACTAAATCTCGAAAACCGCGATACATATTCGGATCTTTATCTACAGAAAAATAACCGCAATTAACTCCAGCATTCTCCAATATCTGTATCGAATCCTCAGACATTGAACGATGATCAAATGTACATAAAACAATGTTGAAATGGTATTTTTTCTTCAAATCTATAATCAATTTACGAACTTTATTAAGAGGAATCTTATCCCCTGCCGGTGCCCTTAATCGCAAAACAAAATCTGTTTCTACAATTGAAAGTTTTGTAGTAGTAAATGTTCCATCTTCTAATTCTATATTCTCTGTCTTCCATCCTTTCACACAAGACATCGCCAATCCTAGAGCATCTCCATCACCTGAAAAAGCTATGTCAACATGCATATATCTTGGAACATTTCTAGGAATACGTATTGCATCTAAATTGAAATAATTGATAAGATCAACATCACTCTCTAACCCTACTTCAACTGTCAATCTCGTAATTGGATCTTTCTTTGTACTATCATAACAATCAACTAAAAGTTTTTCAGAAGGAAACAACTTACTTTTTCTCATATATGAAACTGATACACCTGCAATATCTCGAAGTGCTCCAACAATATCACGATGGAAATCTTCAAAATACTCTACTGGTACCCAAAGAATTTTATATCCTTCTGCTTGAACTTTTTCAATCTCTTCTTGATGATAAAAAATTTCATTTTCTTCTCTATAACCTAAAACTTTTGAAGGTACATATAAATCTCCTAGCATAACAGGGAATTTCTTTCCACTATAATCAGTCTTAGGTTTCGCTTCCCAAATAGGTATATCGACAATATATATACAAGGAGCACTTTTCATTTCCACAATAAATGTATTAAGAAAAGACATCTGTTCTTGTTTAGATGCTACTAAGAAAAATTTTCCTATGCTCTCTTCATCATATACAAATCTATTGATAAACCTTCTCACTGTTGCATCATAGGCTTTAAGAACTCTCAATCGTTGTTTTTCAGATTCACTTGAATCATCAACCTCATCCATATCAGCAAGAATAACATCTGACCCTACGGTACCAAATCCCTTTGAATATGGAGATGCTAACTTAAATTCGAATATTGGAAATTCTATTCGAGGTGTAAGTCCAGATCCTATAACAGTTCCTCTTTCTTTAAACCAAGAAGATTCTAGTAAATGACTTTGAAGTAAATTATATCCTCTACTAGCTCCTAAAGATTTGGTTAGATTAAAAAACACAATGGCCATTTTACCGCCGCCAGCTTTTTTGAAAAAAGACCATGGGTCCTTAAGGCAATTATGTACAACTATCCCACCACATATAAAATTCTTAGGGCTACCATCGGCCATAACTATATCATAAGTAAGTTTTTCACCTTTAGGTTCTATTGAAACAACTTCTCCAAATAAAGTTTTACTAAAATTAGAATTAGTGTTCTTTACCAAAAATCCTAATTTTTCATTAAGATCATCTTCCGGCCTTACTACTACATAAGGTAGCCCCCTTAATTTGTTTTCAAAAAAACTATCCGGTCGACTAAGACCATCAGCTTCAATATACCAACCATGGGATAAAAAATCAATAGATTTAACTAAACCACCATTCTTAATTATAACATGGATATCATGTTCTATACTATGATTAGTTAACCAATCATCTATAGAAGCCTCATATTTACTATCACAAATATGCCCATCAATAGCCTCTGTTCTTTTACCATATCCCCAATAAGCTCTACTATTAAAATCTCCATTCTTTTTCTTTGTTTCTAATTGTTTTTGAACTATTAAATTTTTCTCATTTTGTGTTAATGAATTCCACCATTCTTTCCTTTTTAATACCCCCCTAACAATAGCTTCCGGCGTATGTAAAAAATCTATCCGTCTTTTAAGTTCTTCCTTAGATAAACTTAACATATATTTTCTTATGCTTTGACCTAATCTTTCATTCCTCTTTTTATCATCCCAAACTTTTAATCTCATTGCCTCTCTCCATTTACTCCAATCCATGGAATCTAACCAATTAGATACTCTTTTATCCTTTTCTTCTAGAGATATATTATGCCAGTATTTAATAAGCCCAGCCCTAGCTTTTTCTCGTACTGTATCTTCATGAAGATGTTTTGTTATTTCTTTTCTTTCTTCTGAAAATAAAGAAGCAAAAAATCGTTTCCTTGAATTTGATAATTTCTTTCTACTTTTTTCACTTCCACGATTCTTCAAAGATTTAGCTAAAATTTCAGGTGAATTTAATTTATCTAATCCATTTTTACAAATACGATACCTTTCTTCCTTTGTCCTAGTAGCCCATACCTTCTTTGTTGATTCACTATGTATCTTAAATTTTTCTTCTTTAGTTAAAAGAAGATTATCTCCATAAATAAGAACTTCATCTCCTACAGAAATATCCTTGAGTGGAACCCAACCTTTCTTTGTCCAGAACTTATGATCTAAAGATGTTCGAATTTTCTTAAATCTCCCTTCAGAAGATTTTATAGAAATTTCATAAACCGATTTTCTACCTGAAGAAATTACATGATCTACTTTATGAGCCCCAACATTCCCTTCTTCATCAACAGCTAGAGTATAATTTAATCCATTCTTATAAGCTGATGCTATTGCTATCCATTTTTTCTTTTCACAGTCATAAATAGTGCTATACCCAGCTATGCAGAGGATGCGATGCATCACATATCCCATACCCCAAATTGTGGCCCGAGATTTTCCTGTACCAATACCTCCGGTGAGTACAACAATATACTTTGAATCTTCTTTTGAAATATCATCTAATACTTTCATCCAAACAGGATAAACCATCTTCCCATTTCCAGTAAGTTTTCCGAAAAATCTATCATCACATAGAAATTCCTTCATAGAAACAGGACGTTCCTTGTATTGTAGACTATAAGCATAATCTAAAAAGGTATTTATTCTCTGAAAATTACTTGTCGATTTTCTCATTAAGATACCTTATTCATCTCAAATTATTTTGAACTTTCTTCATCAGTTTCAAACTTAGTATCCACAATTTTCTTCTCTAAATCTTTTATCATGCGTTCTCTAGATCTAGGATCCATTTGATCAATACCCTGCAACAATTTTGTATCTTCTGATGAAGATTCTGGAATTATTTTTCCATTCCTTCGATCATCAGCCACTTGAATATTATACTGAGTTATCTTATTAATCTCCGGAGGTTTTTCAACAGAGAAACCTAGGTCTTTAATTGCTTTCAAAAGAACAACTTCATCTTTTCTCATCTCATTCAAAATTTGCATTCGAAGTTTATATATTTCAGAAGATTCAATAGGCACTGCAGCACATCTATTTCCACAATCTTCATGTAAACATCGATAAATAGTTTCTTCTCCTTCGAGTTCTGTAATTATACCTACAGGAAATTGATGACAAACAGATACTAACATTGAAGAACTATCATCAAGTTTATCTAACCATTCATGATATCGACATAACCTTTCATTTACTCCCATGTGAAGATGTTCCATGAAATTATAACATACATGTAGATTTAAATCAGTGTTTCGCTCCTTTTTGAATTTTTTAATAACTTTCTGTACATAAACAGGATCAATAGTTGTATCCCGATATTCCGGGAGATTTTTCAACCCCTCTATCATCTTAGAAATATTTCCTCGATATCTAAGATAATAAAATCTTATATTCTGTAATAAAGAATATTTTTGAATTGAATCGGACATTTTAAGATATATCCTTTTTACTTTTCTTGTAACCTATGTAATAATTTCTGATACCTGCAATCAATGTACATGTCCCCATGAATACCGTCCAAAAAGTATTCTCTCCCTTTACATACCACAAATGCGTATATTGTATGATAAATAATATAGAAGCAAAAACATACAACAACCAAAATTTGTACCATCTTACTACAAGATTCAAACTAACAACAATTCCTATTGGTCCAACTATAGCACAAATTCTAATCAAATCACTTATATCCATTTTTATCTCCAAGTGTATTCTATACAATCATAAATTATCTCTTAAGCTCCATCATCTTTCAAAGTACTCCTCTCACATCCAAATATCCACACATCACTATAGCATATTCTTTTCCATCCAATCCGGGAACAGTAATACCCCAAGGAACTGTCTTATCATACATTACTTTACATCCTGGAGATAATTGATCAGAAGTTGGATGCCATTTTCCTGAATCTTCATAATATCCAGGACCTACACTTAGCAATATACCTGAATCCGACTTATAGTATTTCCTATACATTTTAGGAATTTCAAACATACTATATTCACTCTCATATCTTTCCGGAAGTGGAGTGGGGAAAATGAATGCCCTATCAAATATTGCTCTATAAGGAAATTGAAGATTTCCATCTTTATCGTGCCACGGCGTTTTCATCTGCTTTCTCCTATAATCCTATAACGTCATCAACAATATAGGTAGCTTTATTATCTCTGGATTCTTGGACATCCACACGATAACAACTAGCAATCTGCATACAAATCCAATAAGCTAGATTTTCAGCAGTTGGATTGAAATCTACAATGTGATTCAAACAAGTATGATCTAGCATAAACCTTCTCCTAATCTGCGAACAAATTTTTCAAGTCTCGTAAAATAGAAACCTTATCATTCTCAAAAATATCATCCCATATTATGTAGAATTTATAACCTCGATCTTCAAAAAACTTTTTTCTTTCTCCACTGTCATCCCGAGTATCATACCAAAGATTATTATCAGAATGCCAAAATCTAGAGTTATATTCTACTACTATCCTTTTACTTTTAGATATAAAATCTGGCAACTTACCATCTATAATGTAACTTCCATCTCCAACAAACAGCAAAGGGAGACAATTTTCTTTAAAAAACTCTATAACTTTTTGCTCTTCTTTATTAGGAGAAAGTTTTTGAGATTTTCTTAATGCCTGTATCATTTTTTCAACATTTTTTCGATCCCGCATTGGATTGTTCTGTATCATTCTCTCACTGCGTTGCTTTCTTAATTCAGGATCTTTAAAAGCTTCTACCATACTTCCAATTCTTTTATTTCGTTTCACAGGATCAGCCCATGCTTTTTTGACACCTTCACTAATTTTTTTACGTATTTTTGGTCCCTTTATAGAATCAGCTAACAATTTACTGCGTTTTTTACTGCCCCTCCTATGTGACTCTTTTTTTACATCTATATCTGCACAAGAATAAGAAGCAATATTGCCGGGAGTTTCTGCTATTTCTACCTTCTTAAGCTGTACATTCATCTGTATAGGATCCGATAAAACAATCTTTTCCTTCTTTTTTCCAAAATCAATCTGGGCACATTTTTGAGAACAAAATTTTCTATCTACACAACTCTCTGCTTCAAAAGGAAAACCACAAGTTATACATTCTTGTGCCACTATTTCTTTATTATATGCAACAAGTTTCATATGTAAATGTCTAAAAATAACATAGCATAAGTTCTCTGCGGTAGGTTGATCTAGATAATAATTCAATACATTATGATCATATTCTTCTATTACTTCTTTTAACCATTTTTTAACCGTAGAAAAATTTACTACCCAACCTAAAGGAGATAAATTTTCTGATTCCAATGTCACCCAAACTTTCCATCGATGACCATGCAAATTATCACAAGCTGTATTTGTATTTATAAGAAAATGAGCGGCATCAAATTCATCTGTAATTTTTAATGAATACATTACAATTCCTCCTTTACATCTACTAATTCATATACACCATGAAGACAACGATAGTCTTCTCCATATCCCATCCCACAACCTACTAAAAATTCATCCTTTTTATAAATGAATCCAACAACATTGGGGGCTTCAACATTATGTGCAACACGATTTGATTTCTTATCTACCAAAACGGCTGTATGAAGATATGCCGGATCATAAGCTCGAACTATAGTCTTTGCAACAGCTAAAGTTTCACCGCTATCAACCACGTCATCAATTATCCAAACATTTCGATTGTTGATAAACTTCTTTTCAAGATCAACAGGGTAAGTTACTTTAACTTCTGATGAAGAAAGCTTATTATGATAGGAAGATAAACCTATATGTCCAATTGTTATACAAATAGGGTCAAACTTTTTCAAAAGTGAATAAGTTGTAAATAAACCTCCTTTCATTATTCCAATAAACGTGATTGGATGTTTATATCCTAAATCCTTAAAATCTAAGATATCTCCACACATCCTCGATAAATATTTATCTATCGCATACGGATTCTTTAGCTCATTCAATGTCATACTAAAACCTCTACTTTACTTACGCCATTTTTCTTTTCAATACCCCAACCCCGATCCGCAATATCAATTAACTCTTTTCTATGTGTTATAATGATATACTGAGTATTGAACATCTTCCAAAGATTGTGAATTACTTCTCCCATTTGAGGCATTCTCTCAGTATCTAAATTACGAAACGGTTCATCAATGATAAAACAATTCCTCGAACTTGGATACTGAATAGCCCAACATATTAATCGTAACACAAATGAAACTACATCTACTACTCCAAAACCTAGCTCCTCATCTGCATCTTTCAATAAATATTCTATACCATCTACTACTGCATATATACGAGTCTCAGGTTGATTTCTTGATATAACATTTTCCATCTTAAATGAATATGCTTCACCAAACACAAACTGCAATGCTTGTGTAACCAACTGCTCGAATACATCTTTGAACTCACCTTGAGCTAGTACCCCTACTGTATTCATTACATTCAGAGCTTCTTCTAAATAAGAAAGACCGATTTCCATATCGTTAATCTCTTTAGATATCTTCTCTTTTTTCTCAGTATGCAATTCTTGAGAAGCTCTTTTCAAAGATAGAAACTTTTCATATCGTTCAAGACTCATTTTTATACATCCGAATAATAGTAGTTGGCTTCAAATCATTGGGAGAAAGAATAAGGGCTTCTCCGGGTTCATATACAAATCGATCCATACCTCTTGCATTACAAGTAACCCATCGATACTTTCCCGATATTGCATCTTTTTCCATTATACTAAAACCAAGCAAGGTAGCCTTAGGCTTTGGACTGCGGAACAGCTTTCGAAATAATCTCATCCATTTCATCGTTTAATTCCTCAATTTTACCTTCTATTTCAACATGTTCACTTTTCAATTTCAAGAGTTTCTCTTCTCCTTTAACAATAGAATCGATACCAAACTTGTCTTTCAACTGTCGAAGCAACTGGTCTCTCTGACCTTCTTGACGTGCTTGCTCTGTCTGCAATTTGGTAATTGATGCCTGATTCTGCTTTAACTGATCTACGATGTTACTCATGATTTATTTCCTCTAAAAATCTTCACGTAAATTCTCTATCCATTCTTCCATAGCCTCTATTTCTAAATCCTCGAAAATGCTCCGAGCCATCCCACTAAGTAATGCACTTCTCCCACATTTCGCAGTAAACTCTGTACACATCTTACTATAAGACATATTGCCAAGATATCCCATTATAACATCGATAAGCTCATCTTCATCTATCCCTATAGTATCACTCATGATTTATTTCCTCTAACACTTCATCAATAATTTGTTTTACTTCCTGATTTGAATTTCTTTCTTTCAACACTGTATGAAGAATATGCTTCCACCCCACAACTTCTTTGCCACGATTTTTCAATCCCTCAATAAATTGTAATAATGCATCTGAATTTTTCTTCTCAATCCTGGTCAGATTAAACACTTTCTCTATAGATTCTACATCTAGTTCAATTACTTTACTTGTATTTGTATCTGTATCAAATATAACTACAGCAGGTCGATGCTCTAAATCAAATTTAGAAATCGTTTTCCGAATAAGGGCTCCAGGATTTATTATCATCCTATCCTTGTAAGTTTCAATAAAACGATAATGATAATCACCTGCACATACCAAATTGTACTTAGGATATTTTCTAAGAAATCTCTGGGGATCTGCCAAATCTTGACCTGGATATAAAGGTCGAGTTCCAATCATTGCATGAATAACCAAGATATTAAAGTTCTCCTTTTCTTTTACCTCCGGTACTTCTTCTCCAAAATTAGCTCCATAAATATCTATAGGGATACCTTCTTTTGTAGATCCCAAATGCTGCGGATTGTTATTCAACAATCCTACGACTCCTGCTGCTTCTAACACAGCAAGAGGGCTATTTGGTAAAGTAGACACTGAATGTCCAACTATATCATGCTGCCCGACAATACAACATATCTTTCTACGATACTTGTTAAGAACAGTAATTAGAAACGATTTTACGCGATTCGCAACTGTGGGGGTATCAAAAAAATCACCGACTTGAATAACTGCATCACATTCATTTTCTTTAAATATAGATAGAACCTCTTCAGTTTTTCTCCCAAATGTATCCCAATAAGAATCAATTCTTCTCTCAGGGGATCTATTTGTAAAATGAGTATCACCAAGAATTCCAAGTATCATGTATCAACTCCACCTACTTTGTATACAAATTAGCTGTGTCGTAAACCCAAGTATCATTATCTACATTAAACTTCTTAAGATATTCAAACAAAACCCCTCTAAGCATACAAGTCAACAGATCTATCTGTATCTTATAAAGAGATATATTTAATAGATCTGAGGTTAATCGTATTTTTTCTTCATACTGTAAAATACATACGACCATACAGCGGGCTTCAATAGGAAGATCTGACATATTTGCAATTAAATCTCCCATAGAAAGAATGATAGAATCTACCATAGGAAATTTGCATTTTCTTAAAGCTTCAAGACAATTCGCAACCATCTCAATTTCACCCCGTATGATTCAATAAATGCTGTTTACTTGTTTCATCTAAATCTGTTCCACAACTAGGACAAACCTCTAATTTTTCTTCAAGTGATTGTTTTTCTACTACTAATAAATCTATCTCTTTCTGAAGCTCAAGCTGCTCTCTATCGAAATGTATCAAACCATCTACTATACTTTGAAGTTCTTCAATTGTTTCATCAATAGCTTCATACCCAGCTACATATTGTTGAATAATATTATCAATACCCTCAGGAATATCAATCTCATACAATTTAATTTCTCTCAATTCATTTAGTATCAGAGTAAGAACCCTCTCCTTATCTGATATCTTGAAATATGATTCTATTATAGGAATGCAACTCTGCAAAACTTCATCAACATTGATTGGAAGATGAATAAGGTCTGTTTCAATTTCTTTCAATTCATTTAGTATCAAAATAAGATTCTGCTTTCTATCTGATACCTCAGAATGTAATTCTAATATAGGAACACAGCTCTGCAAAACTTCATCGACATTGATAGGAAGATGAATAATACTTCTTTCAATTTCTTTCAATTCAGAAAGGAAACTGGATAGTTCTTGTTGCTTTGCAAGTATCTCTTTTTCTGCTACAAGAAAAGAATTGACCATAGCTATATTTTTTTCAAGTCTATCCAGATCAATCTTAGAAAGTTCTTCCAACTCTTTTTCTGCTTCTTCTAGATTAGCATGTGAATTAGCTACTGCATTCTTCTTTGTAAGAATTTTACTTTTAAGTGACTTAACAACTAAATCTACTTCATCTAATCTAGTAATTGAACGTATGTATGTAGCAACCGGACCTGGAGAATCAAAGACTAAAAAATACTGCTCTTTCTGCTTTTGAATGTTTATATCAGATAAATTCAATGCATCTAAAATAGGTTCTGGCGGATGAGTTCCAAAAGCAGTAAAGGATATATCTTCTTTCCCAGACATACTAAGAATATATTCATTGTGATTCTTTCCCTTTGACCGAGTAATACCTATTTGATTTCCTTTATCCTCTATAACTAATTGAACAAAAGTTTGTTCTTTACCATGCTGTACGACATTTTCTCCCAGAGGTCTGTTTTTAGCAATCCAGTTCAATGCTCTTATCACATTAGATTTACCACTGTCGGACTTTCCAGTGATAATATTTACACCTGGAGAGAAAGTAAACTTTGAATCACTATGAGTTCTAAAATTAGATAATGTAAGTTCTTGAATCATTTTTTCTAATCCACCGCTTTATCTACACCCATCAAAATCTTACCCATCTTTTCAAACGCTTCTACTAGAACTTCAGCTTTTTCATCTACTAAAAGCATTCCCTTCCCAACATCAACTGCGCATTTCATTTCAGCAATTGCCTCTCCTCCAGGACCTGCTAACTGACCTGGTATAGGAACCTCTGTTACACCAACAACCTTATCTATGTTTATCCAATAAGGTCCGCCACGATTGCCTTCTTTGTCCAATAAAGTAACTTTGTAAAACTTCATAATACTTCTCCTACATAATAATTATACATTTCGACGAAATAACTTTTTTAAGATTTTAACTGTCACAGGAACAATGCTATTCTTCAACAGTATAATCCAACATTTACGATTGTAGTAAACAAAATCTCTTGCTTTACAAAAACGATAGCGAGATGTATCTGATCCTACACTAAAACCTCTACACCATAAATCATTCTTGCAATTTTTACATAGCTTTTTCATCATTCTCTTCCATCTAAAACAGACTTAGATCTACGTTCATTATCAGCATCAAGTATATGCCTTCTTCCCATTTCCACTATAAGTAAAGCATCAGACCTTCCATCAAGTTTTCTACCCCTTGGAGTTGTAAGTTCAGCAATTGGAAACAATTGAGATGCAATTTGATAAGACTGCACTTTTAGATCACCTTTATTCTTTGTAATACCAAAGTACTTCTGCCAAGCTTGAGGTCGAAAGAATTCATAGCGAACCTTTTTTGCAACTAACATTCCAACTAATAGACCTTCACAATATCCCAATCCGTATGATGCTTGAACTCTTACACCATATATAGGTTGAGTTTTCTCTAAGAATACAAGATCCTTTTCCGAATCTATTACTGCCAGTATCTTAAAAAGATGGGGAATATCATATAAATTCTTATTCTTTTTATTGATTGTCGTAAGAATTGTCGGCATATCAACAACTTTATAAAATTTTCCATCATCCTGCAAGGTAGCAATACCACCTTGTAATCCTGGATCTATGCCCCAAATCATTATGGCTTCCCTGTCCTTTCTCTAATCTTATATATTCTTTTTTTCAATGCAAGCAGACTAATTTTTAATACCCCACGAGCATAATCATCACGTAGATTTAATTCTTCTTGTGATACCATAGTTGGCCTTCTTGAATCACCTTTTCCTGCCATAACAGACATCCTCAGCTTTACCTCTTAGGCTGTTTAAACCCTGTCTTTGCACCTTTAGCTAAGCCCTTCATAAGTTTACGTCGAGCTGCTTTCCGTGCTGTTCTGTTGCTTTTACCCTTTGCACCCACTATTTTCACCATATACGTTGCTTACGTTCTTCAGTTTTGTAAACCTCTTGCCATAGTTCCCATACATCTTTCTGCAATTCCGCCTCTAAATTATTTTCTTCAACGTATGCAACTGCAGTCGACATCTTACTCTTTTGACCTAAATATTCAATCATTGCAGTCTTCTGTTTAGCTTTCTGAGGGCCATTCTGACATTCACTAAGAAAGTATAAATTCGAAGAAATATCATCCAACCCATAATCATACAGGATTCTAAACCTTCCTTCTCTAAGAGGAGGACCTACCTTATTCTTATCAATTACAAACTTCACCCAATTGCCTATTACTTTACCAGCAGAATTTTCAATCTTCTGATCCATCTTCAAATAGATTTGCACCGATGAATAGAATTGTAAAGCTCGTCCTCCTGAAGTAACTTCTTGCCGACCAAGACCTATATTGTCCCTAGTTTGATCGATACAAAGAAGCGTCGTGTTACTCTCTGCTAATGGAAAAATATATTTCCTCATGCCTTTCGACATCTGCTTTGCTCGCATTGTACCATATGTTCCATCTTTCATTGCATCTACTAACTCAACTGATGCTGGAAGAGCTGTAATGCTATCTACTGCTATCATTTTTGGAGTTGTATCAAGTTTACTCTTATCCTTTAATGGCATAATAATATCAGCAATGTAATCATCATACAATTCTTCCAATGTTTTCGGATGATCAATTCGAAATAACTTTTCATTGCTCATATCCAAACCATAGATTCTAGCAAAAGCAGCATCTAAAGTATGCTCGATATCTGCATAATAGCTAACCTTTTTGTTTCTCTGCATGTATCCACATAGAGTTACTGCTAGAACTGACTTACAAGTACTTGTACCTCCATAAGCATGAACAATTCTCCCAACTGGTATTCCACCCGGAAATCTATTAGCAATAGCTATATCCAATACAGTACAGCCAGTAGATGACCATTCAACTACTCCCGGAAGAGGTTTCACCTTTATCTCTTTTGATATCTTTTCAACATCTTTGCTATTCATAAGTTTTCAAACTCCGGGGATATAGAAGGTACTACTCCACCAAAGTACCTAAACCATTCAAAGAACCTTTTCGAGGAGCTTTTGATAATGTAATAAGACTTTCAGTAGCTACATCCGTTAGATCCCAACGACGATGGCAACCGGAACAGCTACCTTGAAATCTATGAGGTTGATCATATACTGAATTTAACTGAACGGTACTTAAACATAAACATTGAAACTTAATCATTTATTTCTCCTGTAACTGTTTCTTTACTTTCAATTTTTCTAGCACGTTGATTAATAATTTGATCTTCTGTGACTTTATTCAAAGAACCCTGTTCACCAGTAAGCTGTTGATTATCATAATATTGATGAAGGAACAAAGAAACTATATCTCTAATTAAAGACTTCCGCCCCTCTACTGCTTGTAACAACGTTGAAAAAACATTAGATGCTTCTTCAGCATCTATCATAGCCTTACTTGCATCTCGATACCCGGGTTGAAGAATAACAGCTGCCGATACTGAATCAGCGGTAGTTTTACTTAAATTATACTTACTAGGCTCTGCTCGAATATCAGTCGATAACTTTGCCTTCACATATTCTAAATGCTCCTTAGCTGATCGAAACTCACTTTTAACCACAGAAGCTATTTCACCCATCTCTGTAAGAAGCACCGATTGATTCCTGCACTCTAATTCAAGATTGAATTGGTCAATAGGAAGTTTAAGTTTAAGATCATCTAGTAATTCTTTGTTTTCTTTATTCATTATGTTTGCCTATGCCTCTTTTGAATTTCATTTAGTTTTGCTCTGACATCAGAACTATCAGCAGCACCATCGCCTTTCTCACTATCTGGAGTCCTATCCCTTGACCGACTCCTACTACGAGAAGTATCATCTACCTCTGCTTTCTCTTCTTCTTTTTTTTCTTCAGAAACTCCATCAGTCGTGACATCCCTACTACGAGAAGTATCGGTAGCTTCTGGAGTCCTATCCCTTGACCGACTCCTACTACGAGAAGTATCATCTACCTCTGCTTTTGCATCTGCACTTTCCTCTGTAGCAGTACCTGAAACCATCTCCTTAACTTTGTCATAATCTGGCTTCGCAAGAATCTCCTCAAATTCAGGAACATCCTCAAACCAACTCTTAGGTATTGGCTCAGTATTGACAAGTTTGAAAGCTGAATACCTAGTTTGTAACTTCACCCCTGTCTTAACAAATTCAATGTCTCTTCCATCATCTGGATCAGATACATCAATGATTTCTCCCGATCTCCTATCCTTAGATAAACTTACAATGTTATCCTTTACTACTCCTGGAGCATCATACCACTGAAGACCCTTATCCATAGTCGAATCATTAGTAACATCTATTACGAAGAATAAATATCTCTTTCTCCATGCAAGCACTGATAGCATAGCTTCAGAAGCTTTCTCTTCCTGAAGCTGCTTTCTATACTCACATACTGGACATTTCTCTCCGTACATCTTATCAAGACAGAGGATTGTAACTCCATCTGCACCTATTTTGGAATGGATGAAAATTTCTCTACCATAGAATTTGGCCTTAAGTGGAGAAATAATTCGAAGGAAATTGTCATTGTCTGTGACCTTGAATGCAGAAATCCCAAGTCTTTCAAGCATTCCTACATCTACATAATCATACTTTCCTTGATTAGATCGATTTGTCTTATCAATCTCATCCTGAATACTTTTTTTACTTGCCATGACTTATTTTCCTTTCAAAAATGTATTTAATCTACTTCACTATTCGTTTGATTCATTTCCCAGTTTTCCAAACATCTCCATTAAATAATCTTTCTCACGGTAAGTTGCTTCAAGATCAAAAACCATATATTTTACCTTTAAGCTCAAAATATTGACCAATTCCTGCAAAATATCGAGACTTTTATTAATCTCCTTTCGCTGGACTGAAGCTTCAATTGCAAGACAAGCAAGCCTCTCATGGCACGAATTATTCTCTTTTTTTAATTCTTCCACTAAATGGTAAAGTTTATCTTCAATCTCAAGTTCTTTCATCAATCTACTCCTTCAAAACAAGCCCTTGCAATTAAAGCCCCTAATTGACTTTTGCCTCCGTAGAAAACAGATGTAGAAAAAAGACTGAGCAATCGAGTTATATCTTTCGCATCTTGAATATTATCAATTTTTTTCAACTTGTTAAACAAAAATGTCAAAATAGATCTTCGAATCTTTTCATTATCATCTTCAAGCGATAAAAATAATTCTGCTATCCTTTGCCACTTCTTTTGTCGAACATGTGGAGCCATTAACAACATCTTGCATAAATCTATGACATTAGCATCTCTCTCGGTTCCTCTTACCAATAATTCAAGAGCCTCATCTACATTCTTAACATCAGCAATTTGCTCTAATTGAACTAAAGCAGTTCGAGGGCAACCCTCACAGGTATAAGAAATGCCTTCTAGTATTTGACCATCTATATCAATGTCTA
>Ga0307928_10001815_pt1 | contig 16259 bp, 40 predicted proteins | sample AceLakmetagen232_FD_201815 | JGI IMG/M metagenome (GOLD analysis project Ga0307928, IMG submission 201815) | Saline water microbial communities from Ace Lake, Antarctica - #232 | ecosystem: Environmental > Aquatic > Non-marine Saline and Alkaline > Saline | place: Antarctica: Ace Lake... | reverse complement strand
GATGTTTAGGGGGCATTCACTTTTCTTTACTTAACAAGTTCAAGAGAGATAACAGAGGGAGAAAGAACTGAGAGTACTCAGGGCGCCCGGAAGGCTCGATCAAGAAAGGAATTAAACTTGTGCCCTGCATGGTGATTTGTAGAGTGTATTAGTTAAGTTCTGGATTGAGCTTTATAGAATGATTTAAAGTGTTTCGTCTATACTATAAAGAAATATAAAAATAAGAAATTATGAGTGAAGAGTTAATTGAAAAATGTAGGGAGATATCTGAATCTATATACAATATGGTAGAAGGAGATGATGTAGTTAGTTTACCTATAAGTAATGATGAACGTAATCGTATAGAGAGTTTGTTAGGTGAGGAGTTAGAAGACTTAATGAATAGTGATGATGTTGAATGTATATGTGATAGGGATATTAATAAAATTTATAATGTGTTAGTCGTTGAAGGTTATTTATAGTTTTAACATTTATTAACATATTTAATTTTTATATGTGGGATAGTTTTGTTATATTATAGTATTATACAAATTTAAATAAACTAAAGAAATTAGAAAAATATGAACAGAGAGAAAGCTATAGAGACTATAAAGGAATATACTAAGAATGTTGGCGCAGGTTGTTTCCATGAAGTGTTAGGTAAGAGTGATATTACTTTTATTGGGAGGGATGAAAATGTTGAAATTTATATAAGTGATGTTTTGGATATGAATAAGTTTGCTCGCCTTTCTTTAGAGGAGATTGAAATGGGTATTGGTATGGATGAAGTGGAAGAGAAGGAAATTGAGTGGATTGATTTAAGTGATGCTCAGTTGGAAGACATTGTAAGTATTATAAATGAGAAAAAATAAAGGGAAAGCATGAATTATAAAGTTATAGGAAATGATGAAAGGTTAGACTTAGCAATGAGTACTGTTCATTCTGTAAAAGAGATGAAAGAATTTTTTGGAGAGAGTATGAAGGAATTGTTGGGTAAGACTAGTTATACATTTTTTGAAGTTGAAAAGGGAGTGTTCTGCAAAGCTTATTTTAGAATGAAGAATGGTGATTCGTTAGAGAGAGTTTTTTCTTATAAGATGGATGATGTAGACTATACAAAATTTGATATTGTTTATTTTTATAAATAGAAGAGAGAAAAAGGAAGTTGAAGGAAATGATTATTAATATGAAAAACGAGCAAATATTTCAAATATTAGTTATGGGAGAAATGGGGCCAACAATCCAAGATTGGAAGGAATCCCAAAAGGAAGCTGAAGATGAGTTGAAAAACTGCCAAAGTTGTTGGCCGGATGATGAGTTCTGGATTCAAGAAGGAACTGACTATATTAATGAAAAATGTAGGGGATGTGGAACAGTCCATGCGGGTGAATGCCACGATGCTTATGGAATCACCACCGGATTTTGGTGCCATGAATGTTATGAAAGTTCAGCGTATCCTTATAAAAAATATCGTTATGATTATGAGGCTTATGGCGAAAGGTTGGACGATAATTATTAAAATTAAAAATTATAAAAATGACAAAGAATGATTTCGCATATAAGTGTATGAAAGTCGTTAATGATTTTATATTAACTCAAGGGGGAGCACTTATTAAAACTGCTAATTTCGACGAAGAGGGTAACCGACTTTTCTTCCATGAAGATAATGAGGAATTATCCTCTGATGAGATAATTGAATGGCTCAACATTATAATGAATGATGAAGAGAATATTGAAGATGAAATGCTTTCAGTTGAAATGTATCAACTTATCCATGCGGGGTATAAACTTGGATTTATTACTAACAAAACTCCTAAAAACTGGTAAGATGTCAAATATTAAAACTAACACAACTCCTGAACCCAGAGAGCCCCTTCAGGTAACTGTAAAACCTGAATTAATAAACCAATTGGCTCAAATGTTTGATTGCTCAGTTGATTCGATTGAGGCTGAAATAAAGGATGATTTTGAGGAAATGATTGAAAAGTACTATGGACTCCAAATATAAAAGTTAACACTTTTAACATTTATTAACATTTAAGATTGCCCAAGTTGGGCTTTTTTTGTTATATTTAACTATACAAAATTAAAAACACCTAATATTATGAAAATTCAGGAAAAGGATTGGACAAGGATGATGGACTTAGTTATTACTGGCAAAGATGGAGCCGGAACTGCTAAAGTAATTAAGAATAAAGAAAAAGCTATTGCACGTTTTGTTGCAGGAGTGAAATTGTCAGGTGGAGAAATCAATGAAAGTGTAACTCAAAACTGTTTTTATGGAAATTTTTCCGAATTTAGAGATAAAGCAATTGAATATGGTGCAACTGTGGAAGAAATCCAAAGTGTATTTAATGAAGCCAAAGTTCCGGAAACCATCATTGAAAAAATGAAATCTTATAATGGAAAGAAAATAAGTTCTTATGCCGGAACCATTGTAAAGAAATTAATGGATGCTGGATATGAAGTTAATCATCTTCCTCATGGTGGGAATGCAATCACAATACCTGGAAAAGATGCAATGTCAAGGAATGGTCGTAATTGGACAATTGGTTATAAAATGGAAATCATTCAACCTAATGTTCGAGGTCAGGTAAAAGAAAAATTACATTTAGAGTTTGATGCAGTAACTGATGAAGGATTTAGTCGTCCAACTCAATATATTTTAGGATGGAATTCTTCAAGTATTTTTGGTTCTCCAAATTGGGAAGGAATGGGAGTTCACAAATTTATTAAATTTATAATGGAAGGTTTATTAAAATAATTTTTAACATCTTTTAACATTTAAGATTGCCCAAGTCCCATGAAATTGGTTATATTTAACTATTAACAATTACAAATTTAAATAAACTATGGAAAATACTATCGCAACATTGAAAGCCGAAATGGTAAACGAACTGGAATTTATTCCTAAAGTTGAACGTGTTCAATCTAAACATAATCGTTATAATTATAATGAAGTATCAAAGCCTTTTGACTCTAAATATTTCAATGCGAAAGTATCAGTGAAAGTTGGTAATGCAGTTGGAGAAGTTCAATTGAAAAGATTTGAAAAATATATCTCCTCACACACTGATAAAAATGGTAAAAATATTTCTAGTCATTATCGCAAATTTTTAGGGATTGATGAAAATCCTTTTAAGAATTTGGAAGATGCTGGTATCAAAGTTGATTTTTCTACAGTGAAAGAACAATATGCTGATATGGTTGAAAAAGCTCAACACACACTTGTTCTTCAAAAAAGACTTGAAAAATGGGAAAGTATTCGCAAAGTAAAAGCTGCATATCCAAATTCTTGGATGCACAATTTTGAAAGCGTTATTCTTTCTGATAATAATAAAAAGATTAAGGCTGCAGTTCTTGGTACAACTTTCCAGGTACCTACACTTGATGAATACATCAAGAACACAATTTCATTAGTGAAAGTAACTTATCGTGGATATGTTGGGACTATTAGAAAGAGCGATGGTTCCTATGAATTTAATAATGCTTATGGAGAAACTCTAAATAAAAATGGTTATTTTGAAACTTTATCAATTACTGATGGAAAAACTCGTAAAGCAAAAAGAGAAGGAACTATTTTCTTGAAATTTGTTGAGGCGGTTGATAATCACATTTCAACTGTTGAATATAAAAAGAGTTCAAGACAAAAAGAAATTGAAAAAACTGAAGAAACAAAAAGAATTTTGGAAGAAGTAACTGGATATCCAGTTTATATGGAAGAAACTAGGGAATATTCAAGACATCGTAATGATCATTCATCTTGGTTATCTCAAAAGTATTTCCTTATCACTGAACAACCTGATTCTTATTATGGTTCTTTCAAAGGAATAAAAATCGATACTGGAACTAAAGGTTATGATGAAAAGAAAGTAAGATTTTATAATGTAGGAGGACTTACTGGTTTAAGACAAGACCAATTCCAAAAAATTGTTAAAGTTCTTGTTGATGGAAGGAAAATTTATGACAAAGTTGTAACACCAGAGAAACCCGAATCAAATTATTAAAATTTAAATAAAATGTATTATTTTGTTAATGAAGGAATATATGCAGATGGCATTGATGAGTATTCTACTATTTGGAATAAGTATGGTATTTGGGGACATTCAATGGGAGACCTTACAATTCATACCTTTTATGTAGATGAAGAAAAAATGGTTATTAAATTAGGAGTTGATTCGTAGAAATTATGGCAGAAAAGAAAAGGTTATTTAGGATTTGGGATAAGAAATATGAGAGTTATGTTTCTGGAAATAAAAATAAAACTACATGGAATTCGATTGGTTGGGTGACCAGTAAAATTGAAGATGAGTGTAGGGGACATGGCAGGTACTATAGTAATAGTAATCTAAGAAGAAATCCTGATGAATTTGAGGTAAGGGAATTCAAATTGGTTTTGGAAAATACAATAGATGGAGGAGATTTATTTCGTGAAAAGAAAGAGATTGAAAGAATAAAAAAAGAAGGGGTAAAGAAATATGAAGCTGCAGCGAATGAAGTGAAAAAAATTGTTCCAAATTTGGAAGTAAGTTCAATCAAAGATTTTTATCAAAAAGGTATTTTTGCTGAAAATATCAATCAAAAGTTGAAGCCACTTATTCAAGTCCTATCTGATAATTATAGACACATTTCTAAATAGGCTGTTTTTAGATATAAGATAATATAACCCAAGTTTTTTGGTCCCAAATTGGGCACCTGAGGGCTTGGGTTTTTTAACATTTTTTAACATTTAACATTGCCCAAGTCCCAGGATTTTGGTTATATTTAACTATACAAAATTAAAAATAATAAATAAAGAGAAATGAATACAATGGATTATGTGAGAGCGAATCGTAAAGGTTCCAGGGATGCACAACTTGAGAATGAAGCAGGTTGGGTTGCCGTAAGAAAAGTACATAAATCCAAAAATAATTACACAAGAAAATTAAAACATAAAAACAATGAGTTACGTTAAAGAAATATTTGAACAGGCACAAATAGATGCCAAGAAACATACCCTTGAAAAAATGGGTGAAGACGTTATGATTTTTCCATGTGGATTTGCATGGGTGGAACTTGAATGTAAAAAAAGTGACCAACTTGGAAAAGAATTTGAAAAAGAGGGAATTATGAGTTGGGACCCTTACAAAAAAAGTTATTATTTCTGGGTTGGAGATTATAACCAATCAATGATGCATAAAGAAGCGCATGCTGAAAAATTAGCGGAAATTCTTTCTGCCGATCTTTTTAGAGAGTTCAAAATGAATAGTAGAATGGATTAAAAAATTAACATTTTTTAACATTTTTTAACATTTAGAATTGCCCAAATCCCAACTAATTGGTTATATTTAACTATACAAAATTAAAAACACATAAAATTATGAGCGGATTCAAATCATTTAAACAAATCGAAGATGGAACTTACGAACTTATAGTTAGTAATGAAGAATATCCGACTCCAGGTTATTTACTTACTTTGAGTCAAGAAGGATATCTTTTATGTGATGAACAAACTGAAGTAGAATGGGAAGATGAAGCCGGTAATTTAATATATGTTGACATTTATTATTTTGAGAAAACTCCTTCAAGATTTAGAACAAAATAAATTAACATTTTTTAACATTTAAAATTGCCCAAGTTGGGCTTTTTTTGTTATATTTAACTATACAAATTCAAATAAGGATATGAAAACTAGTAAAGAATTTAGACAAAAGGGAAAACGTATTGGTTCAGCAGGCGGATTTTTTAATCAACTTATGAGTCATAATGCATCAGTTCCTGTTGTTGGAGAAGGTGCTACGGAGATTATGTATAGCGATCGTCATGCTTATGAAGTATTGGAAGTTGATGAAGCTAAAAAGACTTGTGTCATCCAAAGATATAACCCAAAACGTATTGATAATTTAGGCATGAGCGATTCGCAAGATTATGAATACAAGGAACTTGTAGGTCCAAAGATTAACTTGGTTTATCGTTGGGGTTCATGGAAAAAAGTTGGAAGTGAAATTCGTTTTACTGATGAAGCAAGAAAAAAGTATGGAGAATTTGGTCCTAAAATTCATGAAGCTTATAAAGCAGCTGGAGGAAAATACGGAGAATTTCATCCATTTCCTGTTACTGAAATTGAAGGCATGACCAAGAAACATAAGTCTTATCATACAATGAGTATCATTTTTGGAGTAAAAAGAGAGTATTACGATTTTAGTTTTTAAGATATGAGTAAAGGAAAAGCAATTGTTGATTCTATAACAACAGGGGATGTAGTTCTTGTAAAATTTGGAGATATCTGGGGATATAGAGGAATGAAAGTTCTGGAAATTGAGGAAGGATTCATTGCAGGCTTTTATCTTGATTTTGTTGACTGTCAGGTGCCTACAGAAACACCCAAAAAAGATGGCTATAGGTATACTAAACCTAATAATTATAATAACATCTGGGTTAAAGATGGGAAAAACATACCTGTAATAAATGAATGGGACAACAAAACTTTTAAGAAAACAAGAACTTATGAAACTAAAATGATTAAGTTTGTAAAGGAAAAAGTTGATAACGCAGTAATTATAAAATAAGTTAACATTTTTTAACATTTAGTGTTGCCATAAATAATTTAAATTGGTTATATTAAACTATTAAATTAAACTATGAATTACAGGGCAATAATATTCAGAAAATATAAGAACACTCCTTTGGAAGAAATTCCAATGAGTTATCTAATCTGGATGTTTTCTGCTTATAAAGATGTAAAAGAATTTCAACCACTTTATAAAGAATTTTTAGAATACTTTCTTAAAAAAGATGTAAGAGTAGAAAAATCTCTTGATAACATTTATTATTTCTTTTTCAATGATTATTTTAATCCGGATTCTGGAACAGGTGAACGACCTTTTCTACATTCTTATTGGGGAATGAAAAACTCCAAAGGTAATTTAGTTTATGAAGTTGGACCTCTAAAATCTCCATATTATATTGAGAAAATAGGAGATCGATTTGAGATATCGAACAAATATGTAAACCATAAATATAAGTTTGGGGGAATTAGAATGGTTTATGAAAAAAATCCAGATTATTATTTTCAAGATAATCAAGGTAGGATAATGAATGGAGCTTTTCTAATGAGAAAACCATTTATACCAAAAGAAACATTAACACCAGAAACATTTTCAGATAATAAATTAATAAACAAATAAAAATTATGAGCGCTTACCTGTATAGATTATTCGATGTACAAACATTTAATGGACAGAAATTAGCAATTTATAATTGTGTTGGGAATTTTCCTAATGCACAAATTCTTTCTGATGCTCAGGAATTAGCCGATGGAACAAGAAAAAGGGCTGAAGTTGTACAGGATTCTTTCTATGATACAACATCAAAATATTCTTATGATGGAAGAGAAAATCGTCGAATATTAACTTATTACACTCGGTTATTAAAAAGAAGTCAAAAAGTAATTGATGAAAATAAGAATGTTGATAAGGCAATTTTTGTTAACTCAACACATGGAAAAAACTGGAGAGGGGAAAGAACTCTTTATGAAAATAAGCATTTTGATGCAATAAAATGTGATACTCCTGAATTTACAGGATGCATTCCAGCTGGAACAATAATGATTTAAATTTAAAAATAATATGAGAAAAATTAATTTGTCAGGTGGAGAAGCCGCCATAGTAAAAAATGCAATGATAGATTTGGATGGCACAAATATTGAAGAAGGTGTAGAAATTTTTGTTGATGGGAAATGGTTAAATTCCTTTGTGGGTCTTTTTGAACATGAAGTAACCGAAGAAATGATTTATTTAATGATGGAATAATGAAAAAGATTATAGTAAACATAACAACATTGGTTGGAATTTCTGGAAATGCAGAACATTATTATGCCAAAGTTAAAGAAATTGAAACTCCAAAAAATATCTATGAATTAGTAAGTGATATCCCAATAGGGAAATGGGAGGAATTTTATCGTACGCTTGAAACACAGGAAGAATGTGATGCCTTAACGAAAAAAGATGGTAAGGGAGCATATAAACATAGAATTGGAAATGAAACATCTCGTTTTAATTCAATAACTCAAATAAAAGAATGGATTGATATATCATATCCAAAAAATGATATAGCTTTTCTTTTTGAAAATGACTTGTTATTAGAAAATAATGATATTATTGAAAGAAATCCAGCACCAATAAAAAATACCGGTAAAAAAATTAAAATACAAAACTTTCAAGGATTTAGTTCAGAATTTGTTAATTTAACTGAAGGTTCTATTCATGAAGTTATTGAAACTCCTGACCGATATAAAGATAAAGAATTACAAAAAGGTGTATGGGTTATGGGAGCAACTGAACCTGTTTTAGTTCTTCATCGTGAATATGTTAATGTTTAACTTTTAACATTTTTTAACATTTATAATTGCCAACTGTATAAGTAATTGGTTATATTAAACTATAATTAAAAATAAGATATGGAAAAGTTTCTATTAAATGATATAGAATATGATGTGATTGAAAGTTTTAATACTTCAGATATTGAAGGTCATCATGAGTTTGAAGTGAAGAAAACTTCAAAAACTAAGGAAAAATTCTTATTTTGGAAAAAAATAAAACTCAATTATCGTTTTTATATTAGTCGTAGAAAAGATTTTGATGATGGATGGAGCTACAAATTTTACTGGACAAAATGGGTAGGAGATTGGAGATTAGAATTTGTTACTTTTGTTAAATAATTTAACATTTTTTAACATTTAAAATTGCCAACTCTATAGGTAATTGGTTATATTTAACTATAATTAAAAACAACATATTATGGAATTTGACATACAATCATGCGCATTTAACAGAAAAACCGGAGAACAATCTGGTATGGGAAGAACGGAAAGAATTAATACTTCTGAAAATGAGCTTTTTAATGGAGTAAAAACTATTTTAAGAGTAAAAAAAATTTATGAATCATTTTGGAATGACATGAATCATTTAAGTGAAGATGTTGTTTTCGTATCTAAAGTAACTCCAATAAAGTAATGAACTTAGGTGACAAAATATTAAGTTTTAAAAATCCAGAGGATATCTCTACCGCATATATTTTGGAAGTCACTGATGTTTTCGAGGTAGAATACAATGAAACATATTTTGAAATTACACAAAAACAAATACATTATGTCAGAAAAAATGAAACAATCTGTAGCAACTAACGTAGAACATGAACTCGCAAGTGAAATGTATGAATTAGTAGAAAGCGGTGAATTGGATTCTATGGTAGATGCAGAAATGAAAAATGAAGAAACTTTCATTGACAAAATTTTAAACATTTTTGTAAAAAATTAACAATTTTAACATTTTTTAACATCTCGGATTTTCAGAAGTCCGAGATGTTTGTTATATTTAACTATACAAAATTAAAAACAAATAAAATTATGATTACTCAAGCTTATTTACCAGTAGGAACACAAGGAAACGTTAAAAGATTATTAGTTAAAAAAGGTGACATTGTTAAACTTTGTACCGGAGAATTGGTAACTTTTACCGAAATGAAAAGAGTAAAGTTTGTTGGTAAAATGAACGGTAAAGGAATTCAGGTTCCTGTTTATAGGAACAAATACAATGATACTCCTTATATTATCGAGGTAACTGGAAAACAAGACAAAGCAGTTCTTGCCAATCGTGTTAAACCAACCGGCTTGAAATATGGTAACCTCTTTGCATTGGAAGGACATAAAGAAACTTTCATGTTCACAGGAACTGAAGTGAAAAGAGGACAAAAAAAATTAATCGCTATTGATTTAGCAACCGGAAAAAGATTTACTATTGGTGATGGATTCACCCTTGTAAAAATCAATGTTCCTAAAATCAAAAAAGAAAATCCAGTAACAATATAATGGAAAGAAATTTAATAATAATACGAGGAGTTCCAGGATGTGGAAAAACTACATTTGCTGAAATGATTGCAACTACAATTGTTTCAATGGACGAATACAGTCACACAATAAAATTTCCAGTATTCACAGCTGATGACTATCATATGAAGAATGGTAAGTATGATTGGAAGCAAGAAAATCAAGGAAAAGCTCATGCCTGGTGCCAAGAACAAACTCGTAATGCAATGCAAGAAGGTTTAGCTAAAATTTGTGTTGCGAATACTTCAACAACTGAAAGAGAATTAAAGCCTTATTATGATTTAGCATCAAAGTATGGTTATAAAGTTTTCTCAGTTATCGTAGAAAATAGACACAATGGAATCAATGTTCATAATGTTCCAAGTGAAACGTTAGATAAAATGAGAAGTCGTTTCAACATAAAATTATAAAATGGGATTCCTAACAACAATAACAATTCGCAATGATGATCTGGGTCAGATTGAAAAACATCCAGATGAGTTCATGAAGAATTTACTTCAAGCAATTAATGAAAATGAGGGTGGAGAAATTCCATGCGGATATTCTTGTAACGCAGCAATTGTTCAAAAATCCAAACATGCAGATGATTGGGCTGTTTATCTCCATGCTGGAAATACAGTGACTCATATGTCTTCATTTTCTGAAGAATCTGTAAAGTTTGCCAGAGTGAATCCTAAATTTTATAAAGAAATGGTGGATTATCTTTATGATCAAAGTAAGTCTCTTAAAGCTTGGTTCAAAAGAGTTTTTAACATTTTTTAACATTTCAGATTTTTAACTGTTAAAGTAATTGGTTATATTTAAGTATAATAAAAAATAAAAAATATGAAAAAGTTAGGAAAAAGAAATTACGAACTTATTGCTGATTCCATGAGAACTTTAGGTTTTAATGAACCTTGGGATGGAATGATGAACGAAGAACAAATGTATTGTTCAGAAATTGAAGAAATAGTTGAGTTTCTTACATGGCTTTATGAAATTGATAGACCTTTTGGACAAGCAAATTACGAACAAAGATTTGCGGAATTTAAGTCTGGTGAAAAACCACCAAAAAGCTGGTTTGAAGTTCATGTAAATTTTCCAGGCAAAGCACCCAAAAATTTAGTTGGTGGAAAAGGCCTTCATTGGCCAGATCATCAGCATATAAAAAGAATTTCAGCAAATCACACAGATAAATTACAAATTGCTGCTCGTCTTTGTAGTAATTTGGATGACCCAAATTGGTTAAAAGTTGTTGAAGTGGGTGGAACATATGAAAAGAAATATGATCTAAAAGAAATGAAAAAATTCGTTAAAGATCATGTAAAGGAAATAAGAGAAATACGAAACGAAGGATATGATAAATTTCCTTCTGAATTTTATTAGAAAATACATTCTAAAATATTTTTTACTTACACAGATATTGGTTATATTAAGGATAATAAATATAAAATAAAACTATAAAACTATGAAAAAATTACTATTTACATTAGCATTAAGTCTAATGATTGTTACATCCTTGTTTGCTCAGTCTTTTGAACTAACACCATATACATTAAGAATAAATGATAAAACAGAAATTGTTAACAAACATCTGATTAACCCATCTCCCCAAACAGCAGGAGATTATTTAATAAGGTCTAAAAATAAAATGTTTGTAGGAACAGGTATTACAATCGGTGGGACATATTTAACAATAGTCGGATTGAAAAACTCGATAGAAAATAGTAACTATACATCAAGCCCATTAGTATATGTAGGTGGTGCAACCACTTTGATAGGAATTATTATGTATTATTCAGGAATAAATGATATAGGAAAAGCAGGTTTATTACTTAACGAAAATGGAGTAGGAATAAAGATAAAGATAAAATAAAAAATATGAAAAGTTTATTAAAATTAGGGTTAATTATATTAGTCATTGTAATGTGTTTCAGATTTTGTAGTTCATGCGCATCTGAAGCTGGAAAAGCTGGTGGAGAAATCGTCTCTGGTATTCTTGATACTGAAGTTACAACTGAAATTTCTGATGACCCAATGGATAAATTATATGGAGTTAATCAGGAAGCTGAAACTTTTACATTAAGAGAAAAGTTGAATGATGGGGCAGCTAAAATTAAAGAAACATTTAAAACTGAAGAATAATGGGACGCAAAACAATCAAAAGAGAAATCATCGTTAGTAAACTCAATAAAGTTCTGAGATCAGAAGGACTAACAATTGAGCAAAAACAAGCAATCGCGACATTTGCAGAAAATATTCTTATTTCAGGGAATACTTATGAGGGATATACAATCCCAGAACCTGGAGCGACTGTGGATAAAAATGTTTACATGTAATGATGAAAGTTGGTGATATTGTATTAGTAGATGTCGGCTATCCGGATGGTGGATATGAGGCGAAGATTCTTTGGTTAGGAAAGTTATTTGCCTCAATTGAAGCGGGTGGAGATCGATGGGATATAATGAAAAGAAGATTGACAGAAAAATAAAATTATGACGTATAGTGAAATTTTAAATAAAATTGTGAACCAGATTATAGATTGGTCTGATGAAAATACAGCTGGATTAGTTATGTCAAGGGATAACATCCGCAAAACTGTTATCTCTATTATTAATAAAAGGAATTTACAATTAGAGTTTATTAATAATGTGATGGGTGAAAATGAAAGTGAAAGAGGATTTTTAGTAAAAGCTTCAGATTTTAGAGAAGTTATTTCTGAATACAAAGAAGATATTGATGAAGAAGATGACTTATAAATTTAATTGAAATTATTTAAAATGGAATAGGTGGTTGTGATCTCATAGTTGAAAGAGATGTAGGTAATCCAGTGAGAATTTTGACAGGTAATCGTTCTCTTACTTTTTGGGAAGATATGATAAAAGTTTCAGAAATGGCGATTGAACAAATTAATCATAACAAGGATTCCGGAAAGTATAAAGGTAACTAAATGGAACAAAGGCTATTAGTCATACAAGAGCATTTAACGAAACGTAATAATTTACACTGGGATGTCAGATTTGAGTGGGGCGGTAATATAGGTACATACCTAACCAAGCGCCCGGAGCCAACAGCTGAACCCAGAGACACTTCTGAGGGTAAGGTGCTTAGGTCCTATGTTATACCAAAACATGAATTTCCTGAAACAAAAGGGAAAGTTCGTATGGCCATCCTTGTTGAAGACCACCCATGGAGTTATAGAAACTTTGAAGGAACAATTGAATCGGGATATGGAGCAGGTGAAGTAAAACTTTTACACTGCGATTATGTCAATATATCTAGTGCCTCTGAAGATAAGATAACTTTTGAGTTTAATAATAATTGGTACACAATTTTTAAGACTAACAGAGGTCACCTGATAAAATATAACGGACCATCCGGAAAATAATTTGAAAATAATTGACCAGATATTTTTTTATGTCGGGTTTTATTGTTATATTAGAATTTAAATTAAACTTAAAAAATAATATTATGGCGAAAAAGAAAGCTGAACTTGCTGCAGAAAAGAAAATTGATATAAAGGACATTGTTGTTAATGGAGTTTATAAAACTTACGTTAATGACATTGTAAAAATTCTTAGAATTAATAAAGAAAGAGAAGAATTTGTACTTTATAATGTAACAGGTTCTCACAGACAATGGACAAGTTTTAAACATATCTATCTGGTAGAAAGATTATATTAAAAAGATTAAGGGAGATTATATATTAATGTAACCTACCCCATCTCCCTTAATTTTTACTTAAAATAATTGCCCAAATATTTTTTTATCCCAACTATTATGGTTATATTAACTTAAATTAAAATTTAGTTATGAGATCATATCCACAAGAAACACCAGAAATATTTATTGAATATATTTCTAAAGTAATGGATGAATATCCTAAGGAAGATTATTATTTTATTTTTGGAATATTAGTTAATGATGAAAATGCTAATGATGATACTTTAGGAGCCTATTTATTTAAAAATGAAGTTCCGGTTTTTTTAATTAGAAAACTTATAAATGTAAGAGAATATTTCTGGGACCTTAGATATTCTAATCTTTTGTGGGAAAATAAATATTAAAATAATTTAAAATAATGGGAGTATTTAAAGAAGAAGCACATGTTTTCGAAAACATAGCTAAAAAACAAACCCGGATTTTTAACGATGCGGCTGATTATGGTTACCCTTATAATACAAAAGATGTACCAACAGAGGTCACGGATGTGTTTGATGTGATAACTGATTTGAAAAAATTAGATTTTAAATTCCCTTATGAGAAGAATTTAGTTAGAAATCGTCAAACATGGGGAACACCTAGTAATGGAGGAGTTTCTGTTGATGTAATTATTTTCTGGGAACGCGATGAAGGATATGATATGGGAACAAAATATACCATTACTTTTAATAATATCTCACACACACCATCATTAATTGATAAATCTGCAAATGCATTTATTTCTGTTGATGTTGAGAGATATTCAGAAAAATCATAATGTGGTGGAAAAGAAAAAACAAACGTCCAAAAGCTATTCCGGAACATCTTTTTGATGATTTTGATAAAGCACTAAGGGAATTAAAAGAGGCAATAGAAAAAATACAAACGTACAAAAATAACCTATGAAGAACACATGCAGTATTAAGCTTTTAAAAAATGCTCACATTGGAGCAGGAGTTAGAATGTCTAGTGGAAGAGATACAGTTCCTTTTGAGAATATTCCAATGAAAGGTTTACTTATTGAGGATTATAATAAACTTGGATTTAAGATTTCTCATGAAAATCTCCCTAAAACCATTTGGGTTAATTTCGATCAACTCCCACTCACTCGTTTAAAGATTGAGAATGGAGTAATTCAGGATGAGATTACATTTGTGGAGAATATAGTTCGCCATGAAATGCAATTGATTCGCACACTTGATACTGAGTATATGGATTTAATTTATACTGAAAAAGCATTGGCTGAAAAAGAAAAAGGTGGAGATATAATTTCAATTTCTCAAGCAAAAGCTGGGCATGTTTATATTGGAGCCCAATGTAAGGAAAACATTCCAATGATTTATCTTGGAACTTGGTATACTAAAGGCATTTATCGCAATCGTAATTATAATTATGGATGGGGTAGCAGATCACAACCTGATACATTCCATCTCGAAAAACAATCTCCTGAAAGAGCATTCTTTTTAGTTGATACAGACATTCTTTCTCCGGCTGAAGAAAAAAGATTGGACGCAATTAAACAAGAAGATGTTGAAAGAGAAAAAGATGAAGATTGGCAAGCTTATTATAAAAGAAGAGATGTAGTTCAAAATGCATATTGGAAAGCTCATAATGATCTCCAAAAGCAAATAATTGCTGAAGGAACACCGGAAAGATGGAAAATTGTTTCTTATCCCACTTCTTCAAAAAGAATTAAAAAGGTTATTAAGACTCCAGCATTCTCTGAAAAATTTACAAATCTGGATTATAATAAAGAATTGATTCTTACTTTATTAACCGGAGAAGATGGTTCTTATTATGGAAAAAGAGAAGACCAAGAGGAATTAGCAGAATTGAAAAACTCTTATCCAATTCCAGAAAAAGATGGATTTACGATTGTAAACAAAAGATATGGAACACCAGAATATTCCTATCTTACTGATAATAAAAACGATATTGATAACAAATCATATAAATTTATAAATGAGAATTTTAAATGCACACTCTCTCCATCCAAAATAAAAAATGGAAATGATTGGATTGAATTGGATAAAGAAAATAAATTAGGACAATGAGACCACAAACACTAACATATAAAGAAGGAAACGGAAGTCAAGTTGTAAGACTTGAAGATTCCAATACATTTCTTGTGCATGTTTCAAGGTTAGTATTAGGAGATCTTTTCACACCCACTATAATTATAGAAGGAATTGAAGATGAAACAATTAAGTTTGATTTTTTCAAAGCATATTCTAATAGTGAAGGTGAAGTCCTTCATTGCGAATACAGAAGCACACACGGAGGAACATACAAACTTATAATTCACACACAATGAGTTTACCAAAAAGTTTTAAGATACATTCGTTCTTGCCGCCGGGTATAACAACCATAGGTGGCAAGACTTATGTTTGTCCAGGATGGCATGAAGTTCCTTGTGATACAACTCTTAATGAGGTGTATGAAAGATGGACTCAAGATCTTCCTAAGATGGAAAATAAACCCACACACTTGATTAATGTAATGGTTGATTCTTCAACAGCTGGAAAACAATACAATGTTACATTTGATGGAACTTATTGGAATTGTGAATGTCAGGGCTTTGGATTTCGCAGGAATTGCAGGCATATAAAGGAAATTAAAGAACAAAACAATATAAAAGAATTAATATGAAAGATTACATACAATTGACAGCTCAATACAAAGACAAGAGAATTTTATTAAATCCACTACTTATTAAACAACAAAAGGTTGATAA
>Ga0307928_10001814_pt1 | contig 16260 bp, 22 predicted proteins | sample AceLakmetagen232_FD_201815 | JGI IMG/M metagenome (GOLD analysis project Ga0307928, IMG submission 201815) | Saline water microbial communities from Ace Lake, Antarctica - #232 | ecosystem: Environmental > Aquatic > Non-marine Saline and Alkaline > Saline | place: Antarctica: Ace Lake... | reverse complement strand
AGGTGAATCTGCTGTAAAATCTGAAATTTTAAGTAAATGTAAAAGTAATATAGAAAAATATACTGATATAATTAAGCCTTTTATTATGACTGATATATTATGTGATGAGATTATGAACCTTGAATATAAACAATCTGGTGTTCATACGCAAGTTAAACAAATTAGTAAAAGTATAAATAAAGATAAATTTTCTGCGTTAGAGTATGGTTTATTTTGGATTTATTTACAAGAACGAAAGAATTTAATTAAAAAAGAAGAAAAAATAGATATTTCTAAATTATTTTCATATAAAAAACCAGAAATTAGAAAAAAATCATTACGTAGATGGTGAAGGGTGGTGAATTATGGGTGAAAAAAGTAAAGATCAAATACAAGAAGATTTAGTTCGTAAAATAAAATCAAACTTTACTCTAATGGCAAAATATATTAAACTTGATTTAAATAATAATACAAATATAAGTTATTCTTTTACAAAGAATTTTGATAAAGAAGATGTAATGAAATGGTTAGCTTCTCCTAGTAAATATTCATCAAATTTAGTAAGTCTATCTAATTTTTTATATAATGCTAGTAGCCATTATAAAAGATTAATTCAATATTTTGCATTAATGCTTAAATATTATTATTATGTAGAACCTCAAAATTTATTATTAATTGATGATTTAGATGAAACAAAAATTAAAAAAATTAAATTAAAATATTTTAAAAATATTGAATATGTTGATGAAATGAATTTATCTCATGAATTTACTAAAATTTCAGAAACAATTTGGAAAGAAGATATTTTTTATGGTTATGAACATTATAAAAAAGGTTCATATTTTATACAAAAATTAGATTCTAAATATTGTGCAATTTCATCTATAGAAGATGGTGTTTATAATTTTTCATTTGATTTTTTATATTTTGATAAATATAAAAAAAAATTAGAAGAATATCCTGAAGAATTTACTACAAAATATAATATTTATAAATCTGATATGAAACAAAAATGGCAAGAGTTAGATTCTAAAAATACTATATGTATTAAATTAAATGAAGATGTTGATTATGCGATTCCTCCATTTGCAGGAATATTTGAAGAATTATATGATTTAGAAGATTATAAAGCTTTAAAATTAGCAAGAACTGAATTAGAAAACACTGCTATATTGATTGAAAAAATACCTTATTTAAAAAGTACAGATGAATTAAATCAATTTGCTTTACAATTAGATTTAGCTATCTCGTATCATAATAAAGCAGCTGCTGAATTGCCATCGCAAATTGGTTCAATGCTTTCTCCTTTTGAAGCCGTAGAAGCTATTACTTTTAATACAAAAGATACAAAAAGTGATGGAGTTTCTGAAGCGGAAGAAGCTTTATATAATTCCGCAGGTGTTTCTAAATTAATATTTAACAGTAATAATGCTTCAGGTGCAGCATTAGTAAAATCTATAACTAGTGATTCCGATATTGTATTTTTTACATTAAGACAATATGAAAGATGGGTAAATAGAAAATTAAAGCTCAATAATAAAAAAGTAAAAGCACATTTTTTAAATATTACAAGTTTTAATCAAGATGATGTAATTAAAAGATATAAAGAAGCTGCTACATTGGGTGTTCCTTGTAAAATAGCATATGCTACAGCACTAGGAATGTCTCCTATGTCAGTAAATAATATGGCTGTATTAGAAAATAAAATATTTAATATATCTGAAAATTGGAAACCTCTTTCTTCAAGTTACACTCAAACTGATAAAACTGCAGGTGTAGATGAAAAAGATGATGGTGATTTAGATGATTCTGGAACAGAAACTAAAGAAAGTGATGGAAATAATCCAGATAATAGAGATTATTAAATGAGGTGATTAATTGAATAATTTTATATATTGTTTTAATGAAAAAGATAAAGATAATTTATTATCTAAAGGTTTTAAATTATTACAAGAAACAATTGTAGATAAAAAGAAAGCATATATTTTTTTGAATAATAAATCTTTGATATTTGATTTAAAAAATGATTTTGTTTTTAGTAATCAATTGGCTTTGTAATCAATATTTTAAAACTTAGTTTTGAAAGGGGGTGCAAAGCGTGAAATGCAAAATACTATAAAATTGTATGGACAATTTGAAAAAAATGAAGATTTTAATTTTAAAAATTCTACTTTTGAAATTGTAAAAATGCGTATACATGGATTAGGTAAGAATCCAAATAAATCTAATATAACAAAAGAAGCATTTAATCAGGCATATGAAGGTATATTTGGTATTCCAATAGTAGCAAAATATACTGAAGATAATGATACATATGGTAATGATGGTGATTTAACTTCTCATAACCAAATAATTAAAAAAGATAAAGATGGAAATTATATTTTAGTTTATGACACAGTGCCATTAGGTTTTATTAGTCCAACTAGTACTATTGAATTAGAAGAAGTTGAAGAAAATAATATAAAACGTGTGTATATTGTAGTAGATCAGGTAGTTTTATGGAAAAGATATGATTCTACAAAAAAAATAATTGAATGGTTAGATAATGATATTATTCCAAAAGTATCAATGGAAATTGGTGATGTTGATGGAGTTATAGATGATGGATATTTTCAAATTGATAAATATGAATATCAGTCTGTATGTGCCTTAGGTTCTAATATAGAACCATGTTTTCCTAATTGTGATATTCAAACATTTGTAAATAATGATAATAAAAATAATATTTTTAATGATTTATATAAAGAAATGTTAAAAGAATATAGTAAGCAAAATAAAGATAATATTTTTAATATTATTGACGAATCAAAAAAAGGGGGGATAGAAAACGTGAAAGAAAAAATGGAGTTATTAAAGAAAAATGGTATTAAAGCTGAGGATTTAAATTTTTCTATTGATGATATTACATTAGATGAATTAGCAGAAAAAGTTAAAGATTTTATTTCTAAAGCAGATGGTAAATCTAAAAAAACTTCTAAAGAAAAAATTAAAGATAATGCTTTTAGTTTGACTAATGAACAATTTGTTCAAGAATTATCTAATCAATTAAGTAATGAAAAAATAGCTGATGATTGGGGTTATGAATATTCAAGATATTCTTATTTAGATTATAAAGATACTATAGTTTATGCTTGGGATAGAAGTGATAATTGGTTATTGTATGGACTTAGTTTTACAATTAATAAAGATAGCGTAATAATTGATTTTGATTCAGTAAAAAGATATAAATTTGAACCAGTACCTTTTGAAGATGGTGATATAAATATTTTTGAATTATATCCACAGTTGGCAATTGATTATTCTGTTCAAGTTAAAGAAAAAGAATTACAAAAGAAATTTGAGGTAGATAAAAATACCGCAGTTCAAGAAGTTCAAACAAAACTTGATACTACAGATAAAGATTTTCAAGTTGTAAAAGATGAAAACGCAATTTTATCTGAATTTAAATCTAATATTGAAAAGAAGAAAAGAGAAATATTAGAAAATGAAGTTTATGTAAAATTTGAAAAATTGAATGGTGTAGAGTCTTATGAAAATCTTAAAAAAGAATCTATTAAATATTCAATAGAAGAATTAGAAGAAAAATGTGTGTATATTGCTTTTAAAAACAATGTTTCATTATTTGAAAAAGTAAAAGATAATAATTTAACAAAAATTTCAATTGACAAAAAAGAAAGTTCTGATGATTTGCCTTATGGTGGATTAATAGATAGATATAAAAACAAATAAAGGAGGAATGAATAATGAGTAACGGAATAGTAAGACTTGGTAGAGTCGCTGCTACAAAAAATGGTAATTTAATTAGTGCAAGATATTATGTTGGTGCTACACCTACTGCTATTAACAATGGTATGCTCGTAATAGAAGATGGTTTAATAGATGCTGATACAGATAGAGATTTATTTAAGGTTGTATATCCTTCAGCAATAACAAATAAAGGGGTTGGGGTAGTTACTACACCTGAAATTGTTTATAGCGAAGCAACTAAACAGAATCTTGCAGATTTTACAAATGCAGCTAGTGCAAATATTAGAATAACTAATCTTCAAGAGGGTGATGAACTTTCTGTAACCGAAGATTGTCTTGATATGTTAGCCACAGTACCTGTAGTTGGCAATTACGTAATACTTAAAGCAAGTTCAACACTATGGGATGAAGTTGAGTCTTTAGGTGGAACTGAACTTTTCTATGGAAAAATAATTGCAAAAGAATTGTTTAACACTACAAGAACTACTTATATGTATGTTATCAAAATATTATCTGTATAGATAATTAATATAATTTTAAAGGAGGTTATGTAAAAATGAAAGAAAGAAACGAACTTGTCAAACTTGGCATAGATGTTTATAAAAATAAAATTGCTAATGGAAATTTTTCAAAAAATGATGCTCTTAAAACATTAAGAGAAGCTTTTATTGATCTTAATGGCGGTGAGACTGCGTTAAATTTTAAAAATATGAGACGTAATGGAACAGAAATGTTTGAAATAATTGAAGAAATATTAGTTAAAACTGTAATAGAAGGTTTGCCTGAGGATAATTTCTTCAGAACTTTTGTTGATTTTAGAAATCTTGCATTAGGGGATCAAAATAGTTTTCATGTTCCTGATAACACAGTATTAACTGTATCAGAAATGGCTGATGGATTTACTTCTCTTAGGAGACAGAGATTAGACGTAGGTGGGAATACATCTATTACAACTAGCACTAAAGGTATTAAAATCTATGAAGAATTAAATAGGCTTTTATCTGGAAGAGCTGATTTTGATGTATTACTTAAAGCTCTTGAAAAAGCATATAAGCTTAAAATTAATAATGACATATATACTGCATTTACAGGATGTTTTACATCTTTAGATGCAACATTTAATGTAAGTGGGTCTTTTAGTGAATCAACATTATTAACATTATGTGAGCATTTAGAAGCTGCTACAGATACAACTCCAATAATTTATGGAACAAGAGCTGCTTTAAGAAAAATATCATCGGCTATAGTTTCAGAAGTTGCTAAAGAAGAATATTCTAAACTTGGTTTTTATGGTAGTTTTAATGGTATTCCTATGGTTAGAATTAAACAAGTACATACTGTAGGCACTTACACATTTAAACTTTCTGAAACTGATGTTTATATTACTGCTGGAGATGCTAAACCTGTAAAATTTGTAACTGAAGGAGATGCTACTATACTTCAAGGTAACCCAATGGATAATGCTGATTTATCTCAGGATTATTTAATATTCACCAAATATGGTACTGGAGTAGTAATTACAGATTTATATGCAAAATATTCAATGTCATCTTAATTGATAATTAAAATAATATTTAGGGTGTGATTTATAATTACACCCTTTTTTATTAATGAATAAAAGGAGAAAAAAATGATACAAGAAAAATGGAAACCTGATTTAAATAGGTTAATTTGTGTAAAAAATATATCTGCTGGTGAATTAATTTATATAAGCAAACGTCAGCTTGGATATCAAGTAGAATGGACAAATCCTAATGATACAAATTATATGGAATTGAGTGAATTGAAAAATTTACTAAGTTCTGATAGATTCTTTTTTAAAAATTTATGGATACGAATTATAGAAGATGATGAAATTGAAATATATAAATATTTAAATGTTTATAAAAATTATAAAGATTTTTTAAATCTTAAATTAGATGATGTTGATGATATTTTTAAATTATCTATCAGTAAATTTGAAAAAGCATTCAAACTTCTACCTGAGGCTTTTCAAAAAACAATTGCTAAAAATGCAGTTAATAAAATTATAGATGGAACATTAGATTCAATGAAAATTGTAAAGGTTATAGAATCTATAACAGAATTAGATTTAAATTTAATGGCAGAAACAAAAAAAAGAGCAGATAAAAAAATAAATAAGGAGTGATAATATATGGCTACTCCTTTTTCTGATGTATATGATATGTTTTTATCTAACATATCGGATTATACTTTTTTAGAATTTGATCCAGATAATAGAGAATCAATTATGCATGGATATTTAGTTAAAGCAATTGTTGAATTTAAATCATGTGTAACTAGTTTAGCTAGGACTGATTCAACTGAATATTTTACATTAACTTTGTCAGAAGAAATACAAAGTATATTAGCAAGTTATATGGTAAGGTTTTGGATTAGACCACAAATACTTAATATTAATATTTTAACACAGCAAGTATCTTCAAAGGATTTTAAGTTAACTTCGCAAGCTAATCATTTAGATGTTTTATTAAAATTAAAAAAAGAATGGGATAGAGAAATTGATAGGTTGACTAATAGATATAATAATTATGCTTATAGTTTGGAGGATTTAGACTAATGATACAAACTAATTATAATGCTATACCTAATAAAATGTTTGGAAATTATTTAAAATATTTAATAAATAAGGTGTGGAAGATATTACCTATGTATGAAGAAAACAACTCTACTCTTATACCCTATCTTAAAAAATTACAAATGGAACTAACAGGCAATTTAGAATTAATAAAAGAATTACAATACGATGGCAATTTACAAACTATTTTAAATAATATTGAATGTATTATTGCTTATGATATCAATCATACTGAATGTAAAAAAATGGTTCTTGATTCAATTGCTTTAATTAAATTATTACAAAAAAGATATGGTTTTGAAGATTAATTTTAAAGGTGGTGGATTATTTGTCAGTTAATTGGGATTTATATAATAATAGAATTTCTATACGTTCCTCTGGAACAAAAGCAGGAAAACTTAATTATTTTAAAGATAATATTTCAACAGATTTTGAACGTAATCCATCTTACCATTCGGTTTTAAAAAATGGTGTCACTGCTAATTGTTGGGTAGTTGACGAAAATTCCATGAATACAAATCCAAATAAAAAAAGTATTATAATGAAACCTACTGAAATTATAGCAATAGGTGATGAAATTACTGTAACTGATTGGAATAGTGAAGTATGGATATGCACGAATAGAGATTCTAATGATGAATTATGTGAAATTGGAATAATCGAAAAATGCAATAATACATTAAATTTTGTTTTAAGTGAAGTTGAATATAATTATCCTTGTATTATAGATAAAAATTCTAATACTTCAGATGGTATTAATAATAATAAATATTTAATATTACAAGATAATCAAATAGTAATTATTATAAAAAATGATATATATTCAAGTCAATTAGAATTAAATACTAGATTTATATTTAATAATAAATATGCTTACAAATTAACAAAAATTAATGAATTAACATTAGTAGATGATGGATTATATTATTTAACATTAACACAAGATGAAATTCGTGAAGAAGATGATTTGGTTAATGATTTACCTGACTCTACAAGTCATACAATCCCTGACGATAGTTATATTTAAAATAAATAAAAAGTGGTGATAATTGTATTGAAATTTTTAGAAATTGGTACTAACAAATCAGAAATTATGCAATCAATAGTTCAGGATGATAATATAGTCAAAGCATTAATAAATAAAGATGCTGATTTTTTAGATACAGATATTCCAGATGGATTTGTTAGAAAGTCATTAATATATACACAAGTTTTACCTTATAAATTTTTTCCTAATGTAAAAACTGAAGAAAATATTTTTATTTCATCTAAATTTAGATATGAAAAAGATGGTAATTTTTTCAAAATTGGTTATATTACTTTTTTTATTATTACACATATAAATCTTGTAAGAACTAATGAAGGAATATTGAGATATGATTATGTTTTAAATCAAATTGATGAATTATTCAACAAAGATAATTCTTTGACTAGAATTGTTGGAAAAATGAGTTTAGATGAAGCAGAAGATATATATATAAATGAAAATTGGATAGGGTTACTTGTAAAATATAGAGCAAGTTTTATACAATAGGTGTTTTTATGAATGAATATTTAAAGTACTTTATAAAAACTCAATTTTTTCTTAATTATTCTATAAATATTGATAATAATATAGGTGAAATAATATGTCCAAAAATTAAAGATTTAAAAAATAATTTTATGATATTTTTGTATTTATGTAATAAATTTATTGATTTATATATTAATGATAAAGTTCAATTTTATTTATTATTAATGAATGATAAGAATTACAATGATTTTATTACATTAATATCTTTAGTTACAAATTGTGAAAAAATTTCTTTTAAGCAAGGTAAATTTAGTTATAATAATTTTAATTTTATTGATGAAAGTAATATTGATTTATTTATTGAAATTATAAAAGTAATGATACATAGAGATTTTGAAAAAGATTATTATAAACCTGCTAATAAAATTGCAGAAAAAATGATGGAAAGAGCTAAAAAATTAAAAGAAGAACTTAGGAAAAAACAAAAAAATAAGAAAAATAATAATTTAGGATTATTAGAGATTCTGTCTACAGTTTCAGGTAGGCATAATTCTATTAATGTTTTAAATATTGAAAATTTAAATTATTTTCAATTATTAAATCAATATAAGAAGTTAATAAATATTGATAATTATAATGTAAAAATGAATGCTTATTCTAATGGAAATTTAAAAGAAGAAGGTATAAAAAAACTTAAACATTATAGTTATGAAAATTAAGATTAAATAAATAAGGGGGTATAAAATATGTCAAATACTTTTGCAATTAAAGAAGTTATGGATTTTGTCGTTGAAAGATATTCTTCTTCTGGGCGCGGAACTGAATTATTTCATTCTGATTATCCAGCAGAAACTTCAATTAACACTTCTGCAGAAAGATTGTCTATACGTGGTGGGCAAGGAAATTATAAATTGTTAGATTTAGATCATACTAAAGATTGTACATATAAAGCAATTTTGCCATTAGTAGATATTAATGCTTTGGCTGAAAAATTAGGTGTTTCTATTAGTGTGGGGGCAGCATCAGCATTTAAAAGACAAGTATTAACTGCAGATGCAAGTAATCAAATTACATTATCTGCTACACCTACTGCTGATACATTAATAATTCATGCTTTATCTGAAGAAAGAGATTTAGGAGATTTACAAACTGCTGGAACACCTGTAAGTGTAGTAAATGAATATTCTATTTCTGGAAGAGTGGTTACTTTAAACGCAACTACAGCTCCAGTTGGAACAAAATTTGTTGTAACTTATAATTATACTAGTGGAATAACTGCACAGAATATTAAAATTACAGCATCAGATTTTCCGGGATTTATAACTATTCGTGGCGTAGGTCTAGTAGACGATGATCAGGCTGGTGAAAAAATTCCAGTATCTTTTACAATACATAAAGCTAAAGTTCAACCTAGTTTTGAATTAACAATGAATGAAAGTAATGCTACAGAACTCGATTTTACTGTAGATTGCTATACTGTTCTTAATTCTGCAGGAAATAGAGAATTTATTGATATTGTAAAACTTAATGATGAAGCTTATTAAAAATATATAAATAATTAAAATAATAATATCAATGGGGGTTTATTTCTAATAGACTCCCATTATTTTTTTAATTAAATTTAATTTAATTTAAAAATTTTAGAGAGATAAGGTAGCTCCTGAAAGACAGTTTCCTAGCTGTTTTCTCTCTATTCTATTTAGGAAAATATAAAATTACCTTAGGAGGTAAAATGAATAAAAAAGTTTTAATTAGTTGTCCTATTTCTAATAGGGATTATATTCTCCCCTATTATTTAAGACATATTTATAATTTAGATTATAATAAAAAGAATATAAATATTTATTGGATAATCAATAATTCAAAACCAAATGATAAATCTTATGACTTATTGAATGAATTTAAAAATAAATATAATAACAAATATAATTCTATAATAATAGAAATTTTTAATAGTAAAGAAAATTTTTATGATACAAACGAAAGATCAAATAGCAATAGAGTAAAATATATTTACTCATGGTTAGCTATATTAAGAAATAAAATATTAAAAAAATGTGTTGATTTAAATTGTGATTATTTATTTAGTAATGATTCAGATATTTTAATTCGACCAGATACTTTAAACAGATTATTAGGACACAATGAGCATATTGTGTCTTCACTTATATATAACGGATATATTCATATCCCAAAAAACATTTCTAATGATTATAACCCAATTAAAAATGCTTATAGATTTCCTAATATATTAAAGAAAATAAATAGTGTAAATGAATTAACTGAAATGGATAAAATATTTTTTATAAATTCAGGTATTGATACTATAGATAGGATATATACTCATATTTCTAATTATAGAATAAAATTTCCAGAAAAAAATCCAATAAATAAATTAATTAATGTAGATTATACTGGTGCATCAATTTTAATGTCTAAAGATGTTTGTAAAAAAACTAGATATGAAAAAAATAAAGTTTATGGCGAAGATGAGCCCTTTTGTTATTCTGCAAAACAAGCAGGATTTCAATTATATTGTGATGTATCTTTATTTCAATATCATTGTATGAATCAAGATATATTAAATTATTTTTTAGATAATGGGTTTATAGAAAAGATTAAATAATTAATGATTAATCAAGCTTAATTACCTTGATTGTAAGAGAGGTTTCTCATCTTGATTTTGCAATTTTTGATAAAGATAAAGTTTTATATTGTTTAATTGAATATGATGGAGAACAACATTATAGACCAGTTAATTTTGGTGGTATGTCTGACGAAAAAGCTTTAAATAATTTAGAAAAAACAAAAAAACACGATCAAATAAAAAATAATTATTGTAAAAAAAATAATATTAAATTAATAAGAATACCGTATTGGGAATCAAATAATTATAAAAATATTTTAAATGATGAATTAAAGGAGATTATTTAATGAGTAAAAAAATTGGAATACTTTGTGAATGTGTGTATCAATTTTGCGGAAATGTAGATTTAAAAGGAGGCGGAGAGAGGTATTTTGTTGATTTTGTTAATTTATTACATAAATTAGGTTATAAAACTATAGTATATCAATTTTCATATAAACCATTTAGAAAAAAATATCAAAATATAATTGTAAATGGCTTAGGTAATATAACTACAAAAAATCCAAACCAATATTATAATGACGGATTAAATATGTTTGAAGAAAAAACAAAAGATTGTGATGGACTTTTTTATCTTTCTATGAATTTATTAATGAGAGCTGCTAAAAAACCTACTTTAACTGTTTCTCATGGTTTAGTTTTTGATGGAGTTTTGCCAAATCAAAGACAACATTCTATAGAAGCATTGGATACTTTTAAAAAATGGATTAGAAATTCAACTCATACTATATCTGTAGATACAAATAGTATAAAAGTTATGCAAGTTCATTATTGCAAAAATATTTCTAAAATGACATTCATACCTAATTATGTAGATTTGAATATTTTTAAACCTAGTGAAAGAATAAATGATGGTAAGTTTAATATTCTTTTTCCGAGACGAAAACAATTTTGCAGAGGCTATCATACCATGATGGCAGCTACTCAAATATTAATGAATAAATATGATGATATTAATGTAACGTTTTGTGGTAAAGGCAATAAAGAAGAAGAAGATTTTTTTAAACAATGGTATGAAAAAATGCCAAAAAATAGAATAAAAAATATTTCATATGATATGAAAGATATGTGGAAAGCGTACCAAAATATTGATATTTCATGTATCCCTACAATTTATGCCGAAGGAACGAGTTTAAGTTGTTTAGAGTCTCAAGCTTCGGGTATAGTACCAATAGCGACTCACGTAGGTGGTCTCACAGATTTAATTTTAAAAAATTTTAACGGTTTATTAATTAAACCTGATGACACATGGCAAGAATATGAATCAAATCCAAATTACTTGTTAGAAGCTATTGAATATTTATATCATAATCGTGATGAATTAAAAAGAATGAAAAAAAACGCTATAGAAGTTTCAAAATCTTTTTCAAAAGAAATTTGGGATAATAGAATAGCTAAAGTAATCAAACAAGTTTATGGTGAATCAAATTAAATAATAATAAAAAGAATAAAAGGAGATTATAATTTGAAAAATATAAATTTTGTATATTACAATACAGATTATAGGAAAGTTTTAGATAGTTTAATAGATCCTATACTTCCCTACTTAAATAATTATACTAAAAATTCTGAAGCAGATGAAAATTCATTGAACGTAAATTTTTTTAGAGAAGATCCTAAAAAAGTGAATGTTTTCTGTAGTCATGGCATAGCTTGTAAAAATTGGCGTAATGCATGGGATGTAAAGGACTATGATTATATATTTGTATCAGGAGAACTTTGGAAAGAAAAACTTATACAACAAGGATTAGATAAAAATAAAATATTTATTAATGGATATACAAAATTAGATCCTATATTTCAAGGTAAATATAAAAAAAGTACATACGATAAAAAAGTAATTTTATTTGCTCCTACCCATATCGCAATACCTTCTATTTCTTTAAAAAATAGGTTTGAAGAAAATTTTAAATATTTTGATAAATATAAAATTATTGATTCAAGTCATCCTACTGCAAAAAGTGACCAATCCCCTACCCTACAAGCTTTAGTTGATGCTGATATAGTTATTAGTGATAGTGGAAGTCTTTTATATGAAGCTTGGCTTTTAGGTAAACAAGTAGTTTTTGTTGATTGGCTAATTAAAGAAGAGGTTCATAATCACATCCCTTATTCTTTTGAAGATTTTATTTATGAAAAGGAAGTAGGTTTACATGCAAAGAATATTAAAGAAATGTGTGAATTAGTTGATTTTGCAAGTGAAAATGAATTAGATAAAAATGTAGTGGATTTTATGGAAAGTATCTTCCCTACTTCATTAAGAGGCAAATCAGGAGAAATGACAGCACAAATTTTAAAAGAATTAGCAAAATTATAAAATAGAATATAAGGAGAATTATAATGGATGTAATTTTATTAGCGGCAGGTATTGGGAAAAGAGCTAAATTAAATTATCCTAAACAGATATTTAGGCTTGGTGGTATTCCTATACTAGTTAGATTAATTAATATTTTTCAAAATATTTCAAAAATTAAAAATATTATTTTAACTGTGATTCCTGATAAAATAGAATATTTTGAAAATATATTAAAACAATATGATATTAAAAATGTTCAAATTATTAAAGGTGGCACAAATAGACAACAATCTGTATATTATGCTTTACAATATGTACAAACAGATAAAGTAATAATTCATGAAGTTGCTAGACCTTTTATAACTAAAGAATATATTAAAAAAATGATTGAAATAAAAAATGATAATGTAGTGCCTATTATTGATGTTAATTATACACTTTATGATATTAAAAAAGGTCAATATCCTCGTAGAAATGATATTAAAAATGTACAACTTCCACAAAAATTTAATACTGAACTATTAAAAGAAGCTCATGAAAAATTAAAGAATTATAATTTTACAGATGATTCAAGTTTATTTGTTTCTTATTTTAGTGATAAATTTATTAATTATATTGATGGTTTAGAAGAAAATATAAAAATAACTACTCCATTAGATGTAAAGATCAGTGAGGTAATTTATGACGAATAAACAAATAGCTATTGTGATTGGTGGATCTAGTGGAGTTGGAAAAGCTATATGTAATACATTAAAAAATGAATATAAAGTAATAAATATGTCACGTAGAAAAAACAATGAAGTTGAAAATATATATTGTGATGTGACACAACCTGAAATTATAAAAAATGCTTTTAAAGAATTAGAGCAATTATATGGAATACCATATTGTATGTTTTATGTATCAGGATTTGTAGAACCTCAGTCTATTTTTGAAATTGATGAAAATATGTTACAAAAAACAATAGAAGTAAATTTATTAGGTAGCATTAGATGTACACAAACATTTGTAAAATTAATTAATAAATTATACACAGAATTTAAAATTATATATATTGCAAGTACTGCAGGAACTAGACCATCAGCAGGATTGTCAATTTATGCTAGTGCAAAATCTGCTTTAATAAATTTCGGTTTGTCAATGAGTGAAGAACTTAAATCCTATAATATTAAAGTATATATAGTTTCTTTGGGTAGAGTAGCAACTGAATTACGTAAGAAATTAGCTCCAAATGAAAATCCAAATTTAATAATGCAGCCTGAAGAATGTGCTAATTCTATATGTGAATTATTATATGATAAAGGATTGGTAGATGGACAAAATATTATAATTCGTAAAACTATTAAAAATAATTAAAATAATAAATTAAGGAGTGATAACCATGGGATATATAATTGGTAGTGGCTATAAAGGTTCTTCGGCATTAGAAACATCTGTGGCAGGAGTAGAAATATTACCTGATTCACCTGCAAGTTGGACTGTAAATTATCAATATTATACATTTAATTTTTATAATGATCAAGAATGTACTATTAAAATTAATGGAGATATAGATAATATTATTTATTTACGTGCAGGGCAAGGTTTTAAAGGTGATGAAAAAGATAAACCTATTGAATCTTTTAAAATAATAGAATCGGGTATTACTTATAATTGGCAAGGTAATTATACTTAATTTATAATTAAATTAAGTAATTTAATAAATATGAATAATTGGAGGATTTTATAATGATAGAGTTTAAAATAAAAGATGATAAAGGAATTTCAATTACATTAGCTAATACTAAAATACAAAAAATAAATATTAAACAATATATAACTAATGATGATAAAATAAAATTTGTTGCTTTATGTGTAAATAATTATTTTGATAATTATGAATTAGTTGTAAAGGGTAAACCTTATGTAACTAATAGACTTTTTGCAAAAGAAAGAATTTTTGTTTATTGTATATTTAAATTTTTTACTGATTTAGAACTTGAAGATGAATTAGATGTTGAAAAATTTTATAATAATGTGGTTTGTTCAGGTGTATATCAAAAGGTTTTTAATGAAATATCTATGGATGTGATTTGGCAAATTAAAGATGATATTAGTAATAGTATTAAAGAATATAATGACTTTAAAAAAGAAATGAACAGTATAGAAATTATTATAAAAGATTTTCTTGAAAAAATAACTGAAAAAATACCTACAAAAAAACAAATTAATGCTTTTGTTAAAAAAGTACCTAAAATGATAAATGAAATAGATAAAGAAAAATTAGAATTATTAAAAAATTCAATTAATAATGTTATTAATCAACAAAAAATTAATAAATAATTAGATAGTAAGCCAGATAAATTATGAATTTTATCTTAAATGAGAAATTATATAAGGAGTGATAAACAATGTTTAAGAACAAACCTAATTCTAGTGATGTAGAAAGTATAAAAAATAAATTAGGAATTTCTTTAGGAGAAAATGGTGCAGAGCTTATAAAAGATACTACTGCACATACAGGAACATTTAAGGCAATTCAGATAATAGGTGATGCTGTATTTTCTGTATTAACAAGTGCAGGGATTACTACAGATGGTAGTGTTTTAGCAATAGGTTCGGATTATGGAACTGTATCTGCAGGAGTAGTATTATATGGTACTTTTACAGCTATTACTCTTACCTCAGGTATTGTAATAGCGTATTTATAAGTAGGTGTAAATAAATGTTAGGAAATAGATTGTCATTATTAATTCAAAAAAAACATGGTTTTTCTTTTAATTATACTACTGGTAATGTTTTATTCATCGGTGATAGTGCTATAGCAGGACAAGGAGCTGATGATGACGGTGGTCTACCTATTAACAGTTGTCTTAGTGGACTTTTGAAAACTGCAATTGTTAATAGCGGTAAAAATTCAGGATATGGCTATCAGAGTTTATGGGAACGCTCTTCTTATTATCTTGCAACTTGGAGTGCGAATTGGACGGTAGTTTCTACTGGTGGTTTTGGTATTGGTGGAACGAGTTTAGTTTCAAATGTTGTAGCTGAAACAATTTCTTTTGGGTTCACAGGCACTAATATTAATTTGATGTTTGCTTGCAACTTCCACCCTTCATATGCAGGAGGACAGATTGATGTTGCTGAGGATGAATTATTAATATTGAGGAAGGATGGACAGTAATAATGACTGGAAATAAACAGTTGAATGAACCAGTGGTAATCACAGAAATAGAAACTTATTGTTATTTAATTATAAGAGGTAAACCTACTGCTGTTGTTTCAATCCAAAACAGATATGCAAGTAAAGCTATAAAAAAAATTATTTCTTATAAATTGAAAGCATATTTTAAAAAAGTAAATGATGATTGGGGTGAATTATGGATATATAAAGATGATTATATGTTTGAGGTAATTAAAAGCCTCCCGGATAAGCCAAAGACCATATATGAACATTGGATATTAGGTAAGGTTTTTGGCTATTCCGAAGAGGCTATTAA
>Ga0307928_10001812_pt1 | contig 16277 bp, 20 predicted proteins | sample AceLakmetagen232_FD_201815 | JGI IMG/M metagenome (GOLD analysis project Ga0307928, IMG submission 201815) | Saline water microbial communities from Ace Lake, Antarctica - #232 | ecosystem: Environmental > Aquatic > Non-marine Saline and Alkaline > Saline | place: Antarctica: Ace Lake... | reverse complement strand
TTATCATCTGTCGCCTGCTATCTTTAGTTGTATCCTGTTGTGTTGTTAACACTGGTCACTCCCTTCAGGCTATGCCCAATATACAATTCCATGACTCGGCCTCATCCAGCCAGAACGCCTGCTCCAAACGACACGCGCTTTCACGCCGAGCAATATACTGTGTAGTTATCTGTCCATTACATATGAGCCGGCGTACCATCAGTATACCTTCTGCAGTCAGTTGATACCCGGGCACACCCGGTAACTGCGCAGTAGGCACCACGTATTGAATTAACCCACGCTCTTCCAGCGCTCGTGTTGAATGATACCACCTGGGATTGCCACTACTTACACTTCTAGCGGCCCATAGATTTTCAAGCACCCGTACCTGCGGCGCAGACAACGTCTTACCATTTTTTACATCCATTACACACATACGACCAACTACATTCATGTTTTCACCTTAAAAAAAATATGCGATGTATACCACATAGTGATACACACCGCATTTTGCTAAGATTGTCTCAGCGTCTGAGACGATCTCTAGTTACTACCGTCGCGACCTCAGCATGCAGGCAGCTATTTTCACAGCCGTTGTCTCCAGGCCGTCAGCAACACCCTGAGCCACACCCCGACATAACAACATGATAGTTCTTAGCGTCGCTTGCATAGTCACCTACTAGTTTGTGTTCTGGCCAAAGCCCGTATTATACCGGCGCCGTGGCCGTGGCTTCAACCCCAAATTCCGACCGTAATTCTGTGAATACAATCTTGCTCGGTCGCACTAGTAGATCAAGTACCAGCCCTTTAGCACGATCTGATACCTCAATGTCCTCCAGACACGCCGCTAACGTGGGTACCACGGCGTCTACGCCGTCTGGGCTCCGCTGGCGGTCTACTACCGTATCCATCCGCAGCGTTATAGGCCGGGGCCAAAACCCGGCACGGCCGCGTATCGCGTCCTTGAACTTCGACTCGACGCCCTGAATTCCCGCCAGGTAGTCAACGACTATCACCGGACGTAGTACGCGCTCAGCCATACTCGCGGGCGTCGCGGCTATCACGTGGGCCTCCAGCCTCTGAAATACCGTCGTCGCCAACGCAGACAGCTGTTCTTCGGTATTCACGGTATAGAACCAATACGGACGTGTCTGTAACGGCACGCGTGTAACGCCTAGTGTCAGCACATCTACTTCCAGGAAGGAGAAGCCTCCGGCCTCGGCCTCAGGCAGCTCCGTGGCGTGCGTACTGCCCGGGTAGTAACCCACGGCGTTACCGGCACGAAACTCTACCTGTTTATGCAGGTCGCCCATCAGCGCCAGCTTAACGTTCGGCGGCAACCACGCGGGATCAAAATCCCACTTGTCCTCGAACGTAAACACGGGTTTTGCCAACTGATGTAGTACATAAATAGACGCCGTTGTTTCGGGGTCGGTTGCCAGCCGCGCCTGTAGCTCATCGCGTGACATATTATCCAGCGCAAACGCCTTTACCTGCGGCTGCTCCGCCACGGGCGTAAATACCATGCCGTGTACGTACCACACGCCGCGGCCTACAACAGCCGCCGGCCACGGTGGTACCGACCTGTCATGCTGACCCTGGGTTACAAATACCTGTAAGCCAGCGGCAATCAGCGTATCAAGGCCCTCCCGGAATATCTGTATGTCTTGCGATGCCGGCCGCGGTGAATCAAATATGTCGCCGCCTAGTACCAGATTACAGTGCCGGGCCACACAGTGGCGTATCAGCTGTTGGTACGTATAGTACGCATCGTCCACAATATCAGGGCGTGTCGCCCAGTTTTGCCGCTTCAAATGCAAGTCGGCAGCATATACAAAGCTAGTCATTGATCGTGTCTCCTGTAGCCAAAGTGTCGCACTCTGACATGTGCTTGTATGTCAACTAATTGTTTGAGTTCTGAGTCCGCAGCCGGTGTCCATAGCACCCGCGTTGGAAACCGTAGGCGCTTGCGTGTAAGTGCACCTAGTGCCTCAGGCGCCTGTGCCTGGCGCACACGCCAATCGCGTCCCGCGTCTATAGCGCAGTCTACACCAAGCCGACCTATCTCCGGTATCGCATCTTCGTTCGCGAACACCCCATATACCACGTACGTGAGAATCCAGCGCTTTACCGGCCCGTCTTGGTGATACTCCAGTACCGGGAACGCCGTGGCGTACTCCCAGCCGGGCATGTGCTGGCGTGCCACCCGAATGTTATCACCGTAATGCCGTAGTATCTGCGCGTCGCCAACCGTGGGGGTTAGCGACTTACCACTGTACACGGGCATCACAACCGATGCCAGAGTATGCCGGGGCTCAATCACAGCCTGTAGCCGATACAGCTCTTCCCTAATCTTGCGATAAAAGCAATGTACGCACACCAGGTAGTGGTCACAAGATCGGTGCCTCACTCTGGGTGTTACCCGCACGGCCGTTGACGAGCACTTAAACATGCGCCGAAGCACCTCGGGTGCCAGCTCCTGGCGTGCCCGTGCCAGCTTTAATCGCCTGTACACACAGCCTGTAACCGCCGAGACTCTTAACGCCGGGGCCCGGACTTTAATATGTAACTTTGGGGACACATATGCCCGGGCCTGTTTTAGCGTCCCCGGCGTACGTGCTACGTAGTGCCCGTAATACGCGCTGCCATAACTCACGTAGTACGCCAGGTTATCAATGTCGGTTTGGAGGTTAACGAAGTTGATTACGCGCCGGGGCACTTAGCCGCCTGTGTGTCGGGTGCCTGCTGCTGCTGTTGCGTCAGTAGCTCACCGCCCAGGCCGGCCGCCCGGGTCAGCATCGTCGTTAGCTGGCGCATTGCTACCTGAATCCGCGGTACGTCTATGGCGCCGTCCTTAAATATCCAGGCTCCCGCAGGTAGCCCCTCGACTACCTGCGGTTGCATGTCCCATCCAAGTAATATCATAACTGATCCTAATTCCGGGCACTCAGCCAGTATGTTTTCAGCCGCAATCTTTGTGAGTTCTACTGCTTTGTCATCAAATCTTTTTTCATCTGTCACTATATCACCTTTGAGCTGAACCAGATTCCGAAACCACCTAGTAGGAATAAGATCGCGGTCACACCGCTATCAATAGCCAAAAAGATAATTCCCAGAATGAGGCACAGGCCGATAAGTATAACAAGCTCAGTGTTATACACGTTAGCTTTCCGTTCTAACCTTAGTTCCCGGTGAGTCCACCTCCGCTAAATGCGGCGGCATCTCAACCGGTTTAGTGTGCGGACGAAGGGTCCCCTCCTCGTACTTTGGACGCGGGCTGGGATTCGTCGGCAACACCTTCTTACGTTTTAAGTAAGTTGTTGCGCTGTAATTTCGTCGTACTATTGTCATATTACTTACCTGTCCGTGATGATATTATCAATTGATATATGGCCTTGACGAGTTCAATACACCCCGTTATGATAAGGCCGAATATTTGAGATGTCAATTGAATGCACGCACGGAAAAACGAACCGGGATTCATCTAATTCTATGCTAACCTCCGTTATGGCCCCCGAATCATCTGCACCGACCGGCGTAAAGCACGCGGCGCAAACTATTCTGAACGCCGATGGCGCCGCAGAAGACCCGCGAGTCTTCTTACAGGCCGCCATCTTGTTATACAGTCAAGGGTACCTAACTTCGTTGGTACCGATACTGCCTATCCTGTTGAGACTGAAGGGCGCACCGTACAGTCTACATAATCATTTTGCGATGGAACCGCTGTTCGCGACGTTAATGCCCAAAAATATGGTGTACAAGGCTGGCCGGCAGGTGACTAAGTCTACAACGCTAGCCGCCCAGGGCATTGTTCAATCGGCGATAATTCCGTACTTCTCCTCACTGTACATCGCCCCGCGTTTCGACCAGACCCGCCGGTTTTCTAACAACTACGTAAAGCCGTTTCTTTCAGATTCCTATCTCGGTAAAGCTATGCTAGATAAAAGCCAAGAACAATCTGTTCTGCAACGAAATTTTATAAACGGTAGTGTTCAGCACTATTCATTCGCGTTCCTAGACTGCGGAAGAGTGCGGGGCACGAGCGCGGACCTTGTACGCTACGACGAAATAGAAGATATCGATGACACGTTTATTCCAATCATTGACGAAACAATGTCGGCCTCGAACTACGCCCTTCGACAGTTTAGCGGCACGCCCAAAACAATGGACAACACGCTACAGCTTAAGTGGGAAGACTCGTCTATGGCCGAGTGGGTGACCAAGTGCCCGCACTGTCAACACTGGAATATCGCTAGCGTGGGTTGCGATCTACTGGGTATGATTCAAGCCCGCGGGCTCTCGTGTGCCAAGTGCGAACGTGAGATTGACGCCGAGACCGGACACTATGAACACGCGTTTCCCGACAAGGCCACCGACTTTCCAGGCTACCATATTCCGCAGCCCATTATGCCCATGCACTATCGGCCAAACCCGTTAACCAACGGCATGGAAAAATGGCGAGAACTGTACGACGCGAAATGCAATATGGCCAAAACCCCGTTCTATAACGAAAAGCTGGGCGAGTCGTGTGACGTGCGTGTGAGCCTGCTCACGAAGTTAAAACTGCAACAGCGCTCGGTGCTAAAACATCGCAATAACCGACACGAGGCCGTCCAGCTTATTGACCAGTACGTTGATCGTATCCTGGGCATTGACTGGGGTGGCGGCGGCGAGTCTGGTATTAGTCACACGACACTGGCGGTGCTCGGTGTAAAACCTAGTGGTGACCTGGACGTAATCTATGGCGAGCGCCTAGCAGACTACGCGGATTCTGATGTCGAGGTCGCGGAAATTTTACAGCTTATGCGCATGTTTCGTTGTAGCCATCTGGCCCATGACTTCAATGGCTCAGGTGCTGTTAAAGAGGTGCTGTTGCTCCAGGCCGGTATTACCGCCGAGCGCATTTTCCCCGCGGTGTACATGATGGCAACCGCGGGTAACATTGTGACGCACAAGGCGCCGGGTGAGGACCGCGGCGGCCGTGATTACTACGTTATCGACAAGGCACGCAGTCTGATACTGATGTGTGAGCTCATTAAGCACGGTTACTTCAGTTTTCCACAGTTTGATACCTGGAGTTCATTGGCCTCGGACTTACTGGCGCTCGTTGAAGACAAGCGTGCAACAGGTCGAGGCAGTGATATTTTCCTGGTGACGCGCAAAGCCAATAAGTCAGACGATTTTGCCCACGCTATTAACTACGCCGCACTGTGTCACTGGCACGTTAATCAGCGGTATCCGAATCTGGCGAAGAAGATTGGCATTCGCTTGACTCGGGCTCAAGAGGCTGAGCTGAAGACGCTGCCGAAGACCTAGTGTCGGCCACGGCCAGATACTTTCGCATGGGCGCCCACACACGGGTGTAATCCAACTCGATTTTAGACTTATGCACCCCCTCCCCGGGCATGATCTTATCCGCTAAATGCAGGTACTCCGTTACGCGATCACCAGAGGGAAACGGATAGCCTGCGCGCTTAAATACCTGTGCGAGCACCGCGGGTCGCAGTATCACCGCCGGGCGCTGGACGTCTATCCCGCACAACGCAGTCCGGGCGTCTGTGGCATACCTAGGCAGTTTACCTGCGTAGTAGAACGTGACTAGCAACTGTACCAGGCGCTCACCCATAGTCGGTAACGGAAGTTGTGATAGCATTGTGGTATCAATTGTTTCAAATACCGTATCTAGCTGCTCAAGCACATTGCGTGACTGTCGATTTAAGAACGTAGCTACCGCCCAGTGCCGCACGGTGTTAAACACTGTGCGTAATGTTGTGGCCCCGGGCTGTAATTGATATTGATGGCGTTGAAACCACGCCAGGAACTCGGCGACAAACAAATTGATGTGCGCTACACGCGCGGTGTCCTCGGTGGCGTAACCGTCCTCAAGAAATACCCAGTCCGGCCGCAGTATGCGTCCGACCTCAGCCGCGTGTGCAGTTACGGGTACAACGGCACTCATTGTCATATCAGAGGCCAACCACGATAGCGTAGGATCGCCAACGTGCTTTGGGACGTCAATTGCTAGCGGTACACCGTTCGTACGCTCAAGCTTCTCGTTGAGCAGGTTATACCACTGATGATGGTGGAGCCCGGTCATGAACCACGAGCACCCGAATATCTTTGTAAGTGCACGACCCGAGCGGTGACGCTCGCCCGTCGCGCTAGTAACTAATCCCAGAGTAACAGGTAACCAATCCAGTTGTACCGCCAGAATATTGTGAATAAACACGATAAAGAAAGCCCAGGCGGCACGGATATCAGCTTTATTGCGAGAAAACCGCGCGTGTATACCCCGGTACTCGGTCCGTGTTAATCCCGTATACCCCGCGTCAATGGCAGTACACGGTAAATCCACGTCCGTTAACGGCAGGGGCTCGAGCCGCCCGCGTTGGATGTTAAACTGGGGGAAGCTGTAACCCTTTAGTTTCGGATTCCAGCCAGAGATGCCCGCCACCACAAATTGCTCGGGCGGCGCCATCGCAAAACAGATATCATATATCTCGTTCTTCCACTTTTTGTCGAGACTCAGCATGCCCTTACCTGCGTCTAGCACCTGGGTTTGAAGCCATTCCTGGGGATCCTTTAGTATGTCGTGGCGTAACCCACTATATTGTACGTCCACGCCGTCTTTGCATACAGCACCTGTTATACGCGTCTCGTCCAGGGCCGAAATACGCACAATCGTTGTACGCCCCAGTGTAAAGTTTGAGATTTGAACGACACGATCACGTGGCTGGATGTGATAGTAACCATCATGACGTTCTTCAATGGTTTGACCATGGAGCTCAATCTGGTGCGTTATCTCGGGTAACTCGAGATACCCGCGCACTAACCGCAACTCCAGCTGCCCCCGGCAACAGCGTAGTACCTCGTCGCGCTGCTCGGGGTCTAGGTGGATCTGGCTAATAAAATGTACGGCCTCCCCGGGATCGGCCAGTATCTGATCTCGAAGCACCTCAGGCCATTTTCGTCGATGCTGGTAAATACGGTTGGTAAGTTGATTTAGCGTAAAACTGCGCAGTCTCTGATATACCTCCCGCGGTTTGCCTTGGGTTAAAAACTCGGTGTCCATTGAGATGTATGGGTTATACGCCCGCAGCACGTTATTAAACATAGCTGGGGATACCTCGGGCACCCAAAAGAATGTCGCGCCCGCCCGTGCATAATACCACGACTCCGCAGTGTGTGTCTGAAACGCAATAAGCGGCATGGGTGACCCCAGTGATTCCAGGTGACTCATTTGCAGATTAGCGGCCACAAACGGATTGGCTACCGCGTACACCACGTCCTCAGACGGCGCAAGAGCGTCTAGGAACGCTATCCCGTTATCGGCCGGTGTATTCGGTAACTTAAGCTCACTAAACACCGGTCCACGCGCACCCGCAAAACACAGCCCGCGATTACGCCCGGGTGCCCCCTGATAACTCAATACCAGTGCACGACCACGCCAGCGTGCGGCTTCACCCAGACAATTGGCTATTACGGTGTTTACCAGCTCACTGGTAGCCAGCCCCACGTTGGCGGTCAGCCACTCCCGGTAATCCGTGCCTGAACCGAGGTCTAATCCGTATTTGTCAAGAAGCGTCAGTCGATCTTGTTGGTACACGCCATCAAAGAGATTCGCACGTGATTTCTGCCAGAACTCCGACATCCGACGGCGTTTCTCGCGAAATATCACAAGATAGTTCCGAACCAGCGACTCAGAGTACTCAGAAAAGTCAATACCTTCGTCGCGCATCGCATTTATCGCTTGACGTACGTCCTGTATTTCCTTAGCCTGTTGGTACAGTTGGATGGAATCGCCAGTGAATTGACAGTCAGGACAGCGGTACCAGCAACCGCGTGGTAGGTCAAGAATATCCTGATCTACATGCAGGTTACCGTCACATGAGGGACACCGGGTCGTTGCCGGCAACACTGTAGAGACCGGAAGATGTAAGTGTTCAAGTAAGTCAGTGTGGCTTACATACGCGTTCAAATTAGTGGAGGGTGCTACCATGTTCGTTGACCACCTAAATGACACAAGCCAACAAGTATTACACGGCCTTGGCAAACAATTTCTTGACGATAAGCTGCCGACGTTTGTGAAAACAAACGCTGACGACGGTGTCTCGGGGTTGCCTGCAAGTGCCTTTGCAGACCCTGTTTCCCGGGCATTCCCTGTGCATACAAAATCAGCGACATTCTTATCCTCTCTCTATTTCCAAGGCCAGGCGGCTAATGACGAAACGTGGTCGCGTGCTTTTCCTCGTGAAAAGGTTGCGGAGCGCCTGTCCTCGGCATCCCAATTCTGGGGTCTGTCTGATCAAATTTCACAACTCACTACTGCTATTACTGAAAAAAGTGCAGCGTCTACGCATCAGCTTACTGACGCTGACTACGCGCTTATAATGCCGTTTGGTGGCGAGACTGTCAAGCGGTTTCCGGTCGTTAACGCCAAGTCGGCCGCAAAGGCGGCAACAAACCTGTTGCGCGATCGCGTACAGTATCCGTATGCGTGGCGCAAACACGCTGCGGCGAATATCTTACAGCGTGCTATGACCTTACACGCAGAGCTACCCGCCAACGCCTTGTACTACCTTACTAAGGCCGCAGGGCTTTTCGCTGCGGACAACAAGCAGGCAGCCCGGGCGTTACGCACCCGTGCACTTGTGTTTCCCACGGATATGCGTGAAACGTTTCGAAAGGCCGCGGCGGTAATCGCCAACACACCGGTCAAGCTGCCAGAGCTCACAAAGCTATGCGAGCTGCTTGATAACGCAGATCGTCAGTATAACCGTCACGTGCTGTACCGACAGGGTATGCCAGTACCCGAAGAGATCCTTTTCGCAGGGCCTGCCGTTAAGTCCGCGGCGGCTGCCAGCGATACGATTATGCTCGTTACCGGCAATGCCTATCACGTTGATGACATCAAATCCGCGGGCCTTGAACCCTTTACTATTCTTAGTTCTGCCTACGTTGAAGACCTGGCGGCTGACGATCAGGGCCACCTTGATATGGATAAGGTTGCGGCGTTGCTGCCTACCATACCGCGGGACGACGCGCAGCTGCTGGATAAAAGCTTTCACGCCATGGGCATCCAGCCCGTGGCTGAAAAGTCAGCGGCTAGTACCGCTGATGACTGGCTTGACAGCGATGCGTGGCTAGATTTCGCTAAGCGCACCAGCGGGGGCCGCACGCCCACACAAGATTTTAGTATGTCGTCTGTTTTGCGGCACCCTCAGGATACCCACGACCGGGCTTCGAAGTCAGGCAAATAACCCATGGCCTTTGCAAGTGAGTTTAAGCGCCAAGAAATAGCCGACTGGTGGCAGAGTCCAGATGTTTTTGCCACCGTGCTGCTGGCACTGGCTATCGATGAATTCGGTACCGAGTGCCTGGCGTGGGAACCCGAAACGATTCGCATGCAGCTCGCTAGCCTCTATGGCGTTAACGTACCGCAGGCGAACATGGACAAGCTCCTGGCGCTTATCACAGTGCTTACGACCGACCTGGTTTACCGTTCCGTCGAGAGCTTCACGCACATCGCAAACGTGCTTAACGGCTCGCAGGCTAGCTTTAAGCTCTGGGATCCCGTTGAGGCCGATGAGGCTGCATGGGCTGTCTCTGAGGTGTACCTGAACGACCCGCCACCGCGCGAGACATCGCTTACAAGTCTGTACTCGGAAGACATACGGCGTTACCTGGGTGTCATCCTCGAAAACGAGGGTATTATCACGCCCCCAGATGTGTTAGAGATGGCTATTTTTGGCTCGGGCGTACACGGTGAGGACAAAACGTTTGCCGACGATCCGGCGTTGTATCAAAGCTATTACCACCTTAGTCAGCAAAAGGCTACTGACGTCGTGCGCTATGTGCGATCGCACATGGCGGTGTTAACAACCCAGCTAAATGCCGTACCGCTACAAAATCGTGATCAGAAAACCTGGGCGGCGTTTACAGCGCGTACACAGCGGACTAAAAAGCGTTAATAACCACCGACGCGCTATCCACGTTTTTAATCGTTACGGCCTCGGAGCGTAAAATCACGACCGAGTGCTGGGCATCGACTATTCCAGATTCGAGGTACCCCACCGAATAGTGACGTAATTCCAACAGCCCCCGACCTTCGTGGCGTACGGTACTGGCACGGCGCGCGCAACACGTGGCGTTGCTTTTCATCGTAACCGCCACGGTATTCGTGACGTTAGCATGGGCGTTCCCGCCAAGAAATAAGTGGTTGCACCCAATCGTTGTTATCGTCGCTGAGTCGTAACCGTAAAGGCGATCACAAGTGTTGCCAGTAACCTGTGCGTGATGAAATGCCCATACGCGGGCGTCGGCCTGAGCCACGACCTTGGCGGTACCAAATACATACTTTTCGCCTACACTCACGGTATGCTGACCACTGCCAATAATCTTGGCGGCGTGCCAGTCGCGTAGTGCCGAACGCAGGGCCGCCTCGTACTTTTCCCGCTCAAACCACTCGGGTTCCGTGGACACAGTTATGGTCCAGCCATCTGGATCCATAATATCTTCCAGCGCGTAGCTTACTGGCCGGCAGTTAACACGGGCTATCCGCGGTTCTTGCCGCAGGGTATTCCAGGAATTCAGGTGATAGAACTCAATTAACTCATCGTGATCGTCATAAAACTGCGACCATAATATTCGTGGACTGGCGTCCGCTACAATAAAATCTGCGCCGTTAAACACCGGGGGCCTCCTTTGTCGCTAGGTTAATGCGCCCGGCTTTAAACGCGTGCGCAAATCGTTGGTGTGGCGTAAACGCGGCCACTGAATTCAAATAGATAGCAGGTAGTGACACTGTCAAGGAACACACGGGCGGAACCACCAGTTTTGCCTGCCAAGTACCTTCCTGGCTGTCATACACACGTGAGGAGGCGTCTACGCCCGCACCTTGCACAAGCATGTACCGGTTATCCACCAGGGTCATGAACCCCACGGGGATTTGCGGACTATCTTTTTCAAGCGCTGCCGCCAGTAACACACCGTACTCAGCCACGTTCGGCGCCACCGCCACAGTCATAGGCACAGCGTCTTCTACCGCGTGGCCAACCACCAGCAAAAAATCAAAAAGTAGGACACACAGCGTGCCCGACAGCGTTAACTCCTGTGTGGCCTCATCGTAATATCGTACGCTGGGTGCCAGTGCTGAAAGCAATAACCGTACTTTCTTTTCGTCCGAGTCCACGCTGCTAATGAATGTGGATAACGCAAGCATATTAGTCTCCGCAACTAGCGTTGTTAAGTAACTCGAGTACCTGTCGACGCGTTAGCGTCCTAGTCAGCTCGTAATGAAATTGTATGGCCGGACGCCGGGCAATATCCCTGTGCATGGCTCCCAGTAACTCATCGTCTCCGGTCTTAGCCCCGGGCAATACAGCTACCACCGAAAACTTGTCAGAGAAACCCTCACCGGATTTAAAGCGTGTGGCCATAGCATCTCCTTTGTATAAACACGACCATTACATGTCGTGACACACCGCGTCAAGCCCTAACTTTGTCTAAGTGCCTGAGACAATGTAAACCGGAGTCGACTACGTACGCAATCGACCCCGGTATGAATGCAGTTAGCTCAGACTCGCCGTCAGTTTAAACCGCACGCCCCACAGCGCAAAGGACTGGCCCGCCGGCTTAGCCGCCGTATCCAGTTCACGGCGGTCGTTCAGAGGCAGTGGGCCCTCAAACTTCGTAATACCCGCCGATAGCATTCCGAACTGCTTACGTGCCTCAAACGCCACGGCTTTCGCCTGTGACCCCTGCAGCTTCGCGACATCGTGCGCGATCACCGTCAGTATCACACCGTCATCTAAACGCTCGGGTGCCAGCGGACCCTCACCGGTATAGACCTCCAGCTCAGGTTTCATAGCTATACGCTCCGGCTGTACCGGCTCTTGAATACCCTCAGCTTCTGGCAGGGGTACCGCTGGTGCCTCGGGCTCCACACTAGGTTCGCCAGCCGCCTGCGGCGTATTTGCTGCGTCTACCGGTGCGAGAAACGGCATACCCGGCCGCGGATTATCGTCGGATTCAGGGACTAACCGCGCTGACAGCCTGTCAACCCAGCCCTTAAATCCGTCCAGAATTCCACGTATCCTGAGTTCAACGTCCTCTGGTATCTCGAGTTCACCCGGGTACTCAGATGTATTCAATAGCGTAGCCACCAGCATATCATGTATTGCCTGGTACTCGGGACTGGCCATCTCATCTGGATTCGGGAATATACTGTTCCATTTCCTACTCATGTGCATGCTCCTCTGGGTTATCGTTTTCATCTGGGTTATAATTTTCCATGGCAGCTACAACTCCCAGTACGTCGTTCGCCGCGTTCTGCATCACTTTCCTTGCCGTCTGTAACTGCTTGTCTGTGGTCGCCTCGGTATCAAAGGTCTCGGAGAGTTCCCTGACAATAAACGTTGCCAGAGTGTCACCGTGAGTGCCGGCAGCAACGCACTGGTCTTTAAAATCCCAGCACGCGCGTAGCAAATACGTTTCATAGTATGCTTCGGCTGCTACGTTAATCAAGTCATTAATCGTCATAGTTTTACCCTCTACAGAAAGTACAACACCACGCCGCCTACCGTGCCCCAAATGTAAAACGACACTTCGGGCCCGCCGTCAGTAAACTCCAGCGCCGGCTTATCCAGCCACACTAAATGAAAAGATTTTCCCACCGCGCCTATTTGCGTCACCCGGTACCCGGCACGCAGTATACGCCGCTCCAGATCACAGATATAGTCGTCAATAACCCCCTCAACCGCGGTATTGATGCTCTCGCTTGTCGTAACGTCGTCCTTACGCATCGTAAACTTCGGGGACACAAACTGTATGAACTCCACGCGGTACAGCGGGCTCTTCTGGTAATGCACAGGAACTTCGACATCCGATGCCATAAAACTCCGTGCGTTTTGCCCGATCACCAGGTCATAAACCTTTACAGGCTTATCTGTATCAACCAGGCCGGGGTTAAGCTCTTTACGCGTTACGTACTCAACGGTACACACGTCTGTAATCCACGACCGTGCCTGCCGCTCTTCGAGCTCGGCTTCTGCTTTTTCTCGGTCAAACAACAACTCACTCACTTGCAAACTCCTTCTTGACTTCTGTCATCAACTCCCTGATTAAGTAGTAGTCTCCTTCGTGTGGTCATAACGACGTCGTGCCTCCTCTTCGTACTCATGCAGTGCCGCGTCTAGCAGCCTGCGCTGCGCCCGGGTATCCAGCTGGCCCCACCAGCGCATTACACCCATGTCCATAACCGCCAGCTTCTCTGCCCGGTAGTCTTCAGAGCAGTCAGTGCCGTACACGGCTTCGAACTGTGTAAGCGGCTCGACGTTGTAGCTGTAGAGCATGAGCGCCTGGACCACGCTGAGCTTTTGCGCCCACGCCGCCGAAAACTGGTGGCTACGATCGTACTCGATTTCCTGTAGCTTACTTGCTAGGCCACCACCCGAAGGGCCCCAGAACGTCTTGTCCTTGGTGACGATTACCCAACCGCCACCAAAGCCGTCTGTCCTGGGCGAGCTGCAGGTATTCGACCACTCAAAACTCACAGCGTCATCGAGATCAAACTTCTTGAGCGTCGTGCTAATTAGCCACTCAGCGTACTCAACATTGAAGTTCTCATCCGCGTAAAACCATAGCGTAGTCTCCTCGGCCGTGACATCCACACCACTCGTGTATACCAATTCCCGGGTCTTCTGTATAGCCCGGATGACCTCACCGTACTCTGTTTCCTGCACGGTCGTGAGTTCAATCTCGTCCGTCTCATCCCCGCCCCGGTCGCCGACTATCTCATCGAGACCCAGCAACCACGTACGTGCGGCCTCCGTGAGCTCAACCTCAAAACTCGCTGTTGTATAGTAATTAGCCATGTTAATCCGCCTCCTCAACTTCGCGCATACACCCCGACCAATCGCACTCCGGGCACTCCACGTGACTGTCGTCGTCCCACGCTACCTCAGAGTCCGTCACTGAATCGGCATGCGGATCAGTGCCGTCATCCGTGAGGCTGACGCACATCGTTGCCCACACTAGGAGCTCAGCTTCCTGCTTATACGCGGGACACCGAAGTCCCTGCATACAATTTGTGTTCATATCATTTGTCTCCTGTTAGCAAATACACCTGTTCGCCTGCAGTCCCGGCCTCCAACACTATTTGCTGCCACTGAAAACGCGAGTCCCACACATCCTCTTCAACGTGCGCCGGTAATCCAACGTACACCATCCTGGCGCCGCACTCCCGTGTGCGCTCCATTGTCGCGTGGATCCAATCGCCTCGGGTTGGGCGCGCAATAACCGCCAGACACTTGGGTGGGAAATCAAATGCCACGGCGTCTTCGGCCACGACGTGCGTACCCAGCTGGCTCAGGCCGCACCCGCAGTCTATTACGGGTCTATCCCAGGCAGTAAGCCAGCGTACAAATATATCCGTGGGCTCAAATGCCACCCGAAACTCACGCGTGCGCGTCGGTTTGTGTACAAGGACCTCGAGTGCTTGCTGCCGCTGCTCTGCACTGGCGTAGCGCCGCCAGGTGTGCCAGTGTCCCCAGCTTTCGAGACAAAAACCGCATCCCCACCGACGCATGCGCGCCATCGCCGCGGGCGAATTCCGTGATTCGAGTACAAACTGCTTTTTCTTTGACCGCCGCGCCGGTGCCAATCCCCGGGCGGTACCTAGTTTATTGCCATTCAGTTTCTTCATTTTTATACCTCCCAGTTGTTTAGTTTCCTACGAAAGCATGATTGGTACCCACCCGGGCATTACTGCTATGAGTTTGAAATCCGTAGCGTCGTAGTCCTCCGCGGGATCCATTTCGTTAGCCGCCATAGCCTCACGCTGTGCGCACTCGGCTGCGCCCTCGGGATTATCGTGCGTTACCTCCGTGGAATAAAACTCGCTGTCATCTGACATGTAGTCTGGATACAGCAAAAATACAGTCCAGTACGTAATAGGTGTCAGCGCCCGGCAGGCAACACACCCGCTTTTATTGGTAATAAAGGCAACGCGTGTGGTACCCATAGTAGTCAAGCTGCGTACCTGGTGCGACATCGACGTTATGGGCCCGCCAATAATGCTGTGATACGCTACGTACATCCCTACTTCAATTTGCTTGTGTGTCATACCCCGCGCCTTACTACATTTGCGTACGCGTACGCAAATGTACTGTACGCCAATAGCTAAACGAAAAGACAATCCACCCCGTCTCTGGACCCGGTATAAGCCAGGTCAGAGACAGGGTGGACATTGGAATCGAACTCAATGAGCGCTCATGGCGCCCTAGTATCTTGATGGCTAACGCCATCTAGCGCACGGCCAGCGGCCGCTACGCACCGATGTCTTGAATCGTCAGCAGCTGCCGCAAGGACAGTGCCTGATCCCAGATATCACGAGCACAATGCAACCGCTTAACGAGGCGAAAGCTCTCGTGTGCAAGCTTTCTCCGAGCTGGAGCATTTTTCGGATCTATCTTCGGAACTTCCAGCGAGAGATACCCGGCGTCCTGTACGTCTTTCTGGAGCTCAGGCGCCAGAAATTCGAAGGGATTCACTTCCACGTCGTCCTTGGTGGGAAACGAAACCCGCAGGAAAATCAAACCCTGGCCCTCTGTGTGCTCCTGGGGAGCCTGGATGATTTTCCGCACTTCAACAGGAATTGCCTTCTCAGCCTCGGGAATCTCGCGAACCGGCATTGAGCGTGCACTCCGCATATTTCGCGGGCTACTCTCTTCTGCACTTGTATGTGCCTCAACTACCGATGGCATATCTTCATCTGTATTCATGCTACCCTCTCCTTGTTGGCTCCGATTGGCCTCCGAAAGCCCAGTGCTCTCAGTCGGTCTCCGGCATACGCCTTAAAAATGTCACAGCCAGTAAGCACGTCACACCGCAAGTCATGCCGGGTCTTAAACCCAGATACGGTGGAGATGCCTACTCGCCGACTCCGCCCAGACGTTATGTTGCGCGTTCTACTACGGGGGCCATCGGCCACACCGCGAGCACGCGCCGTCGTGGGCGCAACTGACTTCGCCGCCGGGCCCGCAACTGCCTGTTGCTGCCGCTGCTGTTCCCGCCGGTGTCCAAAAATGTTTTTAACCCCGGTCCCTAACGCACGCACCTTATTCATCATACCCTGCATGATGCTTCCTCCCTAGTTATGGACTCCAAACGTTTGTGCTAAAAAGAGGAGACAGTACACAAGTCGGTCCGGTACCGACTCAAGGCGAATACTGTACTGTCTCCAAAATAACATGATTAGGATGCACTATATTCGTAAGCACATTAAATCAGGGCTACTC
>Ga0307928_10001810_pt1 | contig 16280 bp, 32 predicted proteins | sample AceLakmetagen232_FD_201815 | JGI IMG/M metagenome (GOLD analysis project Ga0307928, IMG submission 201815) | Saline water microbial communities from Ace Lake, Antarctica - #232 | ecosystem: Environmental > Aquatic > Non-marine Saline and Alkaline > Saline | place: Antarctica: Ace Lake... | reverse complement strand
TCTTGGTTCGTGGACCAAGTCTCCAAGGACTTGTCGAATCGGATTTCGTCCATGCTTGGCTTGGTGAACAGTTGCCCAACGGGCTTGTTGGTGGCCACATACGCTTCGTTGACGGCCAGAGAGTTGAGCAGCACGAAGGTGAGGTTCATGCCCCAAAGGTTCACGAAGTCGCCCGTGCTCCAGATGGAATCGCGGACCGAGTTCGGAACAGTGTTCGCTGGGTCTTCCTCACCGCTTCCATCGATGGCCGCGACGAGCGTCACGAAATTGGTGATGTCCGTCTTGCGGGCCGGGTTGATGAACAACGTCCGCGCCGTCAGCGACGTGCTGTCGTCTTCCGCATCGCTCGAGAAGCGATTGCAGTAGTCATACAGCGCGCGCAACTTCTGAATCGTGATGACCCCAGCCTCGCCGTAGTCGTCCGTGTTTGCGCTGAAGTCGAAGTAGTTCAGGTCGGGAATCGACGCCTGGACCACGTCGGGGTGGAAGAGCAACTTGGCCCGAAGGCCAGAAGCCTCGGTGCTCGCCACAACAAGCGCCTTGGCGATGTCGTCGATGTCCAACGCCATCTCCTTCTGCACACGCTCCAGGTTCTGATAGAAGCGGCTGATATTGCCCTTCATCAGACTGGTAATGGGCGAGAACACCTTTTGCGACGTGAGGAGGAGCATCTCCTGCAAGGTGTACTCGATGGTGTGGATCGCTTGCTTCTCAATGCCGCCGTTGAACTCGCCGATGTAACGCGTCTCCCACTCCTGGTCGGGCGTCACCTTCTCGACCATGGGCCACTCGTCATCGGCCAGCACGACGGGCTCGAGAAAGGCCGTCGCGAAGACGATCTTCGGCCAGATTTCGTGCCCGATCTTGGTGATCCGAGCAGCCGCGAGTTCCTGCACGACAGGATCGTTCTCGCTTTTGGAGTGGCCGCACGCCTTGAGCTTGGCCGACAACATCTTGTCGACCTCAGCCTGCCCGCCCGCGGCGGCCATAGCCGTATCTCGGGCCTCCGCTTGGGGAAAGAGCAGGTCCGTCCAACCAGGAAGAGCCGTCCGACTCAGAGCGGTCTTCATTTTCTCCGCGGTCATCATGGTGCGTGGCATCCTATGGGTCTCCTATTGAATGCGTCTCGTAGCCAAAGGCTCCGAGATCAGTGGTTAGGGAATGTCCGCGCCGTCGACGCGCCGGAACAGAATGCGGATGTTGTCGTCGTCAACGAGAGGCGTCCGCGCCGCGTCGATGACCTCAAAGTCCGAATGCTCGCCAGATTGAGCCACACGGATGCGGCCATTCTGGTAGGAGCACAATGTGCCCTTCGCAGTGGCCGCGGTAAGCGCGCCCGTGCCCGCTGTGACGAGCAGGACAGGGGTGTCCTTGTCTGTCGCATCGTCGTAGGCTTTGTCTGCCGCACACTCGACCTCGAGTTCGCCGTTGATCGGAACCTGTTCGAGCGTGATCTTCGACCAGGCTCTCTTGTAGTCGGGGAGGTGCTCGAGCATTCTGGCTTCGTAGTCCATGCCATCAGTCGTGACCCCCTGAGACAGGAACCCTGCCGCACGACCATTGGCGAGAGCGCCGAGGGTCGAATCGACGTCACTGTAGTCGTACCATTCGCCAATCGGTTGGCTGGTGCCCGTGATCGTCAGATCACCAACACCCCGCAAGTCCGCGGTGCCTCGGACTACTCGGAAATACTTGCTGCCGTACATGTGTTGTCCTCCTTCTTGAGGATGAGGTTCAGGGCTAGATAAGGCCGTCAAGGCTGGCAGGCTTGCTGCCGCCGCCGCCGCCGCCAACAGGCACAATGACCGGCAGGACCGCACCCGCCACCACGGTTTCCTCCGGAGCGTTCGCCTTGAGGAACTTCCAGTCTTCGATCTTCGCCGCGAGTTGCTGATCGCCCGCGTCGCCGAGCGGGAACACGCCCATGACGCTTGCGATAGTCTTGTCGTTGGCGCCGATCTTCATGTTGGGGTCGAGGCCCGCGGCCTTGACCGTTTCGAGCCGGGCCAACTTGGCGTCCTCGGCATCCTTGATGGAAGCCTTGTAGGTCGCCACGGCCGCTTCGGAGGCCGCCTTGACCTTGAGTTCGTGGTCTGTCTTCGTGATGAGATCGCCTGCGGCGACCTTATCCTTGAGCGCGTCATCGACAGACGTGGACGCCGAGTCAGTCTTGAGTTCATTGGCAAGGTCCAGATACGCTTTGGTCTGGCCCTTGTCCTCACAACTCGCTGCAAGTTGCTCGAACACCGCTGCAGCCTTGATTGCCAAATTCGCTTCCATCGCTACTACCTCCTGGGTAAAATGGGACTGGTTTGCTGTTTGAGATGTCTCTGCGAAACTGATTTCGATGTCGTGGTCGTGGCGTTCCTCTTCCTCGCCCTCCACGACTTCGTAGTGAACGCCCGTGTTGCCCATGACCTTCTTGGCCGCCATGTCGATGTAGATGTCACCCACCCAGTGGTGGTGTTTGTTCACGACTGAAGTGGTCATGTTGGCGTAGATGTCGTGCTTGTGGCCCGCGTCCTCGGATGTTTGCCCCACAACCCCTATCGTGTCAGCGGCAGCCTCCCGTTCGGCGACCTTGCGCTGGATTGTGGTCTTGCCCGTATCGCCTGCCGCCTCCTCCTTCTGCCACCCCATGACAAACATCTTGTGCTTGTCCTCGGGGGGCGAGATGCTTGCAGCCTCCAACCGCCATGTGCGGTCGCTCGCCGTCACGCCCTCAATCGTGGCGTCCATGTCCGCGGGGTTGCGGGTCAGGCCTGCGCCCGTGAAGACCACCGTCCCGTCCTCACCCCCAAGCGCTACCGCCATCTCTCGACCTTCAAAGGCGTTGACCTTGAACTGCTCCACGCAAGTGACCATCCCCGCAGCCGCCTCGGTGATTGGCACGAACGAGCCGTCGTCGATGAAGACCAACGCATCCGTGGTCGTGTCTCGAGCAATCTCGAAACTCGACTTCCAGGAACCTTTGTCGCTGGAGATGTCCACAAGGAAGTCAGAGACGTCCTCTGCGTTGCGCCACACCGCGTAGAGCACTTCAAGTGCGACGGGCGTGCCGGCCACAGCCGATGCCACAGCCTCTTCCTTTGTCGGGAACTGAATGGCAGCGATGCTGCCCACGATCTTGTCTCGGAAGATCTTCTCCGGGGCGAAGACCTTTAGCTGATGCTCGAAGTCGACCAACTGGAACTCGGCAGACTGGAAGCTGTTGGCCATCGTCGCGGCTGTGACCGTGCGGCCATTCGAGTTCACAACTGGCAGTGTGTGGCAGAGCTTCGCCTTGACGAATGCCTTGCCGCGGTCAGGCGTGAAGGTGCGCCCGGCAAACTCGATAGGCCCGCCCGCGACTTCAACGCTCGCAAGCTCGCTCTCGAAAGTGAATTTCTGGATTGGCATGGGTGTCCTCGCATGGGGCCAAAGAAAAACGGCAGCGGTGGTACTGGCACCAGACTGCCGTTCTCTTTGACTTGTGCCGCCCTAGGTGGCCACCCAGGGCGACGATTTACTTGTCTAGGCTAACTTGGCTTCGGATCTCCGCGTTTCTTCTCTGGGGTCGGGTTGGGTTTGGTGTCGCTACGAGGGCGTCCGCCCTCCTTACCATCCGTCACGAGACTCAACATGCCTTGCCGCGGCTCGAACAGCGGGCGCCACAGGCCGCCCATGCGGTGCTCTTCCACCTTGCGCATGGCTTCCATGCTGTGGTGGAAGCCCAACTGCTCCTGGTAGGTCGTTACGGACAGGGCACCGCGGTCATAGGCTGCGTTCACCTCGTCAAGCAACTGCTGGGGTTCCTTGAGATTCTGCTGGTCGAAGAGGACGTCGATTTCGTCTTTGTCTTTCAGGTCGGCCGGCCTCACAGTGGGGTGAGACAGGAACTCGACCAGTATCTCGCCAACAATCCGCCGTGTGCGCACGCCCTTGGCAACGAGTTTCTTCACCCCGATGAACCCGCCCGCGTAGGTGCCGCCTTCGCCCGTCATAATGATGTCTGGGATGTCGCCCCATCGCAAGATGCGCTTCTCCACGGGGTCATACTTCTCGCCGCCGAGGGAGTCGGTGGGCGGCTGGCTGTAGACAATCTTGAGCGTGTGGTCGGTGATGATCCTTAGCGTCTCGGCTGGCAATTCAAACTGCGCCGCCAACTTAGCAATGTCATCGTTCTGCGTCCATGTCGCACCTCGCTTGCCGGCCAACGGCCCGCTCTGGCACCCCTCGCCATGGTGAATAATTTCGATCAGACGCTTGAAGAAAAACGCTACGCTGAAATCGCCGCCCAGCAGGAACTGCCTGAGCTTGATGTCAAGCTCGATGGTATGCAACGCCGGCTTAGCGAAGCCCTTGTACTTCGGGCCGTTCGCCCGGATGATCCAATACTCCCCATCTTCATTTTTCAACGTCACGGGTGTTTGGCTGAACACAGCCTTGACATACTTCTCCGGCACACCGTCGGCCTTCAACTTCGCGATAGTTCTCTCTGGGGTCTTATTGACGCCAAGAGCAGTCATCACCATGGCGATGAAATCTGCCGTCAGTTCGAGCTTGATCTCCTTCTGCCCCCAGCCACCCTGAAAGCCCTTGATTCGGTATGGCTCAAGCGTCGTAACATAGTGCAACCCCGGCGCTTCGCCAGTCACCCCGATCTTCCACTGCACCACCACGTTGTCGTAGAGTTCCCAGTCGGAAATCATCTCTTCCACGAGTTGGTGCAGCGCGTGTTGCTTGTTCAACTGATCAAGCTCGTGGTTGACTTTTGCCAGCCGGGAGAATGCAGTGGTCGCCGTTTCCCTGTTGTTTCTCGAGAATATCGCTGCGAGTTTCGAGGCAACCGTGGTCACAAGGTCAAGAGCGGCGACCATCTTTGCCAGATACCCACTTGGCCCCCTGGCCTCAACCCGGAACCCCGCACCGAAGAAGGTTTTCTTCGCGTTGATGATGGCCGAGATGAGATCGTCTTCATCCCTTGCCGACGCGCACCGCTTCAGCAAATCTTCGGTATTGCCGTTAATGAGATTTCGCAGGACATACTTGAGCGGCCCCCGCCCCTGCGATGACTGGTCCCCGAACGGGTCAGCCGATCCCATCTCGGCGAGCACGTTCACTGGCTGAAACGCAAACGAATCCCCCGTTGCTACAGTTTCAGCCTTGGGCCTGCGCTTGCGGCTGGGCGGCTTCTTGCGGGCTCGGGATGTGGTTGTTTTCGTAGCCATAGACAAATTGGCCTTGTTGAATACCACATATTGTACGATACCCGAATCTAAAAAGCAAGACTTTTATCCAGTTTTTTAGACAAAAGTTTTTGACGAACACCCTGCCGCTCAGACCGGCAAGTATTCCAAGAGCAAGCTCTTCCACGTTCGGTTCATCTCTTCTGCCCCAGTCGCCGCCATGAACGCGTCACCACAAAGAGCGCTGAATGCTGGCCGTGCCGCCTTCAACTTGGCTGTCGCCAGCCTGCCCACGGGGAATGCTGGGCGTTCTTTGCACACCGCGTCTCGGATGGTTTCCCCCATCTCCATTCTCGAGCAGTGCCCCATCGGCGCCACATGAAACACCCCAGACAGCCCCTTCTCTAAGGCAAGGCCGATCGCCTGCGCAACGTAGTAGGTCGACGTCGGCGTGCCAAACTGGTCAACGAATAGGGAAGGCGGCGCCCCTTGCCTCAGCCCCTCCACGATCCAGTCTACCGCGTTGTGCCCAAACTCGCCGTAGAGCCAGCCCACCCTCAGGATACACGTCTGTGGATAGGTGGCCGCTGCTCTGCGTTCACCCTCGAGTTTGGACTCCCCGTAGGCAGACACAGGATTGGGCGTGTCCGCTTCCGTGTATGGATCCGAAGCAGTCCCATCGAAAACGTAGTCCGTGCTGATGTGGACCAAGGGGATGCCCGCACCCTTGGCCGCGAAGGCTGCGTTCATGGGGCCGTAGGCGTTGACGTCGATAGCCTCTTCGATGTCATCTTCGCACGCGTCGACGTTGGTCTTTGCGGCGCAGTTGATGATAGCGTCTGGGCTCAGCCGTGCCACAAGATCGCAGACCTCATCGAGATCGCGGATGTCACAGAAGTTGTGCCCGCCCGACCAGACGTGCGGCCTGTCGCTGAAGAAGCGGGCGACCTCCGTGCCGAGCATTCCGTTGCCAAGAATCAGGATGCGTTGCACTGCGTCGTCTCCTGTCGATTAAGGTAACTTGTCAGCCGAGTAGAGTTCCCGCTTGTCTGCCCACTCGGCTTCGGTGTAGTGCCGCCGCGGGAACGGCGGCGCAGGCGGGGGCGGAGGTTTCCGCACAAGCGGCGGCGGTGGCGGGTTGACGTTTTGGCCTCTGCACCTCTGCCGGGCTGCTACTGCCACTACGGATATCGCAACTATTCCACCGGTCACAAACCAGACAACTTCATTCCAGCCTAGGCTACCCATGTCCTTGCTCCTATCTCAGAAACTTGACGGCCTTGTGTGTAGCTTGGCGGTGTGTGTCACGCGTCGGCTCCTCTCCGCACCGCGTCGAGCACATCGTCGACGGTGAGCTTGCTGTCGTTCCACGGCTGGGGGAAGAGGATGGCCTTGCCGCATGCTGCTCGCCATGCGTCGACGTTGGCGGGGCAGTCGTCAACGAGGAGGCTGTTGGGTGTGGCGTAGAACGTTTTGTCTTGGGTAGGCCAACATGGGCAGACTGGAGTGTGATAGCCACACCAGATTGTTTTCCCGTGGGCACTTGCCGGACTAATCGCCGTGGTCAGAATTGGAGTCACAACGCCACGGTAGCAAGGCGGCCGTTTTATCGACTCGTACACGCTGTCTGCCCATGGATATTTGAGCAAGTTTGCCCACCATCCCGCGGGCGCTTCCATGATGGTCTTCCAGAACGGGTCGGGGTCGACGCCGAGTGCCTTGGGTATGTCGTAGTCTGTCACGTCCTCATACTTAGCTTCGACGCCACACAACTTGAGCGCTGGCGTTACGAAGTCGCATAGCACACCGTCGAGGTCGAGATAGATGGTGTCAATCATGTCATTTCTTCCTACATGCGATTGCGAGCATCATGTCGGTTGCGGCATGCAACGCGTGGTCTTCATTTGTCCGGCCAAGCGCGAGTTTTTCAAGATGGATTCGGGCGTGCTCAATGTAGTATTCGGGCGTGCGCTTGCGCCAACCCGGGCCGTCGTCGTCGTGCTTCGCCGCGTTGGCGGCCATGAGTGCTTGCATGGCGCACATAGCCGAGGTGGGCAGGAGTCGACAGTTCAGCCGCGCCACTGTTTCCGTGACGCCCGGGTGTTGCTCAATATCCGTGTCTGCGCTCATTGGTGCTCCTAGCTATCTGAGGTTGATTGCGTACTGCCACGTTGTCCGCTTCGGGTGGATGCCAATGAACCACTGCTGAGGCGGGTTGAAGTGCATCCGACCGTTGACGCTGTAGCTGGTCGACCCCATCGCCGAACCGTTGGAATATACGGACACGTCACCAACGCTCATGTGTCCCGTCCGGTGGTAGTGCCCAAAGATTACCGTCTTGAGTTGTCGCCGCAATTTGGCAGGCCATGTATTGGCCGCGCGTTGCATCAGCGTGTCGAGCATGGGCGAACCAGACGACAAGGACTTGCCGTGCGCAAACGCGATGTTCTGTCCGTTAATCTTCACCGCTACAATGGGCTCCCTGTGAATCGTCACATTCACACGGTCGTTGGTGACAAGCGTGTCCTTGATGCTGTTGTAGAGCACTTCGTCCCAATTCGTGCGAGGGTGGCTTCTGCCCCTGGCACCACTTCGCCCGTGATTGCCGTTGACTGTGTGAACGTCGACGCGTTCGTACACGGCAGACCACGCGTTCAGCGCGCCGGCGAAAAGGTGTGCGCCCTGGTAGGCCTGGTCGATAACGGGTTCGTCGATAGCGAACTGTTGGCCTTCGTATATCGCCTCCCCTGTCACCATATCCCCCAGCATCAGCACATTGAGCACGGGCAGTTTGTGCGCCCGATGCTGAATTGCCGTGAGGCGCAGAATCTTGGCGGTGAAGTCCTGCACCTGCTTGCGCGCAACGTTCTTGTTCCAGACGTTGCGGCCCATCGTGTCTGCTCTGTCGACATATTCACCGAAGTGCCAGTCTCCAACGGCGAGCAGGCTGTGCTCGGGGTCGCCCGGGCCATGCTCGATTGGCGTAAATTTTGGCGGCTCCATCTTGATGATGGCAGACCGGCACGCCTCAACGATAAGTTCCGTGCGCGCCTGCTCCTTCTCGAGCCGCGCCAGGAGCTTGCGGTTGTCTTTCAGCACCTCGGCGAGCTTGGGTGAAAGTTGTGCCTTTGCTTCTTTGGCGTCCATGTGGCCTCCTAGAGTTTGTCGAATTCACCTGTCAGCGCGTAGAGGAACGAGTTGGTCGTGGTGCGTCGATGTTCGATGGTGCCCTGCTTTTCCATAGCCTTGAGGATGTTGGAAATGGAGGCCTGGTTCACCTCTAACTCCGCGGCAATGTCTGCCGATGTCAGATACACGCCCGGCTTGAAGAGTTTGGGGACTTGCTCGACGATAGTTCCTTCGACGATGATGGACTTTGCTTGCTTCGCGTTCACGCGGGGTCTCCCTCCTCTGCGAATAGGGCATCCCACGCCGCGACTATGCGACGCAGGTCGTCGATCTCAATCTCCAGTATGGCCACATGCTCGACACCCTCCTCCTCTGGCGAGAAGAGGGTGATAGCGCCTCCGCTGTGCATTTGGAATGTATGCTCTTCAATCAGCACGTCGGCACCCTGAATGGCGTTTGGGTATGCGCTCACTGCGGCACCTCCGTGGCGACGATAGCCGGCGGTTGACCGTCAACGCCGCTTAGGGCCTCTACATAATCCAGCAATTCACTAATCACTCCGCGGTCAGTCATCAGCCGTCTCCTCTCAGAATGGTATCTTGTCCTCGGGCACATCATCGCACTGCGGTGTCGTAGATGCCCTCTATGGCGCCAGCGAGCGTCTTGGCGTCCTTGGAGTCTCGCGGGATGCCCCCCCCCGCTTGTGCAGCCTCTGAGCTACGTTTCTCCGCAAGTAACTGGACAGACCGGGATACCACATACCGGACATACTTACCCGTGCGAGCAGCTTCAGAAGGTGCATTGTCCGAAACTTGTCGAATCCATGTTTCCTTCATGCGGCCTGTGAACTGTTCAGTCATGTGCCCAACCCACTCCAGCATGTGGTCAGTAACCCGCTGCTTCACGTCCAGATCCGTCAGCCAGTCGCGAGCCTGCTTGCACAGATCGTCGTAATCACCGTAGTAACGCCCTGTCGTGCACGCGCACGGAACTGACAGAACAAATAGCCGTCTATCCTCTGGGCAAAAGTCTGTCACGCACAGCCAATCGTTGTCATCCTTGTAGGCGGGGACAAGGACAATGCCAAGGCTATCGCAGTGCGCACAGGCTTCAACAGGTTCGTTTGAGACGCGACGGCACGTCTCAGGGCGAAGCTCCCGTTCCAGTTGCCATTTGGGCAGGCGCTCTTTCTGCCGCGTTGGCTCGTCACGTACGAGACGGTCAATCGCGTCCATCGCCGCCTGGAACTCGTAACGGTCGAGCATGACGTGCCATGCGGGCTTTTCCTCTTTGCTCAAGCGCCATCCATTGGCGACGATTTCAGCGAGCACACTATCTGCGTCTTCGGTTGTCATGTTTGTCCTCGTGCAGCTTTGATTCTCGCGACTTTAGCCGCCATATCAGCGTCTTCTATGTTGACTGGCTCGACGTAGCCCTCTCTCAAGTAGTGCTCCCACTTGCGCCCGTTGACCCACCATTTCATCGCCTCCAGCTTGACGACTTTGACTTTGATAGCCTTGGCATAGCGCTCGATTGCAAGTGCGTGGTCGTCGTAGCCCGGACCGTCATGCTCGACTAACACCCGGCAGAGCGCCTGCTGGCAGCCCACGGTGCTGTCATCGTTGGGGTCAACGTTGGCGAGCCACACCTCCGCGAGCTTGGCGGCGAGTTCGAGTTGCACCGGGTTGCGGATATTCTGCGGCTTCGTCTGCGGTTGAAAATTTGGAGAAAAAGGCGCCTCCGACTCCGGTTCTTCTGGAGGGGGAGTAGGAACCGGAGATGGAGTAGGAGTAGGAGTAGGAGTAGGAGACCCCCCTTTTGCTTCCGGTTTTGCTTTGGGTTTGCTTCGCCTGCCGCCCTTCCGTCCTGCTTCCACTTTGCTTCGCCTCAGCTTCTCATCCCGCACCATGCGTCGGCTGTAAAGCGTTTGCTCGTCTGGGCTTTCGGCAACGCCGAATTCTATAAGCTGCTTCAAGGCTGCTTCCGCTTTGATTGGCGAGACGCCGACCATTCTGCTTACGGTTTGCTTGAGGGTTTGCTTCGCTTTGCTTCGGATTATGCCGCGTTCGGGTGACTTCCACATGCAACAAAGCATGTCGATCCAGAGGCCGCGGGCCGACAGATCGCAGAGCCTCAGCGCCGGCTCGGCGAGCCAGTCGTCAACGTAGAATTGCATCGCCGGTCGCCCGTCGACCTTGTTGCTATGCTTCATGTTTCAGCCTTCCTGTTTGGTCACGAAATCTTTTTCGCTACCAGCCGGAATGTCGACGAAATCTGTTTCGTTAACATCTGCTTTCATAAACTTCTCGAGGACGTCGTCGAGCGCGTCTAGTGCATCACTCAGCGCCAGCATCGCTGCTGCGAATTCCGCAGGTTCGTCGTATTGTGTGCGCCGGACATCCCGCACTGCCCTCACGAGGGACCGAATTCTGTCTAAAACCGATCCGCTCATTCGTGCTTCTCCTTGAGCTTGTCGATGGCGGCAAGGTTGCGGAGAAGGGCCATTGGGACATCGTCTCCCTTGGCTTCGCAGAATGTCCGCACCGCGTCTTCGAGCGCCTGCTGCGCGTCGAGGATGGCGGTGATGGTTTGCCTGATTTGGTTTGCCTCTTTCGTATCAGCAGCAGCCTGGGGTTTGTCGCGGGCGTGCTTGTCCCATCCTTCAGCGAAGCTGGCCGTGCCGTAGTCGCTAACCAACTCTTGCAGCGTGGGCTTCATGCCGGCTCTCCTTCCCATTGCCCTTTGGCCTTGAGGTCTTCGATGATCGCGGCCGCGTTGGATTGCGGCGGATGCAGATAGCCCATAGCGTCGGCGATGTTCTGCAATGCGTCGCGTTCATCCTGCTCAACATCCGTCAGCGTGCCCGCTTCCTCGGCGACCATGAGTTTGCTGCGTCGGCTGTTCAACGTCGGCCAGAGCTTCTCCAGTGCCGCGTAGGCGTCTGCGATCTTCATGCCGTCTCCTTTGCGGCGAGCGCGTCGCGGAGCAGTTGATCGTCAAGGTCGTTCATCGTCTTGAGCATGACAACCCGCAACGCCCTAACCCGCACCTTGAGCGCGGCGTTGGCAGCAAGTAGCTTGTCGTTGGCTTGATCGTACTCCCAGCACACGGCCCGCATTTCGACGCTGTCCTCCTCCATGCACGCCACGTCCTCCGTGAGCGTGGCGTTGGCAGCCTTGAGCGCGGCGTTCTCGGCGAGTAGGGCAGCGGATAGCGCTGTAACGCGCTTTCCTACCGATGCTATGCCCTCCTGCTCTATGTGGCGAAGGCAGGCAGGGAGAGTGAAGAAGCGCTCCGTTGCCGCGACCAAAAGCTCTACGGCTATATGTAAGTCCATCGATGCTACTCCTTCCCGCCGGCGGGCGGGGTGTATTCAAACACGATGCGATTGACCACGCGGTCGGGCGCGCAGCCATAGTGCTTGCACAGCATGGCCACGAACTCCTCGGGTGTCATGTCCGGGAAGCCCTCGCGCACCACATCCTCGGGGGTGATTGCGTTCAGCGGCTCGCCGCGGGTAGACACGGTACGGATGGGCGGCCCGATGGGCACGACGTGCTCGCCCTTGCGCAGGCCCATGCCCTTCTCGACGGGCTGCTCTAAGTCGCCGGGCTTGAGGAACCACCAACCGAAGCGGCGCGTCACCGTCTTGGCCTGCTTGCGGATCGCGTCCGTAGTCATGGCGAAGCTCATGTTGCGCACGTCAGGCTCCTTTCTTCCAGCGCTTGCAGGTGTCTGTGAACTCCTTGCGCTTGCCCGTGATGCGGCAGCCGAACTCCATCTCCGAGACGCTGCCGGAGTGGCCGCACGAGAGGCATCGCTTGTTGCGGGGGGTAAGGGGGTCGTTGGCCGCGGCCTGCGCGGCTCTGGCCACGCGGTTGTGTGCGTTGATCGCGTCACGGTTTGTTTCGTACTGCTTAGAGCTGTAGCCGCACGGACACCCGACTTGGCCGGAACGCAACCTCCAGACCGACATATCCCATCGCCCCTGGAACTTATGGCCGCAGTACGGACACGGCTCAATAGCTGGCAACGGCAGCGGCTTGCTCACGATACGCCTCCTTTGCTGACTTTCCGCACCACGCGTACTACTTCGTTCCATGCCTCGATCGCTTCCTCTTTGCTCTTGTGCCACACGGACAACTTGAAGTGTCGAGATTGCACCCTGTACCGTTTCATGGTTGTGGCACCGGTCCCCAACACTTCGAGGAATGGCTTCTCGTCCTCGCCAGGCCACGCCATAATCCTAAGCGCGGGTCTTGGCCTATTGGTATTCGACTTGCTCACGATGCGTCTCCTTCGAGGGTGGGGGGCTCCCTGTAAGCATTTGACCCAGGGGGCAGAGTGTCATTCCAAACCTCAATGTCAGTCTTCTCATACCATGTAGGGTGTTCGCGGAACATCTGTTCGCAGAATGCCGAGTCTTCGCGCGATAGGCGTACCCCTTGCTTGCTCTGTTTCCGCAAGCGCAGGCATCGGGCAGAGTCCTCATGCAACGGTTCAGATTCAGCCATCACTTCTTCTCCTTCCACAGTTTTCGGATCTCCACAACACTCGTGTCCGCGTCGACCTCGCCCCACATGATCTTTATCACGCGCGTCTCCATGCGCTGCTCTGGCAGCCTCTCAAGCGCGGTCATGGAAATTCTCCATCCAGCCAAGATGACATGCTTTGTTGAGGAGCAGTATCTCTGCCCTGCAGGCCTCACAATCAGGACAACATTCGCCCGAATATTCGTCGGCGTCGTGTATCTCCGCCACGTCGCGCAATAGCTCCTCTAGAGAGCGCCAGACGGCAACCGGAACCATCATGCAGAGTCGCTTAGGCGCGCTCATGGGCGGGGCTCCTCTCGCTTTGGCGTCTCGTCTATCCTGCACTCCATGCCAAGATCGACAGGTAGCACGTTGACGTACAGGCCATACCGCTGGATCTGATCGTAATAGCCCTCACGCTCCCGAAGGAATATCAGGGCAAAACGCCAGACGCTGACAGTCAACCGGAAGTGCGGATACTTTCGGCTGGTCCCGTGGCAACCTGCAATCGTCACGCCTGGCAGCAAGTGAAAGCAGAAGTATCGGCTAATCTCGTGCGTCACGGCGGGGCTCCTTCCATCGACACAGACCCCAGACAGAGAGGCACGCGTAGCACGCCATCAGCGCCGCCTGAGCATGTGCACCTTTGTCAAGGTCGTAGGCCACCCATACCGTGTTCGTCGCGCACCAGACTACGAAGCACCAACGCCGCTTGTAGATGTTCGCCACCGTGCCCACGAGCGACGCAGCGGAGACGATCCACATGAGGTTGTCAATCATCCCACCACCGCCGGCCACGCGTGGTGCGCCACGCCGTCGAGCACTGGAGTCTTCAAGAAGCACAACTGTTGCCGCAGATAATCAATCTGGTAGCCCTGTTCCATCGTTGGCCCCCACCCGGCCCAGTCACATAATGTGACCGCAAGCAAGCGCGCCACTTGGCCTGCCGACCTGCCTTTCCAAAGTACCACCAGCGCCTCCTGATTGCCGCTGCCATAGGCATGATTTCGCAACACACTTAGGCATTGACGCGTGTGAGCTTTTTGACGGGGCAGCGGTTTGTAACGCGAGCACATCGCATCGTAAAAGCGCCATGCAATACCCCACAGAAACCGCTCAGTAAATACACTCTCAGAGAGCACGCCGGTAATGCGATCTATCGCGGGAATACTGTCGTCGGACAGCACCCAAAGGGCATGGTCAATCTTGTCAATCATCCCTTCACCTCCGGCCACGCGTGGTGCGCCACGCCGTCGGCCTTCGCCCTGAACATCGTGCACAGCACCTTGCCGTCCGGCGCGGTCGGCTCCATGCCCGGGTCGGGAATCAGGAAGTCGAGCAGGACGTCAATCTCCTTGCTGTCGCCGCGGAAGATCATGTGCGCGTCCATGATCGGGCAGGTGCCTTCCTCTGTTTGGTTTGCACAGTGGGCACAAGCCCACGCCTCGAATGAGTCTCTGCCGTCGCCGTTACAGAAATACACCATCGGTCAGTCTCCTCTCACCATCCTTTGAACTTAGGCATTGCGGCATACTCCGCGGCTGTCATCGTGACAACCGAAAAGGTGACAGCGTTGTCCACTTCGGAGCCGACGAAATGTTCCTTCAACTCTTCAAGGGCGCCGTCCAGTGAGTAGACACAATTTGAGCCGTCTCGGGTTGCTTTCAGATATCGTTTTGGTTTGTCGGCCATTGGTCACTTTCCTTTCCACCATCGGATAAACATCCCGAACGCCACGGCCGCCACCGCGATCGCGCAGACCACGGCCAGTACGTGCAGGGCGGCAAGGTGGCTAAGCACGGGTGGCCTCCAATATCTTGCGCCGTACCTTGCGGCCAGCCGCCCGCCGCTGGGCAAGCTTCGCACACGGGCCGGGGCAGTAGAGCATCTTGTTGCCGTTGCGGTTCCGCGGCACGTCGAACATCTTGCCGCAGTAGTCGCACACGCGTGTCGTCTGCGGCGTCACAGGCACCTCTCTATACTGTGGGTTTGGGGGCACGTCGTTGGGATGGTGGACGGCGTGTGCGAGGATCATCACAACGTATTCCGAGCCGCGTGGGTTCTGGTCGCTGACAAGTTCAGGGTTGCGTGGCGCGTGGTCTTCGGCCTCGGCGTTCGCGATGGAACTCATGCAGGGCCGCATGGCGCGTGAAACATGGCGGGCGGGTCTGGGCATGGGTCACTCCTCTCTAAGATTTCGGTCGTCTCTCAACTTCTCGGCTTCGTCGTCTCGCCAGTCGAGCCAGTCGTCGACCGTCGCGTCGTCCTCGCGCTCTGGGTCGCGGTGGTCGCGGGACAGGGCGCGTAGTTGTTCAGGCGTCAGGCGCGGGGGCATCAGCGGGCTCCGGGGCGTAGGGGTCGAGGAAGACTGTATCCTCGACCGGCCAAAAGCTACACGTCCCGTCGTCGCGCTCAACGGTGAAGAGGAGACCACCCTGGTAATGCAGATACGGCGTGATTTCGTGGTGGTACCAGCCCTGCAAAACCTCATCGGCGAGCACCCGTTGCACCCGCCGCATCCCGTGGTGGCCGGGCGGCGCAAGAGTAACCTTGCCCGGCGTGCGGAGCGAAGCATCCAAGTTCAGCGCGGCGGCGACGTTAATCGCAATCTCTTCGGTGTCCATTGTCGCATAGGGAACATCACGATTGCCCTGTGTGTCGAACACGCCCCAATGCGCTTTAATCCAATGGCTTGAGTAGTATCTCATGCTTGCTCCTTTGCGGGTTCCACTGTTGCGGGGATCTCTGGGGTGGTGGGGACGGGCAGGCTTGCGGTGATGAAAAAAGAGGCAAGCTCCAACTGGTCATCCACGTCGTCTATCAGCGCGTCGGCCGCAAGGCTATGCGCGTCACTACAGCCGGAACCACCGTAGGCTTTCCATCGTCTGTCAGGCGCAACAACGACGGCGACGCGCACGTCGACCGTCTCGCCCTCGGGCTTCGGTTGCGCCGCCTCCTGCTGCTCGATCTTGTCCCAGTCGATGGCCGGGGCGGGGTACGCGTTCAGCGCGGCGCAGGTATGTGTGGCCTCAATTGCCAGATCAGTCTGAGCGAACTTCTGCGTATTGTGCATGATGTGATAGGTATTGGAGGAGGCATCGAATTTGACTGTAAATCTCTCGCTCATTTCTTCTCCTTTGCGGGCTCCATGATTGCGGGGTACTCGGGAACTTCGGGGTCGGTCGGGACGGGTACGGTGTAGGTGAGGAAAGACCGAGTTTCCTTGCCATCAACGCCGTTGCACGCTGCATTCATCATGTCGCCATCCTGGCCCCTGGCCCACCCGGCCGCATACCAATCCCCATGGGTGTCCACAGCGAGGGCCACGCGCACGTCGACCGTCTCGCCCTCGGGCTTCGGTTGCGCCGCTGCGTTGACTGAGTTGAGCGCGATGGCGTGGAGCTGGGCGTCGGCTTCTCGTGTGCACATTCCAGTTGCGCGATTATTGTCT
>Ga0307928_10001809_pt1 | contig 16283 bp, 17 predicted proteins | sample AceLakmetagen232_FD_201815 | JGI IMG/M metagenome (GOLD analysis project Ga0307928, IMG submission 201815) | Saline water microbial communities from Ace Lake, Antarctica - #232 | ecosystem: Environmental > Aquatic > Non-marine Saline and Alkaline > Saline | place: Antarctica: Ace Lake... | reverse complement strand
TGACATTGTTCAATTATTGTCCCGCATTCCGGACGAAGAAATTGCTATGGTTTACAAAGATTCACAATTGATTATATCAGGAAAAAAGAAGCGGGCGGGGCTTGTCACACAACAGGAAATCCTTTTGCCGATCGATACTGTACCGCGTCCAGAGAAAATGAGAATCGCAAAAAAAGACTTTTTGAAAAACCTACAAATGGCTGCAAAGATTTGTGCAACCACTAATGAGAATCATTTGATTTCACACGTGCATGTTACTCCGAACATTATTGAATCTACGGACAGATACCGATTCTTGCGTATTCAAATGGACACAGGCGCAAAGGAAATGCTTATCCCGGCAACCGCAATTTTGTCGGTAAATAGTATGCATGTTACTCATATCGAATTAGTGAAAAATTGGTTGTTTTTGAAAAATCAAGACAAAAAAATAATGATTGCCGTTTGTTGTGGGGAAGGTGAATACTTTAAATCTGAAATGCTTGAAAGTGTTTGTGCTATAAAAAATGCAAACACAATTCAGTTGCCAGAAGAGGTTGGAAAAATGATTGACCGATCCTCTGTAATGACGGAAAACAGCATGGAAAAGGAAGCGCAAATTGTTATTGATTCATCTTCCATCACCATTAAAACCCAAAAGGAATCAGGCTGGTACGAAGAAAAACAGAAAATTAAATACGAAGGTGAAGAGATTAAAATGACGGTAAATCTCTCACTGCTGAAAGACATTTTATCAAAAACAAACAAGGCTATTATCGGAGACGGTAAGATTAAAATGGAAGAGGATAACATGGAATTTGTAGTGTCCTTGGAGAAATAACATGGCAGGTTTTTTCACTAATTCTGACATTCAAAAAATTCCACAACGAATCGGAAATAAACTTCCGCAATGTGGTAAATGTGGATTATCGAAAAATTGTATATCCCCTAAAATGGAACCGACCGGAACCGGAAAAAGGAAAATATTATTTGTCGCGGAAGCACCGGGGGAAAAAGAGGACAGGCAAGGAATTCAATTGATCGGGGATGCGGGAATAATATTGAGGCAATCCCTAAAATCTATTGGAGTAGATTTAAATGATTGCTGGAAAACAAACGCGGTCATATGCCACCCGGAGAAAAAATTAGAGCCTTATATGGTGTCGTGTTGCCGTCCTAACTTGCTCAAAACAATTGAGAGACTAAAGCCTTCTGTAATTATTATTCTTGGCTCTACGGCGCTGCAAAGCTTATTGTACAAGTCATGGAAAAAGGATGTTGGGCCATTGACTCGTTGGGTAGGTTGGCAGATTCCAAGCACTGAATATAATTGTTGGCTGTGCCCTACTTATCACCCGTCATATATCATTAGAATGCGGGAAGATCCACAATTGATAAAAGAATTTGAAAATCATTTACGATCTGCAATTGGTCTTGAAAACAAAAAACCTAATCCGCTGGATATTCAGGAGCTAAAAAAAGAAATCGAATTGATTGAAAGCCCGCGTAAGGCATTGCCAAGAATGCAAGACATGTCTACAAAAAAAGGTACGTTAGCATTCGATTATGAGACCAGCGGATTGAAGCCAGAACGCAAAGAACAACATATAGCAAGCGTATCTTTTTGTCTGAATGGGGAAGATACTTTTGCTTTTCCATATCACAGAAAACATAAAAAGATTCTTACAGAAATTTTGATTTCAAAAAATCTTAGGAAGGTAGCCGCGAACATAAAATATGAGGATAGGTGGTCAAAAGCTATAATAGGATGTAGGGTAAAAAACTGGTACTGGGATACAATGTTAATGTCTCACATGCTGGACAATCGAAAGCAAATAACATCGTTAAAATTTCAGGCTTTTGTGCAATTCGGGATATCTGATTATGACAGTCACTTGCATCATTTACTAACATCAAAGTATTCCAATACTATGAATCAAATTAATAAAATCCCGATACAAGATTTGCTTTTATATAATGGTCTTGACAGTTTGCTTGAATACAAATTAATGGTGCGGCAGAGGGAAATTTTAAAACAAAATCAAAAGGAAATTGAAAAATGAAAAAGCCATATAAAAGATCATGGAATGATTTAATTAAAGAATGGGAAGATCTAACTGGAGAAACAGAAAAATATAAATTTTACACTGTAGATCATGGAAATGGTATTAAAACATATGGCTATGACAAATTAAAATATGCAGAAGCAGATATAAAGAATACAGAAAACGGATGTACAATTCTTGCACGTTCACTTGATAATGAACTTTTTAGCATAAAAGAAATAACAAAAGAGATTTATAAAAAGAAGGAAAAAATGGATATTAAAGAATACCAAAAAGAAGCTCATAAGCTGGCAAAGTACCCTGATTTTATGCAATTATTTATGAAGCGACTTATCGATTCCCAAGTAATTAAAACCTTAGAATGGAATCCAATTGATTATGATGATGAAGCAGATAACGCAGTAAAAGAAGTTGTAGCTAATCCATATTTTTCAGCATTAGGGCTTGCCGGGGAAGTGGGTGTATATTGTAACGAATTAAAAAATGCTATGTGGCATAATAATGGCGTCATTAATAATGAATGCAGGCAAGATGCAAAAAAAGAATTAGGGAATATTTTGTGGTATCTAGCAGAATGTGCTAGTGCTTTAGACCTTAGTTTAGATGATATTGCACAAGTTAATATTGGTATTTCTAACATGCTTTGAAAGGGAAAGGGAAAATGACAACTTATAAAAATTTCATTGATTCCAAAAAACAAATAGAAAAAAATTATGGATTCAAACCTATATTTGTCCATGACGATTTGTTTGAATTCCAAAATTATTTGGTTGACTGGTCATTGCGAAAAGGTAGGTCAGCAATCTTCGCAGATTGCGGTCTTGGAAAAACGCCAATCCAACTTGTCTGGGCAGAGAACATAGTAAGAAAAACTAATAAACGGGTATTGATTTTAACTCCATTGGCTGTTAGTGCCCAAACAATTGAAGAGGGTATCAAGTTTGGGATTGATTGTAAACGTAGTAAAATTGGAAAATTTAAGTCTTCAAGTAAAATAATTGTGACGAATTATGAAAGGCTTAAATATTTTAATCCGAATGATTTTGAAGCAGTAGTATGCGATGAATCCAGTATCCTGAAAAACTTTAAGGGTGTATACAAAAACGACATCACAAAATTCATGCATAAAATAAAATACAGACTTCTTTGTACAGCTACTGCATCGCCGAATGACTATACAGAATTAGGTACGTCAAGCGAAGCCCTTGGGTATTTGGGTTACATTGATATGTTACAAAAGTTTTTCAAAGCTAATGATAATTCATACGCGCAGGGTGGGACAAATCAAAAGTCATTCGTAAATAGAAAACCATTACAAGATGGAAAATTTAGATTTCGTGGACATGCAGAAGATAACTTTTGGCGTTGGGTGTCATCATGGGCGCGGACAATCCGCAAGCCTTCTGATTTTGGATATGAGGATAATGATTTTATTTTGCCGGAATTAAAATCAAATTTGCATGTCATTCAAAACAGAGTAGTGAAAAAAGGATATCTAATTGAACCGCCGAATAGGTCATTACGAGAACAACGGGAAGAGCGTCGACGGACGTTACCAGAACGATGTGAAAAAGCGGCTGAAATCACAAACAATACAAAAGATTTTACAATCTGTTGGTGTAATCTAAATGATGAAAGTAAAATGCTTTCCAAGCTAATTGATAATTCTGTCGAAGTAACTGGATCAGATCCAGAGGAAAAAAAGGAAGAGGCTTTCATTGGATTTAAAAAAGGGGAATTTAAAGTGTTGGTCACAAAATCACTAATCGCGGGGATGGGAATGAATTTTCAACATTGCCAGCACCAAACATTTTTTCCTACACATAGTTTTGAGCAGTGGTATCAATCAATACGCAGGTCGTGGCGGTTTGGCCAAAAGAACGCTGTAACAATTGATATGATTGCAAGCGAAGGTGAAACGGAAATATTGAAAAATCTAAATAGGAAAGAAAAAGCAGCACAAAAAATGTATGACGAAATTGTAAGGTTAATGGGCAATGCTTTAGAAATTAAAAAAGATACGGGATTGAAATTAAAAGAGGAGATTCCATCATGGCTGTAAATGGGCAAGTAATTGAAAAAAAGTATGCTCTATATAATGGCGATTGTATCGACGTCATGAAATCTTTTACAAAAGAATCTATAGATCTAAGCATTTATTCACCACCATTTTGTGGACTGTTTAATTATTCTAGTGATGATCGTGATTTGAGTAATTGTTATAATTATGAAGAATTTTTTAAGCATTACAAATTTGTAGTACAAGAAATTTTACGACTCACAAAAAAGGGTAGAATGACGGCGGTACATTGCATGGACATTTCAAAAAATGGTGCTAACTTAGGTGGTGGCATTATTGATTTCTCCGGGGATATTATAAGATTGCATCAAGAAATTGGTTTTGGATATGTGGCTAGATACTCCGTATGGAAAGAGCCACTAGGGGTAAGAAATCGTACAATGGCGAAAAGTTTGGCACATAGGCAAATCGTAGAGGATAGCAGTTTTTGTGATAATGCATCCGCAGATTATTTGCTAATCTTCAAAAAGCCGGGGGAAAACGCCGAACCAATTACACATGAAAATGGACTCCTTAGTTATGCAGGTGAAAGAAAAATTCCAAACGACTTAATGAGGTACAAGGGATTTAAAGGCAACCAGATTAAAAATAAATATAGCCATTGGATTTGGCGTCAATATGCAAGCTCATTCTGGGACGATGTCCGTATTAGTCATGTATTGCCATATAAAAAATCAAAAGACGAAGACGATGAACGCCATGTACACCCGTTACAATTGGATGTCATTGAACGCTGTTGTGTGCTATGGTCAAATCCCAATGACAAAGTATTGACTCCATTTATGGGAGTGGGCAGCGAGGTTTACGGCGCTGTATTAAATGGTCGAAAAGGGATAGGTGTTGAATTAAAAAAATCATATTTCAAGCAAGCGATTGCAAATTTAAAAATAGTAGAAAAAGAAATTGCAGATAATTTGAAGGTGCAAAAAGGATTACTATAAAATGATTCCTTACAAAAAATCTGCTTATGATCTATTGCACAAAGGAACACTTGCGCTTTCAATCGTCGAAGAAAACGGATTAAGAATCGATGAAGAATACCTAAACAATGCCATTAAAAAAACTGAAAGGGAAATCAAAAGCCTACAAGAAAAACAAAAGGAAAGCAAAGTTTATAAAATATGGCGTCAGACTTTTGGAAGGAAAATGAATCTGGAATCTAACGACCAACTAGGAGCTATTCTTTTTGACAAAATGGGGTATGAGGCATCATCACTTACACCAACTGGAAAGCCAAAAACCAATGAAGAGGCGTTAGGTTTTGTTGATGATCCATTTGTTGAAAAATATCTTGAAATTAAAAAATTACAAAAAGCTTTGTCTACTTATTTACGTGGAATCCAACGGGAAATAGTTGACGGTTTTATACATCCATTTTTTAGTCTGGGGACGACGACAACTTATCGGTCATCGTCACAAAGTCCAAACTTTCAAAATATTCCGATTAGGAATCCTGTCATTGGTAAATTAGTACGGTCTGCATTTGTGGCCAGACCAGGCAGGCGAATAGTTGAAATTGATTACAGCGGAATGGAAGTAGGCGCAGCGGCTTGTTACCACAAAGATCCAAACATGATGAATTATATCAATGATAAATCAAAAGATATGCATAGAGATATGGCAGCAAAATGTTATAAATTAGAGCAAAAAGAAATAACTAAAGATACTCGCTTTTGTGGGAAAAGTGGATTTGTATTTCCTCAATTTTATGGCGACTGGTATATTGATTGTGCAAGAAATTTATGGGAGTACATAGATACTTTAGACTTGAAAACGGTTAGCGGAATACCACTAAAAGAACATTTAAAATCACAAGGAATTCAAAGGTTAGGAGATTTGAATCCAAAAGAAAAACCCAATAGTGGCACCTTTGAAAAACATATACAAGAGGTCGAACAAGATTTCTGGAATATGAGATTCCCGGTTTACTCAAAATGGAAAAAACAATGGGTTAAGAAATACCAACAAAAAGGATTTATGAAAACAAAAACAGGATTTATATGTCAAGGATTTATGAAAACAAATGAGATTATCAATTACCCGGTACAAGGCTCTGCATTCCATTGTTTGTTGTGGGCGCTCATAAGATTAGTTTTATTGGAATTACCTAAACGCAAAATGAAAACATTAATTGTCGGGCAGATCCATGACTCCATAGTTGCCGATGTTCCAGATAATGAAATTCAAGAATTCTTAAGTTTAGCAAATTATGTGATGACTAAAATGATACGGAAGGCTTTTAAATGGCTCATAGTACCATTGGAAATTGAAGCGGAAGTATCACCAATTGATGGATCGTGGGCAGAGAAAAAAGAGTGGATTTATAAAAACGGATTGTGGCAAGAAAATAAAAAAGAGTAAGACATGAAAGCAAAAAAGGATATAAAAATCAAAAACCAGATTCACCAAGTATAGGTAATTGGTTGAAATGGTATTTTATGAAAAAGACTTGTAGGAATATAAAGAAAAATGAAAGTGAAGATATTGACGATATGATTTGTGACCTTACAACAAAACTGAAAAGGAAAAACTAAAATGAGCCAAGAATTATACAAAAAATATCGACCAAGAAGTTTAAAAACAGTAGTGGGAAATAATGAAACTGTTGCCGCTTTACGAAATATGATTGCAAGAAAAACCATACCACATACAATTTTATTTTCGGGGCCGTCGGGATGCGGAAAAACAACCTTGGGACGCATCCTAAAAAAAGAATTACATTGTTCTGATATGGATTTCCGGGAAATGAATTGCTCTGATTTTCGCGGTATTGATACCATACGGGAAATTGCCCGAAATATGAATTTGTCTCCGGCATCGGGGGATTGTAGGGTATGGTTACTGGATGAATTTTCCCAAATGTCGAAGGATGGACAGAACGCCGCTTTAAAAATGCTTGAAGATACTCCAGCACATGTTTATTTTTTCATTTGCACTACAGACCCACAAAAACTTCTCAAAGCAATTCAAACCCGTTGCTGCAAAATGCCAGTCGAATTATTGAATCATGCAGATATGAAAAAATTAATATCTAGAATTTCAAAACGAGAAGAAATAGATATAACAGATGACACTATGGAAAGTATCATAGACGCGGCTGCAGGCTCCGCACGCAACGCCCTTGTGGTGTTGGATAAGATAACCAACTTACCAGAAGACCAGCGAGAAAAAGCCATATCACAATTAGAGGATTCCAAGGAAGGAATTGAATTATGCCGCGCACTATACAAGCGGGCATCGTGGAGTAAAATTTCAAAATTGATTAAGGAAATTAAGAGCGATCCGGAATCTTTACGTTGGGCAATCTTGGGATATGCAAAATCTATTTTGCTAAATAAAGGCGATTCGCACGCCTATCAAATTATCGTTTGTTTTGAAAATAATTTTTATGATTCAAAAGAAGCTGGACTTGTTAGGGCATGTTATGAGGTTTTGCATGGAGAATAAAAATATTTGCGTAAATGCTATAATAGAATGTAAGGAGAAAAAGATAAATGGCATTCAAAAAATCAGAATTCGAAAAAGACTTAGAAATTGATCCTTTGCAACTTGATGTGGCGGCATGTATGCAAGGTGAATTATTTTTTAAATGGGCGCAAAGAGAGATTGAAGCGCGCACAAAATTAGACCGCGCAAAACTACGAATGGATGTGACCGAAGCCAAACTAATGTACAAGGCGCGGCTTGATCCTGAATCTTTTGGAATCGTAAAAGCAACTGACAGATCAGTTGAAAACGCTGTTAAAAAATGGCCAAAATATTTAGAATTATACGAAGAATGGATTATGGCGAGGAGAGAATATGGGATAATTATGAAGGCAGTAGAATCATTAGAGCAACGCAAGAGGATGTTGGAAATTATGGTTACTTTGCATGGACAGCAATATTTTGCAGGGCCAGCAATTCCAAGAAATTTAGCAGAGGCTTACAGTGAGGCAAAAAAGAAAAAAGAAATTGAAGCAAAAGAACGATTAGAAAAAAGAATTCGAGCAAGAAAAAGTAGGGAGATGACAGCAAATGAGTAATTTATTGATCTATCTTTTTATCTCCTTTTTTATTTTGGGGTGGCTTTATGTGGCGGCACGAATGATAGCACGTGGAGTTTTGAGATCAATTGAAGAGTGGAAAATTGAAAGGAATAAAAAACATGGCTAAGAAAAATAAGAGGTATCGTATTAGTCCGGAACAGACAAAGAAAAATGTAACATCAATGGGTGGCGGCGGGACTGATTTTATTAATTTGCCGAAGGGGATTGAACGTTGGGAGCCTGATAAGGCAGGGACATATAATATTGATATTGTGCCTTATGAGGTTACGAAAACAACAAATCACGATCAGGGAATTAAGCCGTGTGCTATTCACTGGCGGCGTATGTTTACGGTTCATAAAAAGCTAGGGCCTGATTCTCAAACAGTTGTATGCCCTCGTGAGAATGGTGAAAAATGCGCGAAGTGTGATTATATTGATATGCTTAAAAAGGAGTATGTAGAAAATAAAGACACACTGAAAGCATTGTGGAAAAACGATCAAAGAATAGTAATATATAATATTTTGAATCCGGACGATCCAGAAGAAATTATGGTGATGTGTTACTCATATGGAAAAATGGATAAGAAAATTGGTGAAGAATTAGCAGAAGAAGGCGGGGAATGGCGAAGCTCATTTTACGATATTATAGACGGTAATGGAAAGACTTTGAAAACACGATTTACGAAAAAAACATATGAAAAAAGTGATTATCTTGAAGCAACGAAAATTGATTTTAAAGATCGCGATGACATGGACGAAGATGAAATTTTAAACAAAACAGTAGACTTGGATGCCATTATTAATACTGCCAGCGAAGAGGAGATGAGCGATTTGTTTGACGAAAAAGAATATGATGACGATGACGAAAATGAAGAGGAAGAAGAGAAGCCAGCAACACGTCGAAAGAAAAAGAAATTTGTTGAAAAGGAAGAAGAATTAGATACAGAAGAGGAAATTGAAGACGAAATTGAAGACGAGGAAGAGGAAGAAATTCAAGAGCCTGTAAAGCCAGCGAAGAAAAAGAAGGCTGCTAAGAAAGAGGTAGTAGTTGAAGACGATGACGATGACTGGGACGATGAAGAGGAAGAAATTCAAGAGCCTGTAAAGCCAGCGAAGAAAAAGAAGGCTGCTAAGAAAGAGGTAGTAGTTGAAGACGATGACGATGACGATGACTGGGACGATGAAGAGGAATAATTAAAAACACAAGTATATAAAATATAGGACAGGGCATTTAATTTTGTCCTGTCCTTTTTTCAAAAAGGAAATACAATGGCACGACTAAAGAAAAAAACATCTTCTGAAATTGAAGACATATCCGAAAAGCCTATACGTCGAAAAAAGAAAGCAAAACCCACAACATCAAATTTACTTTCGTCCGGTAGTACCCTATTAAATTTGGCATGTTCTAATAATCCATTCGGGGCTTTCCTTGCAGGTCATTATTATTGGTTTGCTGGCGATTCTGATACCGGAAAAACTTTTTTATGTATGACTTGTTTTGCCGAAGCTTTGCGGCATCCACTTTTTAAAAATTACAAATTAATTTTTGACAATGTAGAAAACGGGATGTTGATGAATTTGGAAAAGTTGTTTAACAAAAAGACGGCTGATAAGATACAACCACCAAAATATGACGAAAATAAAAAGCCGTTGAATTCAAATAGCATTGAAGATTTTTACTATAACCTTGATGATTATATTAAAGAATCGAAGAAAACGAAAATCCCATTTATTTATATTTTAGATTCCATGGATTCCTTAGGTAGTGAATCCTCTAATGATAAATTCGAACAACAAAAAGATGCATATCGAAAAGGTAAAGAAGTTGCTGGAAGTTATGGCGATGGAAAAGCAAAAAAGAATTCTGAATGTTTGCGAAAAATGCTACCCGGATTAGAGCAAACAGGATCAATCCTTATTATCATTTCACAAACCCGCGACGACATAACGGAAAAAAGATTTAAAGCAAAGACAATTTCTGGCGGCCATTCATTAAAATTTTATGCCACCACTCAAATATGGAGTTACCCGGCTGGGGCTATCAAGAGAACAATAAAAGGAAAAGAAAGGCAAATTGGAATTGACGTGAAAATTAGAACAAAGAAAAATAGAATCACAGGACAAAAGCATGAAGTGTATACGCGCATTTATCCGTCATTCGGTATTGATGATGTTGGCGCTTGTGTAGATTATTTAGTTAGTGAAAAATGGTGGACGAAAAGTAAGCAAAGTATTACTGCCTGTGAGTTTGAAATTACAGCTAATAGGGAAAAACTTATTTCTCACATTGAAGAAAATGGATTGTATAAAGAGCTTCAAAAAATTACTGGACGATGTTGGAAAGATATTCAAGACGCTTGCGCATTGCAACGCCAAAACCGATATGAGATAGAGGAATAATAAAAATGAATATTAAATTTTTTGATAAGGCAGATCAACGATACCCAACTATAGAATTAGAATGGTCGCATGCTCCATCTATTGGTGACCATATTTATATTTATAAATACTTAGATGGAGTAGTTACAAAAGTATATTGGTACACTCCATACAAAAAAGGTGGTATACAATTGAATAATCCAGATATTATTGTAACTTATGAAGCACTTAAGGAATAATAAAAATGAAATGGATACTAATTGATTTCTCATACCTATCTCATAGGGCTTTGCATTCCACAAAAGGATTGGAATTTGAGGATATTCCTACTGGCGTTATGTTTGGATTCTGGGAACAACTTATTGATATTTGCACAAACCCATTAATCAATTCTAACAAAATTGTTTTGTTCGGGGATTCCAAAAAAAGCTACAGGAGAAAACTATATCCGGGATACAAACACAAGCGGTATGAAAACAGGACAGAGGAACAAATTAAAGAATTAGAATCTATGTATGAACAAATGAATATTTTGCGTAAGGAAGTTTTTCCAGAAGTTGGGCTTCCATTTCATAGGCAAGTTGGATTAGAGTCCGATGATTTGTTGGCATACGCCGCGAGAAAATTAACAGAAGAAAAAGAAGAATGTGTTATCATAACTTCCGACGCGGATTTGTATCAGTGCATAACTGATTATGCAAGTTGGTTTGATCCACAAAGAAATAAATATGTTACGCCAGAAGAATTGAAAAATTTAAAAGGCGTCGGGCCGGAACAATGGGCAGAGGTAAAAGCAATAGGTGGTTGCAACTCCGATTGTATTCCGGGAATAGTTGGAGTATCTGAAAAAAGCGCGGTCGATTTCTTACATGGAAAACTACCAAACCACTACAAAAAATATAAAGATATCGTCTCTAACGAAGGTAAAAAAACAATTGAGTATACGAGGGAGCTTGTCACTTTGCCACACGTCAAAACGAAAGCATTCACGTTAGAGGAGCCAGCATATAATGCCGAAGCTTTCTTTTCCTACGCTGAAAAATTCGGCATCGATTCATATCTTGAAGGACGACGAAATAAACAATGGAAAAACTTTTTTAATGGTATTTTGAATTGTGGAATTGTACCACGAATGAGAGGTAAAAGACATGGCGGGAAAATCAGGAAAAGGAAGTAATTTTGAAAGAGAGATTTGCAAAATGCTCTCAGAGTGGTGGAGCCATGGAGCCAACGATGATATTTTTTGGCGTACGGATAACAGCGGCGGGCGCGCAAAATTTCGTAAACGATATCAGGGAAAAGATACCTACGGGCAGGCTGGGGATGTGCAAGCAATTAATCCAATAGGGCAACCGTTGCTTGACGTTTTTACATTGGAATTAAAGCGTGGGTATTCCAAAAATACCATGATGGATATGATGGATAAAAAACCACACATGGCCATGCAGCAATGGGAGAAGCATATACGACAGGTCATTGGTGATTCCAAAAATGCTAAATCAAAATCATGGATGCTAATTTCAAGACGCGATCAAAGAGAGGCAGTGATTGATATCACTATAGGCATAGCAAATTTACTGGTAAATGAGGGGTGTAAACTTTTTCAAATACCACATTTAAAATCATATCTCATACTTAAAAACGAAAAAAGAATATCTGTGTACACTACCCAACTTTTTAATTTTTTAAAAGTGGTCAATCCGGATAACGTGAAAGCTATAATAGAGTAGGAGAAAAAGGGGAATAGCAGTGGGGACTGCAAGAGAATTAGACATAGCGCATAACTGTAAATTCTGCAAGCGGGAAAAAACGGTTGTGTGGGACTCATATTTGTTTACGTGGGTATGCCCATATTGCGGGGAAATTGACAGGGAAAGATCAAAAGATGATTACAAAAAAACAGATAAGGGAATTGTATATTCTGAAAGAAATTATTGAGCAATTAGAATGCACTTCGTCAACGAAAGATAAAGAGGAAGTTCTTGTATATTTTTTGGAACTTAATCCCGAATTACTATCATATTTCAAATATATTTATGATCCGTACAAACAATTCTACCTAACATATGAAACAGCATTTCGAAAAACAAAAAAGCGGGCTATGGCTGAATGTTCAAAACCTATATATGATTTGTTTGTTCTATTGTATAAATTAAATGCTAGGACATTAGGTGGACAGTTTGCTTATAATACATGGATAAATTATATAAATCATCTACCAATAGAAATTCAATTTGTGGCTGGAAGAATCTTAAATAAAGATTTGAAATGCCGTACCGGGGTTAAGATTTTAAACAAGGCATTAGCAAGATTGAAGCAACCGCTTATTGATATCCACGAAGTGGCCAAAGGCTATTTATGGGGCAATGAAGCTATATGGGACGATAAAGATAATTGGTATGCATCCCGTAAATATGACGGCGTGCGGGGCAATATTATATTAGGAAAAGGTGATCCGGTTATCCTGTCATGTAATGGAATTGCGTTCGAAGTTTTTGATAGATTGCTTGAAGAATTCCAAAAGAAATATAACGGGCCACCATGTATGTTTGACGGTGAACTTGCCCTAAAAACAAATAGTACTTCCGATGATTTTCAAGGATTAATGAAAAGACTACGAAAGAAAAATCATCAAATTCCTAATGCTTGTATTCACTGTTTCGATTGGATTCCTCTTGACCTTGACGACCAGAAAATAATGAAATTGAAATATCGTTTGGATTGTCTGGATGCATTTCAAAAAAGTATGAATAGTGATTTAATAATTCCAGTTAAGCAGATCCGGGTAAAGGGAAAAGAACATGTAGAAAGGCTATACAAAAAAGCTTTTGTGCGAGGGTGGGAAGGTATTATCTTGCGCCGCAATACACCATTCAAAAACGGTCGGTCAAAGGATATTTACAAAATCAAAAAGAAGGAAGACGGTGAATATAAAGTAATTGGTATTGAGTGTGGGGAAATGAATATTGTAAAAAATGGAAAAGAAAAAACAATCCAGATTCTTAAGAAAGCTATAATATTAGTAAAGGATTGTCAGGTCGGAGTTGGTAGCGGTTGGAGTGTAGCACAGCGCCGGGAATTTTTCAAATACCCGGAAAGAATTATTGGTAAGGTTATCACAGTAGAATACGACAAAGAAACTAAAAATCAAAAAGGCGGGTATGGTTTGCGCTTTCCGGTAGTGAAATGGATTCATGGGGAAGAAAGAGAATCATGACATTGCAAAAACTTTTAATCAAAGGCTTCCAAAAACACACAAATACAAAAATTAAGCTGGGGCCTTACATAACTACTATTACAGGCGCTACCGATATTGGAAAATCTTCCGTTATTCGCGCGCTATATTGGCTTGCCATGAATAAACCGGGCGGGATTGATTTCATTAGTTGGGGTGAGAAAACTGCGTCGGTATCCATCCAAGCAAACGACAAAAGAATTACAAGATTAAAAGGTAAATCAACAAATAAATACAAAATAAAAGATGGAAAAGACGTACAAGTTTTTGAGGCTTTCAAAAGTGAAATACCACCAGACATCACAAAAAATTTAAACATGAATGAGTTGAATTTTCAATGGCAATTCGATGCACCTTACTGGCTTTCGTGTTCCGCTGGAGAAGTTAGCAGACAGTTAAATCAGATCATCGACTTGGGGGTTATTGACGATACCCTAGCAAAATTATCAAGTGGAGTGAGAAGAGCAAAGGCAGAAATTGAGGTATCAAAAGCACGTCATGAAGAGTGCCAAACAAAAGTACGCAACTTAAAATATGTTGACGAAATGAAAGAAGAATTTGAAGCAATCGAACGCATACAAAAAAAATATAATCTTGCAAATAAAAATTCAGAATTCCTAAAAGGAAGCGTAAACAAAATTATAGCGCAAGAAGCTATAATAGATCAGTCGGAAGGAATAACTAATGACGGAAAAAGAATAATTCAACTTGGGGAAAAATGGAACCAAGCAAAAACTACTGTATCAAAAATTCAAAAAAGCATAACGAATATTGAAAACTTGGAAAGAATAACAAAACAAAAAATTCCTGATTTATCCACATTGGAAAAGATCGAAAAGAAATATCAGACGGCCACTAAACAAGTAAAGAATTTACAAAAGGCAATAAAAATAATTGAGGAAAAGGAAAAAGAGAAATGGCAAAAAGAGAAATCCCTCGCGACAGTAAAGGAAATCTTTCACCAACAGGTAGGCGGGACATGTCCCTTATGCGGCAACGTGATGGAGTCATAGCGATTTTATGTGCTGATATACACCTATCAGCTAATCCACCAAAATGCCGACGTAAGGAACCTGATTGGTTCGATACGATGTACAAGGCAATCACACAAATAAAAGCCGTAGCGAACCATTACAGCGCTCCTATCCTATGTGCCGGGGATGTATTTGACCATTGGAAAGCGGAACCGCAATTAATTAATTTTGCCCTGAATCATCTTCCGGAAATGTATGCAATTCCGGGGCAGCATGATTTACCATTACACAATATTGAATTGATCCAGCGGTCTGCTTATTGGACTTTAGTATTGGCAGGGAAGATTCATAATGTTCCATATGGTGATTCTGTCATGATTGAAAATAATATAATCTTACATGGATTTCCATATGGCTTTCCGATTAAGGCATTAGAGGAAAAAACAAAAAAATATCATGTAGCGATCGCCCATGACTATTTCTGGATGGATACTCATTGCTATACAGGCGCACCAAAAGGAAATAACTCAACAGCGTATAAAGACCGAGTAAACGGATACGATGCCGTAGTGTTTGGCGATAATCACAAGGGTTTTTTAACGGATATTGACGATGTGCCTATATTTAATTGTGGTGGATTAATGCGCCGGTCGGTAGACGAAAAAGAATACAATCCACAAATAGGATTGCTATGCAAATCAGGACAAATCATAATCCAGAAATTAAATATTTTATCAGACGTATTTGAGGAAAAAGAAGAATTGAGAGGAGTGAGAGGGAAGTTAGGTCGGGCAGATTTAGAAAACTTTTTATACGGATTAGATGATTTGCAGCACAAGCATTTTGACTTTATTGAGGCTATAGAATATGCTATAAAATCACGTCAAGTTGATAATAAGGTGAAGAAAATAATATTGGAGGCTTTAGAACAATGAGTGACTTAGATAACTTATATGCACTAAAAAAGAAAGTAGAAAATACGCAAGAGGAAGCACAACGCGCCGCGGGCGCATTAGCGCAAGAATTAAAAAATCTGTCACAACAATTTGATTGTGAGACAAAAGAAGATGCAATTAAATTATTGGATGTATGGAGTAAAAGACAAGATGCATCATCTGGAAAATTCCAAGAAGAGTTTGCAAAATTTAAATTGAAGTATCCGGATTTACTGAATGAAGGAGAATAAGAATAATGTATGATATGAAATATGTTAATTTTAAATTTGATGGTAATAGATATGAATGTCTTAATAAAGAAGAGGATTATTTGGGTAGAATAATTTATCATATATTTGGGCGTCTTTGTTTTGAAACTCCAGTATTTACACAATTATACGAAAATGAGCTAAGGGAAATTGTGGAATTTATGAAAATGAAAAACAAGGAGAATAAAAATAATGTATGATATGAAATATGTTAATTTTAAAAAAGTAGATAAAGAATATGAATGTTTTAATAAAAAAGAAAAAGGTTACTTAGGTATTGTCTCTTGGAATATACTTGGTGAACGTGTTTTTGTATCTGAATATAATACACCTTTA
>Ga0307928_10001808_pt1 | contig 16286 bp, 14 predicted proteins | sample AceLakmetagen232_FD_201815 | JGI IMG/M metagenome (GOLD analysis project Ga0307928, IMG submission 201815) | Saline water microbial communities from Ace Lake, Antarctica - #232 | ecosystem: Environmental > Aquatic > Non-marine Saline and Alkaline > Saline | place: Antarctica: Ace Lake... | reverse complement strand
TTATCCCCTCTCTTCTGAGGTCCTTGCCCCTATACTCGCTTACTACATTGCTAATGATTTTGAGCATGCTGTAAATCTATGCATAGACTTGAATTTTCATGGCGGCATAGGACATACTGTAAGCATCTATTCAAATGACGATAAAAAGATCAGGGAATTCGCATCTGTTATGAATGCGGGGCGCATTGTTGTAAATACCCCCTCTTCTCAAGGCGCTGTGGGAGGTTTATACAACACCCTTCATCCATCATTTACATTGGGTTGCGGAAGCGGCGGTAAAAACATTACCACAGACAATATAACAGCAAGGCATCTACTCAATATACAACGCATCGCGCGCAGACGCGTTAACAGGCGCCTGGAAAAGTTTGATACGAGTCTATATCTTGATGAATCTATTGACACAAAAACGCTTGAGGATGAGTTTAACCGTAACTACTAAAAAAGATTAGGAGTAAAGATATGTTGCAATTTAAATTAGAAGATGAAAAATTGGTCTGCTTATTTTTAAGCAATATGGAAACAGAAAACTGCGTGAATTGCGAGGAAGAACTTTTTAAGAAAATACGCGAGGCAAAGCTACCTGTTGTCTTTGATCTAAAAGAGGTAAGTTATATAGCCTCAATGTTCCTTAGTATGTGCCTGATGGCTAAAAAGGAACCCGATGTTCAGGATTTTTTATTGATTAATGTACAGCCAAATGTTAAGAAAGTATTCAAGATAGCGGGGATTGATAAGCACCTGACCATCACGTAGTATCCACTAATCCTTATCATGCACCATTGGTACAAACCTTACCGGCAGGAGAGTTTCTCTATTATATCCACCCTCAGTCCTGGTAATAAGATAAAGCTCCTGATATATTGAACCTACAGGCATGACCGCTCTTCCACCAATAGCAAGCTGCTCAAGAAGCTTCTCTGGTATTTTTGGCGGCGCCGCGGTAACTATTATTGCTTCATAAGGAGCGAACTCTTCCCACCCCTTATACCCATCTCCAAGTTTTACACATACATTATCATAGCCTAAAGATTTAAGCCTTTTCTCTGCGGATACTGCCAAGGGTTCTAATATCTCAACGCTATAGACCTTACTAACTATCTCTGCTAAGACCGCTGCCTGATACCCGCTTCCTGTGCCTATCTCAAGAACACGATCCCCGGGCTTAAGTTTCGCAGCCTCTGTCATATACGCTACTATATATGGCTGTGATATTGTCTGGTCATGCCCTATAGGCAAGGGCCTGTCCGCATAGGCGAAATCGACCAGATCAGAAGGCACAAATAAGTGCCTCTCTACCTTTCTCATCGCGGAAAGTACAGCCTCGTCTCTTATGCCTCTTGATTCCAGCTGCTCTTTAACCATGCGTCCCCTCTGGAGGTCAAAATCGTCATCTTGAGCATATAAGCTTGCTAAATATGGACAGAAAATGATTGCTACCACTATTATTACTAGGGATTGCTTCGTCGCTAACGCTCCTCGCAAAGACAGTGTATTAAATATGCGCATTCCTTATCTGTAATTATTGAAATGAAGTGGTATAGAAAAATCCAGATCCTTTAAATGCTGCATAACAGTCTGCAAATCATCCTTCTTAGGGGCAAATACTCTTACCTTCTCCCCTTCAATCTGTGACTGTACCTTTAATCCAAGGTTCTTAATAATCTTTACAAGCTCTCTTGCTTTTTCCTTTTCAATGCCTGTTGTAATCAACGCCTCCAGCTTCAGATGCCCGCTGAAGACCTTTTCCGGTTCTGAAAAATCAAGCGCCTTTGGCGATATTCCTCTTTTTACTATCCTTGTAAGGACTATATCTTTTAAAGAGCGGAGCTTAAAATCATCAGGTGTGACCAGGGTTATCTTTTTCTCTTCACGATTATACTCTATTGTAGATTTTGAACCTTTAAAATCATATCTATTGCCTAGCTCTTTCTTTGCCTGCTGTATAGCGTTATCAACCTCCTGCATATCTACATCTGAAACTATATCGAATGAAAATTTTTCCTTTGCCATATTTTTACTCCTTTAGCTCTTTATACATTAAATCTGATGTCAAGAAGATCACCGTCTTCTACAATATAATCCTTACCCTTTAAATAAGCTTTTCCTGATTCCTTGACCTTTGCCTCGCTCCCTAATGTGATAAGGTCGTCATATTTTATAACCTCCGCGCGGATAAAACCTTTTTGCAGGTCAGTATGTATAACACCCGCGGCCTCCGGCGCTGATGAACCTGCGGCAACACTCCATTGGCGCACCTCGTCAGGTCCGACAGTAAAAAATGATATCAGGTTAAGCGCCTTTATGCATAACCTTGTCATCACATTGGCAGCAGGCTCCTTTATTCCAAGCGCCTGCAAGAACTCTTCTCTTTCCTGCTCTGTCTCAAGAGATGCTATCTCAGATTCTACCTTAGCGCATGCAGGCATTATATAAAGATCGGCATCCTTATACCTCTCCCGCATATCTTCAATTATGGAATTATTTAATATATCGTCCTCTGAAACATTAAGCACGATAAGCATCTTTTTAAATGTTATAAATGGATAACTTGATATCAGTTTTTTCTCATCGCTATCAAGGCTTAACAGCCTTAAAGGAAGATTCTTATCCAGATGCTCCTTTATCTTTAAAAGAAGCGCCTTCTCTTTTATAGATTGTGCGTCATTAAGTTTCTTAATACTCTTATCAAGGCGCTCAAGGCGCTTCTCAATAAAAAGCATGTCATGTAGTATCAGTTCTGAGTTAATATTATCTATATCCCGTACAGCATCGACAGAACCATCGATATGATAAACCGATTCATCCGCAAAGGACCTGACAACATGGGCGATAGCATCCATCTCAGCGATATCTTTGAATATATCTCCCTTTGCTATGGTATCCTTCTCAATCTTAGGAAGCATCTCTATCTCTACCCTTGCCCTGACATTCTTTTTTGGATTATACATATCAGAGAGTATATCAAATCTAGGATCTTTGATCTCAGCTATATTCTTTATCGGCTTTCCTGATACAATATCCTTCTCTGTCAATTCATGGCCAGTGAGTATCTGAAAAAATGTCTTTTTGCCTGTTTGTGGCAGACCTATTATACCTATCTTCAAGTAAGTGTCCTTTTTTTTAATATCATTTTAGCTTCGTTAAAAGCTTATTTTGATTCTCTTGCTTCCTTTGCCTTCCTTGCCTCTTCCAGCACTTTTTCTGTCAGAGAATTAGGCGCTTTAGCGTATTTCTCAAAATGCATCGAGTATCCTGCGCGTCCACTTGTTAATGTGCGTAACGCGGATGCATATCCAAACATCTCTGAAAGAGGCGCCTCGGCAACAACAACCTGCTGAGTTGCCTTTGCCTCCATAGCCATTATCTTTCCGCGTCTTGAGCATATATCACCTGTCACATTTCCCATGTACTCTTCAGGGGTGGTTATCTCAACGGACATCTGTGGCTCCAGAATAACCGGGCCTGATTTTAAAAACGCTGATTTGAAACATTCAGCACCGGCTATCTTAAACGCCATTTCTGAGGAATCCACCTCATGGTATGAGCCATCAACAAGAGTAACCTTGACATCTACGACCGGATATCCCGCGTATATACCTCGCTGCATAGCGGCTATTATGCCTTTTTCGACCGCAGGTATATACTCCTTTGGTATAGATCCACCTTTTATCTTGTTTATAAACTCAAAGCCCTTGCCTGCCTCAACCGGTTCGAGAATAATCTCCACATGCCCGTACTGGCCTCTGCCGCCTGTCTGCTTTGAATGTTTGTAGCTCTCCTTGGTCTGCCTAAAGATTGTCTCTCTGTAAGCAACCTTTGGCGCGCCAACCTCCGCTTCTACATTAAACTCGTGCTTTAGCCTGTCCACAATAATCTCAAGATGAAGCTCGCCCATGCCTGAGAGTATAACCTCGTCGGTCTCCTCATCTGTCTTGACAGTAAATGTGGGGTCTTCATCCGCTAATCTTATAAGCCCCTTGCTAAGCTTATCCTGGTCTACCTGACTTTGCGGCTTGATGCTTAAGGACATAACAGGTGCCGGAAACTCAATAGCCTCCAACAAGATAGGACTATCTTCAGCGCAGAGAGTATCGCCTGTCTTTGTCCTGTCCAGCCCTATGGCAGCAGCTATATCTCCTGTAAATATATCTTCTCTTATCGCTCTGTCATTCGCGTGCATCTGTAGTATCCTGCCGATTCTCTCCTTCTTGCCTCTTGTAGCATTCAATACATATGAACCTGCTTTTAATGATCCTGAATAGACCCTGAAATATATCAATTTACCCATATGGGGATCTGACTGCACCTTAAACGCGAGAGCTGAAAAAGGCTCAGCATCATCAGGCTTTCTCTCAAGAGACACCTCCGCGTCATCAGGACTGATGCCCTTGATAGCACTTGTATCAAATGGTGATGGCAGGTAGGTATTTACAGCGTCAAGAAGCTGCTGTACGCCTTTATTCTTAAATGCTGAACCACAGAGTATAGGAACTATCTTATTGGATATCGTACCTATACGTATAGCATCTATAAGCTCTTGGGGCGTTATAGACTCCTCTGACTCAAGATATTTCTCCATAAGGTTATCGCAGAGCTCGACCGCCTTCTCAACCATGATATGATGATATTCCTTTGCCTGCTCTTTATAGTCATCGGGGATCTCCTCTACACTAAAATCTTTACCTGTTGAATCGTTGTCATATATATAAGCCTTCATCTCAATAAGGTCGATAACGCCCCTAAAATTATCTTCCGCACCTATGGGTATCTGCAAAGGTATAACATGAGCGCCTAAGTCTTTCTTTATAGCCTCTTTCACAGCAAAGAAATCAGCTCCAACACGATCCATCTTATTTATAAACGCGAGCTTTGGCACAGCGTATTTATCAGACTGTCGCCAGACTGTCTCGGATTGCGGCTCAACACCTCCAACAGCGCAAAATACTGCTACAGCCCCGTCTAAGATACGTAATGACCTTTCAACCTCTACTGTAAAGTCAACGTGTCCGGGGGTATCAATAATATTAATCCTGCAATCCTGCCAGTAACAGGTTGTAGCAGCGGATGTGATAGTAATGCCTCTCTCCTGTTCCTGCTTCATCCAGTCCATCTGCGCATTACCGTCATGGACCTCGCCTATCTTATGAGATATGCCCGTGTAAAATAGTATACGCTCAGTAAGCGTTGTCTTGCCGGCATCAATATGAGCCATTATTCCGATATTCCTGATATTTTTTAAATCAATAGTCCTTGGCATTTTTATTGCTCCTTTGTTTGTATTGTAAGAAGAAAGACATCGTCGTCTTGTACCCCTGATTGGAAATCATCAAGTTCTTTCATAAGTGTTTCATTGAATGTCTCTACATCCAGGATATTATTATCCTGCACAAAATCCTCTAGTCGCTTACTGCCAAACTCCTGCTTTGAAGAATCTCTTGCCTCGATTATCCCGTCCGTAAAGAGGATAAGCCTGTCTCCGGGGGCAAACGCTATATCATTGTTGTGTATACTGCTTGCGTCCATGCCTATGCCCATCAGAAAAGTCTGTGGCTGCATAAGCACGATAGAATTTTCCTTAGACTGCAATAGTATCTGTGGCGGGTGGCCGTAGTTTGAATATATTAGTTTGTTATTTGAAAAATCCAAAAGCCCGCAAAAGGCTGTTAAGAAAAAGCCCATCTTTCCAAAGTCTTTATTTATAAATTCATCTAGTTCTTTAAGGATAGCCCCCGGCGATAGGTCATCTCCTCTTGCAAGCCGTTCTATTTCAGCGTGGACCCTGTTTACTAATAGCGCTGAACATACGCCGTGACCGGTAACATCCGCTACTATGAATAATAATTTATCGTTATTTATAAAATGAAACTTCGCGTAATCCCCACCCATATAGAACATAGGTTTATACATCACAGCTATGTCAGCGAGCTTATGGTTGACTGAATGAGGTATTATGCTCTTATGTATCTTTTTAGCGAGCTCTAGTTCCTTCGCCATTAAAGCGCTCTTTTCGTCTATCTCTTTTCCCGCTGCGAATATCTTTCTTCTGGATATATCCTCACTTGCCTCAGCCACAACAGCAACAAAGACAGCTACAAAAAGCAAGATTGCGTTTATGCCTAATATCTCAGCACTGGGAAGTACGTTAGAAGAGATGTAGACCATAAGAAAACTAACTAGCGTAAACGCACCTATAATAACCGCCTCTATAAGGCTCCATGGCAGAAGCAATATAGTCATAAATAGCGCGATAAGTACAAGCCCTACGCCCATGAAAGACATTATTTCAGGGTGCGCCGTCACAGCTAATATCGCGATCGATATCAGAAGAAAACTAAATATCAATGCTCTTGCCTTCTGATACCATAGTTTTTTTGTTATATTACCCGTTACAAGCGATATAATAGCGAACGCGATTCCACCGATAATACCGGGCATGTCTTTAGCGCCTAACAGATGCTTAAAAAATATAGACCCCAGCAGGACCTCCAATAAAAAGATGCATATCGCTACATAGCAGAAAAGGTTTATCCTTTGATGAAAAAGCCTTGCAAGCTCTTGCTTATACTCTTTTTTGAACCGGTCAGGTATTATCGCTTGTATCATAATCTCAACCTTTGGTTTCAATTAATACTTTTATAGATGTCGGGCTGCTCTCCGGGCCCTTATACTTTAACCACGCGAAGCCGCCTTGTGCCAGATGCCAGGTATATGCCTTTGGCAAAAAAACCTTAAATATACTCAAAAGCCCGAGGTTAGGATCAAGGCATAACTTAAAAGTTAGCAACTCTTTATTGTGTATATCAATGACCTCTTCATTGATTACCTTAATATCCACCGAAACAAGACTCGGATCAGCGGTCAGTAGATCCACTCTTTTTTCCATTATACCGTTGCTTAGTAGTTTCTGCACATAAAGAGAGAGCGCTAACCTGTTTATCGGGTCAGAGGAAAAATTAAACTCTCTCGTTGTTTCATGATTTTTAACCTTATCCTGTCTTGTACATAATATCTTTTTATCGGTATAATCAAATTCCTGCGTTTCGATAACAAGCAATTCTCTAGCCTTATTAAAAACTCGCTTCTCTGCCTTGATAGGCCTTATAATATCTTTAGTGCTTTTAAACCGTAATACAGATGCCCACGATACCTCATCTTCAAAACCGCTGTAATAGCCCATGCCGTCTTCTATCAATATGAATATATCGTCAGGGTCATCTTTTAGGTGTTTGATAATAGCCTTAGCGCCCCACCTTGGATTGCCCTCTAAATCTGTGCATACATAACTTGTGCTGAAATCCGTATCAATATCAGAAAAACACACAGGTACTATTAAAAACATTAGAAAGATAATTAATATAATTACCTTCAACCTAAGCCCTCCTGCTTACTATCTTATACTATCACATGTTTATAAATAAAAAATCCTTCGACTGGTCACTCTACCACCAAAAGAAGGACGAGCATTCTTATTTATGTATAAGTGTAAATATATTATACTATTTATGCTTATATGTCAAGACGATATTTACGATTTCATTTGGCAAAATATTACTCCTAACTGCTTACATCTCGCCTTCGCAGCGCAGGCTTCAAAGCGGTTTCCGCAGAAACGTTCGCAAGCCCCAGCGAGACTTGCTCACTCCACTTTGTTATAATGCATGCCCCTATGCTTGCGTAGTGGTCTTCACAAAAACGTTCGCAAACTCCAGCGAAGTTTGCTCTCTCCACTTTGTTGCTCATTCATATAGTTAAACAATACGGAAAAACCATGCCATTCGCAACAAAAAGGTTTTGTTCAAGACCACTACACAAGCTAATAGTGAACTAGTGAAAACAAGCGGGACTCTCCTAAAGGGTGCGCCCCTGAGCACGTTATTGCTTTACTTTTTTGTGGTTGTTAGGACCATCCGTCTGTTTCAATAAGAATATTGCCGGTACCTTTGCCTGTAGCGGCGCATTGGCTTTTTTTGCCAAAGATTATAAATAGGTGGCAAAAATACCTGCGCAGCGAAGGCAGAAGGTGCAGGCAATATTGCTTGCGAAACTTTCTGATCCAGATAAGAAGAGTGGATAAGAATATCTCTCATACCTTATCTTATTAGGCTATTGAATATATGCAAAATATAGTATATTATATGTAAAAGATAAGGGGTTTATCATGAAGAAAAAAGCGATTATTATACTAGCAGATGGATTTGAAGAGATTGAGGCAGTAACAATAATCAATACACTACGAAGAGCGGGCATTAAAGTCATTATCTGCGGTCTTGGTACCGATCTAGTCAAGGGCTCTCGTGAGATAACTATTAGCGCGGATAAGCTACTGGAAGAATCCGACCTGGCATCAGAATATGACGCATGTGTCCTTCCGGGTGGAATGCCGGGTGCTGAAAATCTCGCAGGCTCTGATATAGTAAAAGAGTTGCTAACTAAAATGCACGCGCAAGGAAAGGTCATTGCCGCTATATGCGCTTCTCCGGCGTTAGTGCTCTCTTCTACAGGCATACTTAATAATAAATCCGCTACATGTTTTCCCGGTATGCGTGGGGATTTCTCAAGCAGCACAACTTATAAAGAAGATAATGTAGTAATAGATGGGAATATCATAACAAGCAAAGGTCCGGCTACAGCTATGGAATTTTCTTTATCTATTGTAGAGGTTTTATGCGACAAGGATATCGCTTGTAAGGTGCGTAAAGCTTTGCTAACTGAATAGATAGCTCTTGGATTTTTAAGCAGAGCGCTTGATCGCGCTTTGTATTGAAATAGATTTTACTGGTAATACTGGTTTTGCCCCTACCATGGTTGGTTCCAAAGAGGGCATTATCGCTCCTATTGCTTTACCTCCTGAAGAAAATTTTACCTGATGAGAAAGAGATGAAAGCTTCGCGACAACGGTTAATAACGAAAACTTATCAAAGGTAGTATAAATTCGCCTTTTATAAGAGGTCATTTTTTCTACTTCAAATCCAGCTTGGTGCAAAATCTCTCTCATGCTTTTTTCTGTCCAAAAATGTCTTATATAATCCTGGCCTGTTCTAGGATGTGGTTTCACAAAAGTATCAGGGCCTATCCGCTTTCCCCTGCCATACAAATAATCATCTGTTGTTCTGACCTGCAATATAAGCCGGCTCTGTTTGTTTTCATTAATAACATTCTTTATCCTTCCTAATATCTCTAGGAACTCTTCATCACTTGAATACATACCAAGGCTAAGGTGTGAAATAACAGCATCGAATTTCCCCGGTAAATCAAAATCTCTGCTGATGTCCAATTGCCTCACATCCAATACCTCCTCTAAGCGGTACTTTTCGCGCTGACTTTTTAATAATTCTACCTTTTCCGCTGAAAAGTCTGTGGCTAACGCACTTCTGCACTTTTTTGACAATTGGTCCATAAACAGAATGCCACCTACATCCATTATACTTGCTCCTTCTCCTATTGTAAGAATCCTTGAACTTTCGGGTATGTTCTCAAGAATAATGTTACTAAAAGATATATCATAAATTCGTTGTTCTGGTAAACCTGTATCGACATGGTTATCCCAGAATTCCAACCAGGATTTATTCTCTTCTGAGACTGCAACATTGGTAGGCCTAAGGGAAAATGCTTGTTGGGGCATGGCAAGGATGAGTGCAATTAACAATACGATTATTGTATTTACTCTCATCCAGTAGATCCTTTTTTAGGTTTGACTTACATGACAAGCTTTATTATTCTACTATAAAGCTACTTATTATATTACAGTAATTATAAACCTGTGTCAATAAGATATCTATCGTCTTTCTTCTTTGATACAAGCCTTTCTTGTCAACGGGTTACTTTGGACCCTTCTATTGGATAACCTGCTTCCTTCCATTGGCTAAACCCACCAGGAAAGACCCTTACTAATCCTTTTTTAAAACCGCTCTTTATGAGTATGCTAGCAGCAGCGGAACTTGACTTGCAACCAAAACCATCGCAGTATAATACAAGATTCTGAGACCTTGGTATCGATTTAACGCTTCTCTCTATCTCAGAAAGAGGAACATTTACAGCACCTTTTATATGACCCTGTTTGTACGCTTCTCTGGGTCGAACATCTACCCACTGAGTTTCCTTGTTAAACAATTTGTAATAATGCTCATACACCTCTTCAAGGTCTATCGCTATCCCCTCTTCAGACGGCAAAAGCTTTGGACCCATAATAATAGGGTAACCTTTATTCGACCAGGCAGATATGCCGCCATCCAGATTATATGCCTTATACCCTAATTTTCTAAGTTTAGAGGTTACATAGCTTGATCTCGTCCCGCTTCCACAACATACAACTATTAAAGTGCGTTTACTGATATTTCTTATTAGGTCTTTGAGCTCCTCTTCATTGTCGGCAAGTTTACTTCTGGCAAAACGTATAGAATTGGGGATATATTTATGGCCGTACTCGCTCTTCTCTCTCACATCAAACATTATCACCTGATGCCCTTTTAAGATACGATCATTAACTTCATCCGCATCCATATGAGGTATAGATGATACAACAGCGACAGGAGCAGCGCGCTTCTTTTTCACAAAAGGTTTATTTGGGTCACGTTCTATGATTAATGCTTTAGTGGGGATCTTTAATTGGGGATTTGATGTATCATTTGAAAGGATAGTAATGTATTTCTTATCAGCACCCACCATCTTACGAGAAGCGTTACACACAACCTCCAAAGATGCCTTTTCACCGGGCGCAAGCTGCCAGGACGATATATCTTTTACGCTATAACCGCAACAGGTATGTATCTTATCGATGATAAGATCTTCAATACCAACGTTTCTTATAGAAAAGACCTTGGTTTTTGACTCACCCTGTCTTACTCTACCAAAATCCAATTCTTTAGGAACGACTTTTAGTTCAGGCCCTGTTTGTGCAAATACAACTGATGCGCAAAGCAGTATCGCAATTATTGACACTACATACTTCATATATTCATATAATAATTATCTGACCCTGATAATAGGAACAGGTTTCGCATTTACAGTAGCGTTAAAAGAAGATACGTCACTGCTGCACTCTGTACCGGAGCCATCATCTACCGTAAGAACTATTCTGTATCTGCCGGGTGTGGTATAGACATGAGAGACACTTGCACCTTTATCGCCGGTACCATCGCCAAAATCCCATTCGTATGTTAAGATATCCCCATCCGGATCATATGAATTAGAACCATCGAACCTTGATATCGTGTCAACACAGCAAGCAAGACTTAATCCGGCATTAGCTACCGGAGGGGTATTAACCCTTATGTTTACTGTATCAACTGATGTTGAGCATGCATATTCACGACCGTCATCAACTGTAAGTTTGACTGTGTAAAAACCGCCTTTTTTATAAGTATGGCGCACACTTGAACTACCAAACTGCGTTGATCCATCTCCAAGATCCCAAAAGTATTGCAAAGAATCACCATCAGGGTCATTGGAATCAGAACCATCAATAGTTATAGATTTTCCTATGCATATAATACGCGGAGCATCGATGCTAGCGATAGGCGCTGTATTTACATCTGCAATAACGGTTGCAACCGCCTCAGAACACCTCGTATTTCTATTATCATTTACAGTAAGCCTTGGATAATATCTTCCGCCTTTTTGGTAGGCGTGTGTTGTCTTTACCCCCTGGCCCGTTGTGCCGTCTCCAAAATCCCATATATAGCTTAGGGACTCACCATCTTCTGTTATGGATTCTGATCCATCAAATACAACATCGTCACCAACGCATATCTTGGAATCTCTTGTGTGTATTGATGGTGATGGCGTCTTATTTAGATCTACACTTACAGAATCCACGGACACGCTACAGGCTGAACCTGAACCGTCATCTACGGTGAGCGTAGCCTTGTATGTTCCGGGCTTATCATATATATGCGTAACTCTCTTACCTTCCTTGTGCGTTCCGTCACCTAGATCCCATGAATAGGTAAGCTTATCTTTATCAGCGTCATACGAACCTGAGCCGTCAAAAGTAACCTTGTAAGACTCCTGGTAATCCTCCAGGCAGATATCAACATCGCCTCCGGCATCAGCTACAGGCGTAGTATTTACACGTATCTTCTGCTGAATAGTATCTGTACTACATGTTGAATCCTCATTATCATCAACAGTGAGACTTATCTTATAAAGGCCTCCTTTTTCATATATCTTAGCCACGCGTACACCTTCAACCTTGACACCATCACCTAAATCCCAGTAATAGCTTAGATCACTTGATGAATCATCCTGGGTCTCGCTAGCGTCAAATACTATCTCATCGCCAACGCATAAACTTTCAGGATAACTAAATGCCGCTTTTGGAGGCGTGTTTACCTTGATAGTCTGAGTAGTCGTCGCTGTATCGCAATCCAGGCCTGAATTATCCGTGACTGTCAGCGTAACGGTATAAGTTCCGCCATCTTCATAGAGATGAGTAACAACAGGCTCTGTACTTGTTCCGCCATCTCCGAGAGACCAGTTAAATGATAATTTCTGGTTATCTACGTCATAGGAATCTGTCGCGTCAAATGTGAATTTATTACATGTAATATCTTTTACAGGCTTTAGGACTGCCTTGACAACAGCCGGCATCGGCTTACCCTTGATAACAGGTATCGGCGCGTCACCTTTTGTGAAATATATAGGAAGTATGTTGCCCTTATCATCATAGACCTTTATGCCCGCATGCGCGTACTTTTGGGTGCCTTTTGTTATAACGTACTTAAGCCTTCCGCCTGTCATAGCGTTTACAGGGACCTCTGTTTTTCTCCACTCACCTGTCGGAGAATCTACAACATTATATTCTTTTTTAGACTCTCCGAAGAGTATGTCTCTTCCGGCGAAGATCTCACTTGTACCGCCTTTCGCGTCTAAGTCATAATTTTCAAGTATAATATATTCTGTATTAGCCGAAACCTGTGGATAAAAATACATCTTATCGCCTTCATGATGCAATAACCTTATTGTTATATCCTCACTAAAACATTCTGCGCTATCAGGTAAAATTCTAAATCTAAAGAGATTAGCGTCATCGCCACTTAAGCCCTTTACAACTACCTTAAAACGATAAGCGTTTTCCATCTCCTGGCCTTGAGTCTTGCTATAAGGGCCAAACATATAAAACGCTCTGTTATACTCTCCGGATCCAAACTCCCTGCTAGCTATCAGGTCATCCCCATATATAGAGAACTCTGTAACCGTATCCCAAAGATTAGTCGAGTCTGTTCTGAAATCTTTATGGCTTCCTGTATCCGGATCATATACCTGAATAGTAAGATCTGCAATCTCCCTTTTTGGGACATCTATAAATAGTGTGAATTCATTATCTTCCGCGCCCAAAAGTGGGTCTCCTTCAGCGCCAAATACATAAAAGTATTTTGCTTTTGATCTATCTGCAGGAATATTCTTCGCTACCGAGCTACTTACAACAACCAAAGATAAAACAGATACAAAAAGAATAGCTCCACATAAAGCTTTTTTAAACATTTTTAAAACCTCCTAAAAAGTTTCGGTTTATAAAAAACCAGGTTAAGTACAAAAGAATTGAATCCTATGCAGTATAATACATCTGCATAATTTTGTCAACTATTACTTTATTTTTTCGGTACATTAGTGTTTTTATAGATAAATTATGTTCTAGCAGGTATTTCGCTACTTCTCTTCATAAAGATGTACGTCTCTCTGCGGAAACGGTATTACTATGCCTACTGTTTTAAACTGCTCATTTATCTTCTTGTTAATACTAAAAAGCAGCGCCCAATAGTCTGCTTGCTTGCAGCGGAGCCTGGCGTGAATATTAATGCTAGAATCAGCAAACTCTGATATGCCCACTATGGGCGTGGGAGACTGCGCGGCACGGCTATCCTTTGTTACAATATCCTGTACGATACTTATAGCTTTATCTGTATTCGACTCATAACCTACGCCTACTGTGATATCAAGCTTCTTAAACTCTGAATAATTATGTATTATTTCGCCAACTATCTGTTTATTGGGTATGACTACCAGAGTGCCTCCTATTGTCTTTAGCTCTGTCCTGGCAAGAGTAATATCCTGAACCTCGCCTACGGCACCTGAGACCTCAATTATATCTCCAACCTTAAAAGGCTTTGTGAATATTAATGTAATCCCTGAGGCATAATTTGACAAAGGCCCTTGCAACGCAAAGGTTGCGCCGAAACCGATAACACTTATGCCCGCTATGAATGGGGCTATCGTAATACCGAATTTGCCAAGGGCGATAAGTCCTGATAGCATTATAATTATGATCTTTACGATACTGCACGCAAATTTACTGACCGTAACATCAACATTGTGTTTTGCTAGAAACCCATTGAGAAACTTGGATACAAACTTTGCGATTACAATACCTAGTATAAGAATTATTAAACCGCCCAAGGCCTGGAAGCTATACTTTACAAAAAACTCTGTAATAAGGTCCATGAGATTTTTCGCGGTGTTTATCTCAGTAGCGAACATCGCCTGTGGCGATAAGATGGCGGGTGCAGTTGCTTGAGCCTCTTCTTTTGCAAAGGCTATAACCTGAGACATAAAAATAGAAACAAATGACAACTTACACGATAAAAATAATCTTATTCTGTTCATTCCTGCTTCTCCTCCTTTTTACCGGTTAAAAATTTAAACGCCTTTTTAACGAACTTAAACATAACCTTTAAGAACCATATTGAAAATATTATAAAGCATATTACGCAGACAGTCGCTATAACAGGGTGTTTTATTACAAGATATAACATAGTAAGCACGAGCCCATCTTCTGTAAGGCTGGCAACTGAATTAGTAATAGGCTCAGGAGACGTATTTATCGCGACACGCGTTGTAGCTTTTGTAAGGTGCGAATCCGCGGCAACGGCCCCTGTTAACAGCGCAACAGGAATCTGCGCTACAGGTCCCATATCCGCCATTGCCATAAATCCGAGTAAGGCGCCGCCAGCCGGCATTATGAAGGTATGCACACTATCCCATGCTGAATCAACAACCGGTATCTTATCGGCAAAAAACTCCACCGCGGCCATAAGAACAGCTACAGCTATAATTAAAGGGTGAGATACTACGTCCATATTACCGGGCAGGCTAACCATGCCGAGTCTATCTGCTATGCCTAGACCGGCGACAGTTAGATAGAGATTGACGCCTGATGCCCACGAAGTTCCAAGTAGGACACCTATGTTGCTTAACGCGTCCAAATTATTTGCCTCCGAATGGGAGCTTTAACTTATCTGTTATGCTACCTGCCGTATCTGTTAGGGTCTTTCCTGCATTGCCTACCACCTTATTAGCTGTCTGAGTAGCAATATGCTGTGCTGATGCCAAGGTATTGCCCACAGTATCCTGCAATCCTGTCATATCAAGCTTGATAAGTTTTCCAATAGTGGTATTCATAACTACCTTCATGACAATAAGGCTTACCAGCGCGTTAGGGTCTGTAATGTTATTATATTTTTCGTCAATATCTACATTAAATTGCAATACATATGGCTTACCGCCTTTTGAATAATCCTTATACACAACCCTGCCTATCTTAAGTTCCAACTGGTCTATCTGGAAATCCCCTTTAGCCTCTTTTGTTTTTTTCGTTGAGGATTTCTTCCCTGCTAAATCTTGGATAGTCTTTAATGAATCGAGATTAAGCTGGCCATTCTTATTCTTTACTATAAAGCACTCCTTCAGATGCAACTTTACATCATATAAATGCACATCGCCCTTAATTATGGCGGGAAGATCATAATCTACATATACCTCAGGGATATCAACCATAACCTTATCCTCAAAGCCCTTTGGATTATAAAGGCGGATATCCTTAATCCCTACGAGAGTCTTAATAAAACCGATATTGAGACTACCGATATTTAACTTAAGTCCTGTAACTACCTTAGCGCCCTTTTCAACGCCGACCTTAACTATCATGTTCTTCATACCTGATAACAATACAAATATAACAACAACTGCGGCAAGTATAATACCTATCTTTTTCATACGCCCCTCCTTATTTAGTATCAAGTCTATATAGTATATACTATGTATTAACGTATATAGTATAGTACAAACATGGGCTATCTTTGTCAAGAGAAAATAGGATAAAGCATGGGGATTACACTACAAATTAATATGGGTTTAAAAACTGGCGTTTAAACTAATCACCACTGCCTCTGAATCAAAAAAGCTTGCCTCTACATTGAGCCACATCTTTTCCGTAACAGGTATATCAGCACCGGCAATAAGGCCTACGCACTTTCCCGTATCAGACATATGACGCTTCCTGGTATTGT
>Ga0307928_10001807_pt1 | contig 16287 bp, 9 predicted proteins | sample AceLakmetagen232_FD_201815 | JGI IMG/M metagenome (GOLD analysis project Ga0307928, IMG submission 201815) | Saline water microbial communities from Ace Lake, Antarctica - #232 | ecosystem: Environmental > Aquatic > Non-marine Saline and Alkaline > Saline | place: Antarctica: Ace Lake... | reverse complement strand
GCAGTTTAAACTACAACTTCCTGGTTTGAATAGTGCTGGTTACTTGCAATTCCTTGACTCTGTTGGTTCCCCAGCTGATGACTTTGCAGTCTTGGCAGGGTTGGATACAGCAGCAGCCTTCGGTGGTGGTCAAGCAGCTCTGGTTCAAGGTCCAATTGCTCGTGCTTATGTATGCCCCTCTGGTACAAGTGATCGTAAACTCTATGACCGCCTCGTTCTTCGTAACAGATTGTTACCTGGTGGTGGACCAAGCAGCAGCATGGATGCTCATGACATTGAAGCTCAGACTGCTCTCCAGGTTCTTACTGGTAATACAAAAGCTGGTTTGGTATCAGGTGTGTACGGAGAAGCTGCTCGATCAGCAACCGTTCGTCCTGCTACAGTATTTGGTGATGTTGGCTTCACTGGTGACATGGATACTGATGGTGAACCTTTGGTCACGTTTTACGATGGTACTGGAACACAAGCTGCAAATGATACCTTTAAGTTCGATGTAGATGGAACTCCTGTTGAAGTAGCCTTTGATTCAGATGCTACTGGAACAGACAACAATCTCGGACCTATCTCGGACGATGCTTCTATCTTGGGTCAGATCAAAGTGGCTATGGCTGCTGTTCCTGGAGCTCCTTTCGGAGATGCTGCTAACATAGTAAGCTCTCTGATCCTTCGTCAAGAAGGTGCTGGTATCCGTATCACAGGTCTTGACTCCAGCAGTAACTCCAAAATATCCGTCGGTAGCAGTAATGCTAATGGTGTCTTAGGCTTCTCGTCTGGTGCAACAGCTCTCCGTGAGACTGTTTCCGTGCGTACCTTGGCATCAGCTTTGATGTCTAGTCGAACCACTAGCTTTACAAACTGGTTGATTGATCTGGATGCTACTATGGCACTCAGGTTCTCTCACTATGGTTTAGCTGGTGTGGAAGAAGATAGTGTTGGTGCAGAATTCTTGTACCTGCAAGATGCTCCTCCCCTTATAGCTGGCCTGGGAACTCAATCTTCGGTTGAGATCAAGAATACTGATAACCAGATTGATGATGCTTTGGCCTACAACACTGGCCTGAGTGCTAAAGATGGTGATGGAGCTTCTGGTGAACCTGCTCTTGATGGTTTCTTCGTGAAATCCAGTGTGAGTGGTGGATCTGGTTCCATTAATGAATCCCTCTTGAATCCTGCTGCTGATGGAACAGGTCAAGATGGTATCGTCGGTCAAACTTACCGAGATGAAGTAAGTGGCTTGACTTTCACTCTCCTGCCTCGTGGTTGGAGTACTGATCCAAATGGTCCATGGCTCCAATACCCAACGGGTGTTAATTCTACTTTCCGTATCCAGTGTGGTAAGTCTTTCACAACGGATGCTAACATCCCTCATAACTCCGTTAATGGTGTCGAGCTGATCGTAGCTAATACTGTTGGTGTGACTGTTGAGGATACTGCTCTGGTAGAAACCTTTGAACGTGGTGGTGAAGAACCTTCTATTGGGGATCTGTACTACACCTCTTATGTTTACCAGAAACAAGACTTCAATACGGGATTCTTTACCAAGATGTCTTCCATTGAGGATGCCTACGGTGTAATCTCAACAGACAATCCTTTGTCTATGGCTTCTGATCTGGCTATCATGAATGGTGGTGTTCTCTTAGGTCTGCAACAAGTTTCAAGAGAATCTGGTGAACCTTATGCCAGCTTGACGACTTACAGAGATGCCATTAAGGATCTTGAAGGTACATTGCCTGGTTATGTGAACCCTGACATCATTTGCCCGCTTCGTGGAGACTCAACGGATCTGTATCAATACCTGAAACAGTCCAATGAACTGATGTCCTCTATCCGATACAAGTCTGAACGGACTTCCATTGTCGGTATGTCAGCAGGAAGCCTACCTGAAGAAGCTGGTGATCTGGCTCAAACTTTGGGCAACACTCGTATGCGTTTGGTTTATCCTGACGTGGCTGTGGTTTCACTCACCGATAACTTGGGTAACAGCAGAGACGAGTTGATGGATGGTCCGATGTTGGCAGCAATGCTGATCGGTTCTGTAATCAGCCCGAATCTCGATGTAGCAACTCCGTGGACAGGCCGCCGTTTGGTTGGTGTTCGACAACTGGGACGTATCCTGGATGCCGTTGAACAGAACTTGCTGGCTACTAAGGGTGTTACTGTTCTTGAAGATAAACCTCCATTCATCAGAGTACGTCACGGTTTGACGACTGACATGACGAATGTATTGACCAAGCTGCCGACTATCATCATGATTGCTGATGAAGTTCAACGTCAATCCAGACAGCTTCTGGAAAACTTCGTAGGTATCAAGTTCTTGCCAGGTGTCCTGAGTCAAGTTGAAGGTCGAATGGCAATGCTCTTGAAGCAGATGGTAAACGCCAAGATCATTACGGCTTACACGGGTGTTAAAGCAATAACAGCACCAGATGATCCTACAGTAGCCGAAGTGTCTGCTTACTACAGCCCAGTTTTCCCACTTTTATACTTGATCTTAACATTCCACCTGCGGAGCAGTTTGTAGGCACATAACTACAATAGTAGGCACACTGCTAAATAATCCTTGACAACCTCCTAGGGTCTTGCTAATATGACCCTAGGAGGTTTTCTTATGGGTGGTCCAAAATCAAAAGCAACACAAGAAGAAATTTCAGCAGCATTTAAAACAGGGGAGCCTTTTAAGGCTATTGCAGCTCGTATAGGCATGAGCCCCAATACGCTCCGAAAGAAGTGGAAAGCAGAGTTTGGGGAAGAAGCATACCTTTTGAGGGGTAAGCAGATTCAGGCAAAGGCTGCTGCCAGGGTTTCCAGAGACACAGCCCATAGTCGGGTTTATAAGAGTGTTGAAGTTATCTGTTCAAAATGTCATAAGCCTATTCTTTTAAAATCCAATCAGGTGGCTCAGATGGCTGTTTCAGCATTTGTTTGTAAGGAGTGCCGTTATGACCGTAAGTGTCCTGTCTGTGGGTTGCTTGTAAGTGGTATCCAGGGTTTATCCCGTCACTTCAACCATAGGAGTGAAGCCCATGACCAGGAGCATATAGATTATGAGTTGGCTCATAAGGACGATCAGTGGATTGGGAAATCTGAATCTGAGGATTATGTAGTCTGTAAAGAGTGTGGCCACAAGGCAAAAACACTGGCTCGACACTTAAAGGCTGTTCATAATATTACTGCTGACCAATATAAGAATAAGTATGGTCAGCATGTTCTGATTAGGGCTCTCAGCGTTACAGAATCCTTGTCTAACGCTGCAAAGCAACGTAAGGGTAGTCACGGCAAGGGTGACACTAAACAAATCAAGTGTCCTGTTTGTGGGGTTGTTTGGGAAGGTTCGAAGTTCCTGGTTCAAGGGACTCATGATTTTCGATGTGAATCCTGCCGGAAACAGGCTGAAGATGATCGGTGGGACGATAAATCTGACCCTGAAGATTATGTAACTTGCCTGGATTGTGGGTATCGAGCTGAAAGCCTGATAAGTCATTTCCAGAACAAACACCCAGACTATAGGAAGAGGCATCCTAATGCTCCTATAGTGGCACTAAACTCGGCTGTACGGGATAAATCCTCATTAAAAGGAATTCTTTTAAGTGCTGAAACAAGGCAAAAAATGTCTGATAATGCTGGACGGTGGAATAAAGGTTTGACTAAGGGTACCGATCCTCGTGTAGCTCTTACGGCTGAAAAACTTCGTGGAAGGCTATCTTGGAATAAAGGCTTAACGGCTAGTAGTGACGAACGTATTCAGAGAACATCTGAGAAATTGAAAATGTATGTTGGAGAAGACCGCCCGTGGGATAATGGATTAGCTGCTAATCTTACATTAGAAGATTTCACACCTTTCATGGATTCTGATGGTCGGGTTGATCATCATAGTGTAATTGCAGCTACAGGACTAAGTTGGGTGACAGTCAGAAAATGGATATGTGATATTGGATTAGAACAAAGTCGAAGGTATATTGAGAATGCTGCTGATATTAGAACTATCCGTTTAGATAAGGAGACACTAGAACAGTTTTGCCTTGCAAATGGAAAAGTGTCTATTGGTAGAGCCATGGTGGGGTTAGGGCATAATTTTAAGGTTATAAAGAGAGAGTGTGAACGTCATGAGCTACCGACTTTCCACCGTCACATCAGGCAGTCCATCTGTTTGGATGCTGTGTCAAAAGCTCTTGGGGGAGTGCCTTATGTAGAGGAATGGCATTCCCGTAGATTTGTTAATCCTGTATCGGACTACATGTTTAAATTCGATGGTTACTATGAAAGTATCGGCTTAATTTGTGAGTTTCAAGGTTATCTCCACTATACTTTTCCAAATGTATATCATCCAGATGAGTCATATCGACCCCTGTGGGAAGCTATGGTGGAGCGTGATCGAGTTAAAAAGGCTTTGATTAATGCAGCTCCTGATTTGATTTTCTTTGAGGTTCGGGAAGATGAGCCCTATGACAATGCTGATTACCTGAAAGGTCGGTTGGTACAGGCTGGTCTTTTAGCTAAATGAAAGTATTTGGCTTAGTTTTATTGAATTGTGGGTTGTTGGGGTGTAAGATAAATTTATTTAGTTATACCAATAATATTTAGGAGAAAAGTTATGAAAGATAGTACAGCAGTTGCATTTATAATTATTGTCTTATTCTTGTTGCTGGGGTATTGCAGCAATACTGATAGTGGGGTACCACAAGACCCGAATGCCTGGAAAACCCGAGATAATAGTGGTCCTGCATATAATATGATGGAGTATATTGCTAAAGATAGGATTTTAAAATCACCCAGCACAGCGGAATTCCCAGGGATATTTGATGGGAAATTAGATCATGTAAGGGCATTAGGGAATCAAACATATAGAATTGTTTCATATGTAGATGCTCAGAATGGTTTTGGTGCTCAAATACGAACAAGGTTTGTGTGTGAAATAAAACAAACTGGCCCAGGAATGTTAAATGACTGGCAGATACTTTCATTTAAAGTATTAGAGTAAATTCTCTGTAAACTGGAGTTACTCAAACAAAAAACCCCCGATCAAATACATGGTCGGGGGTTTTTTTGTTTATTACTAACGAATCAGATCTTGAGGGTGTGGAAACCACCAGCAGCTTTGATTCTGGCATAGATCTTTTTATCCTTGATATATTCATTTTGGATACCCTCAGTAATGATTTGGTTCATTTCCTCAAAAAATGAATTATTACTCCCCACCATTACGAGCTCTAGTTGCTCTTTCATTTTTGGGGTTATGGCAAATGTGAATTGTGTGGGGATCTTTGTAGCGTCTCCATTAGAGGGGGCTACAGTCAGAGGGGCAGGGGCAGGGTCTCTTTTCGTAATTACTGATGGCATCTTCTGTTCCTTTGGTTTAGATATCGTAACTGATCCCGTAGTGGGTATGTCATTGTCTTTAACAAGGGTGTCAAAATCAAATTCTTTAACAGCCTTGCCTGTGAGTTCCTGGTATGGTCCAAGAGCTTTATTAAACCCAGGAAGAATCTGATATCTCTTGAAGATCACATTCCGCACTTTTCCTGTTTTTCTACTCATTCTCTGACAGCTTAGAGATTTTGTTTCTTCTGCCATCCCCTCGTCAATCAGGCTCTTCAAACCTTTTCCAACATTAGATACAGAGGTTTTGAAAAAATCAGCTATCTCCTGTTGAGTTTGAGGCTTAGTTGCCTCAAGAAGATACTGCCGAACCAGCCATTTCATGGGGTTTTCTTGATATTGAATCCTGAGTGGGTCAAGCATACCAGTACGGAAACAAACAGAATAAACACCAGATCGACAAGTAGGTGTTAGAGCTGCTTTGTCGATTGATTCACCTGGCATGGGGCCTAATTGGGCAAAACCTTTGGAAATCAACAACTCTAAAGTTCCAGAGGGAGCTAACGGGCTGATACGAGGGACAGTATAAAAACCCCCACTATCATATCGAGGATCTCCTGCAAACCTTTTTTGTAGTTTCTTTTTATGCTCTGCGAGGTACTCTGGGATATGTTCTGGTAAAAAATGTTCTTTGTGTGTTGGACCCATTTGCCCTAGTGCAAAAATATACTCTTGACTACGGACAGTGAATTTTCGTAATGGTGCTCTTGTAACCATAGTAAATCTCCTTAAAGTAAGTTCTTAGGTTTCTGTCTCATTTCTTTACCCTTTATTTTCATTTTTATTTAAAACAGCACTTGACAGTGGCATTTTAATGGGTATAGTAAAGGGCATGAAAGGAGTATGCCTATGAAATATACAATGAGTGAGTTAGCGGAAAGGTCTGAGGTGACAGCCAGGACGATCCGTTTCTGGATTGGAGAGGGTCTTTTGCAGGGTCCTCTTGGTGGAAAGGGGCATGGAGCCTATTATACTGAGGATCATTTGAAGCGTCTCCAAGCTATTCGGGAAATGAAAGATGGCCAAGGGGATCAGGAAGGAATGACTTTGAGGGATATTAAGGCTACTCAAGATGGTTGCAGTCATCTTGAACCCAGAGTTAGTCATCCGACACGCATTTATCCTATGGATGGGGTAGAGCTATTAATTGATGAGAATATCCCGTTACATTCTCGACGTGCTTTTATTCAAGCCGTAGTTAATGTGGCCAATTCTATTACAAACAGACGAAGGAGAGAAGATGAGACATTTTAGTGAAGAACCCAGAGGAAACGTCCTCATTGAAGCAGGGTCTGGTTTAACCATTCCTTTAACTATGCAGAGAATGGATCTGGCTGGCCGAGTAACCCCAGCAGGAGCAATGCTCAGAGTAACCCATCAATTCAAGACTGAAAGTGATGGACCGATTGAAGCCCTCTATACATTTATGCTGCCCCGTAACGGCACACTCAGACGATTCATCGTCAAAGGTGAGGACTTCGAAGTTGAATCCAAACTGGAACCCCGTAAAGAAGCTCGTAAAGAGTATGAAGAAGGTGTTGAAGCTGGCCACCTGTCTGTTTTGGCAGAAGCTAACCCTGATGGCATGGTCTCCTTGTCCGTTGGTCAGGTACAACCTGATGAATTGGTAATTGTTGTTATAGACATCGTTTCAGGTGTGGAACTCAAGGATAATACTTACAGATTCCGATTCCCATTCACTCTGGCTCCCAGTTATCATCCTAATGCAACAGCTACTTCGACATCCACAGGTAAGAAAATGGAACTGCCGACGGATGTGTTTGGTGATATTGTTTTGCCTGAGTGGAAGAATGATGCCAATGGGCTTCATCAGGTATCTTTCAGGATGAATATGGAAGCTGCTGGCAAATTGGATTGCGTCTCCTCACCATCTCACCGTGTTTCAGTCCGTCCATTAGGAGAAGGATCAGCCGAGGTTGAATTGTCAAGTGCAGGAGATATCCCAAACCGTGATTTGGTTATTGATGTGCAGGCAAAAGAAGTAGAAGCCTCTGTATTTGCCGATACTAAGCTCGTCTCCAAGAAGACCAGTAAAGATGACCCCAAGATTCCGAAGGATGCTTCTCGATGGACAGCCTTTGTTCCCTCAAGCCTGATCCCGAAGATGAAGACAGCTCCTCGAAGAGTTTGTTTCGTCCTGGATGATTCAGGCTCAATGAGTGGGGAACCTATTGAACAAGGAAGATTAGCTCTCCGAGCCTGTTTGTCAGCTCTCCGACCAACAGATGAGTTTGGTCTGATGTATTTCGGCTCCAACTACCACACATTCGATGCTGATATGGCCAAGGCCACAGATGCTAATAGAAAACGTGCTGATAAATTCATCAGCCAAATTCATGCAAATAGTGGTGGAACAGAACTGGCCGCAGCTCTTGGAGCAGCCATAAGTATTCTGGATGGTTCTGGTGGAGATATTTTCCTGATGACTGATGGCCAAGTGTTTGAGTCAGGCACTATTGTTGAACAATGTGCTTCTGCTGGAACTCGTGTTCACGTTCTTGGTATTGGGTCAGCCAGCCAAGATAGATTCCTTGCAAGCCTTGCTCGTCGAACAAAGGGTATGCAGGGGATGGTTGGGGTGACTGAAGATGTTACTTCTAAAGCATTGGAGCTTTTCAATGCCGTCAGGCAGCCTGTCCAGAAGAACCTGAAGGCATTTGTCGTTACAGGCAAGAAAATGGCCCAGGAGCATGAAGTAGATGTTATCTGGGACGGTTATCCCATTTTGCTGACGGATGATGGCACAACGGGTCTGAACGCCCCTACAGCCATATCTTTTACATGGGGCAAAGGGAAACAAGCCAAGAAAGTTAAAGTTCCTGTGAATTACACCCAGGAAGTTCCGAATGGTCTTTCTTGTCTTTTGTATGCAGGTCGTCAAGTTGAAGACCTGGAAAATGCTCTGGATGCTGCTCTGAAAGACAGCCCTGCCAGAAAAAACTCAGAAATTATGTTGAAGGCTTTCTCGACGACTTATGGGTTAGCCAGTCAAGTGATGTCTCTGATTGCTGTTGTAAAACGAGCAGGGGATCGAGCTGGACAGCAACCTGAATTGAAGGTTGTAGCTGTAGGTATCCCTGAAGGAATGGATAACCATCACCGTCAAGATCAAAGTATGCTCCGTGGAATGCCTGCCATGGCCAGTTTGGGTGGAGGAAGTCAACAGTATGGAGCTTCTGTTAGTTACTGTGCCCCTCAGAGCCTTAATTTCCTGGATCAAGAATCTGAAAGAGGGGGAGATTCTGGTGCAACCAGTTTCCGTACTAAGTCAATGAGATTAGGGAAGGGTCCGACAGATATGAGTCTTGGCATACCTACTATGGGTAAGCTCAAAGAGTCATTTCACAAGACTCTTTGTTGTAACGAGCATAACGATTCTCTTATAATGGACTCTGATGATTCCTCGAACTTGTTTATCGAACTCGTGAAACTCCAGTCCGATGGTGGTTTACCAGGTCTTACTCGGAAGAAACGTGCTCATGAGACGGCTATTCTGGCCTCGGCTGCTTATATGGCTGACAAAGACAGTGATTCTCCGAAATACGTTCTCCATATTGAACGTATGTTGGAATTCTTGAATCATTATCTTGACCTGAATGCAGGTAAAGATCCAAGCATGGCATTTTTGGTTGGGATTATTGAAGCAGGTCAGACTCCTTTTAGTGAGAACTGTATGCGGATTCTCCGTAACCCAATGGATGGTGACTCTGAAATAAATTGGGATCACCTATCAATGGCTCTTTCTAATCTCTAATCTCCATAGTTTGTAACAATAAAGGAGTGTTCTCTCACGGGGACACTCCTTTTTCCGTTTTTAGATTTCGTTAGGTTGCCTATAATACCGTAAGAGTGAGGGTTATAATTTTGTGCTCCCTCCCTTCACCTATTAAATAGGTGTGGATCGAAACTAAAGATGGAGGTCTTATAATGCCGCAGAATCTTGATAACAACAATGCCAACCCTGGAGTAGGTGGAACATCGTATATGTACGATTACGGGACAAGCCCGAACACCCGAACCGCTGTCAGTCAAAAAGTTCGTATTCTGACCCCTCATGTTGGGAATACAACTACGATGGCTCAGATGGGTGTGCTCTCTCAATTCAACCCCTCACAAAGCAGAACTGTTGAGCCTGTACGTGGTATAGGTTTCGGTGACAAAGTTTCCGAGCTTGTTCCTTCCGTAACAGAGCCGACAACTGGTAACTTTGAACGAGCACTCTTATACCTGTGTAATTTGTGGCAAGCCACTGGTTATGCTTCTGGTGTAGATGGTCCTGTTCGTTCCTTAGCTCACCATAAATGGCCTTTCGATGTAGAACAGCAAGTTGTGTTCTCATCGTTAGCTGATGTGGATCTGGGTGTTGCTAATGTAGGTACTGGAAATCCTGCTGGTACTTTCGAGGGTGGAGTTAGCCAAGTCCAATATGGCAAGGTTACTCCAAATGAGGATGTTTCTTCAACTCCTGGTAACGGCGAGCAAGGGCATTCAGCTATCATTACAGTGTATGAAGCCTGCTGGTTCAACCAGTGGTCAACTACCTTTGCTAAAGACTCTGGCCTTATTATGGAGTCCGGTGATGTAACAGTTACCGACGTGCATGACTTTGCTAGTATTTACGGTGAGTTCATGGCTACTGGTAATGATCCAACAGTTGGACAACTTGGTTCCATCAGGTTTGCCGAATCAGATCCTAAATTTGCCATCTCAAGTGGCAATCTGAATGTCGGTGGTGAAGGCCAAGGACTCGTAGAAGCGTTACAACTATAAATCCAGACTCTACCCTGATTGGGTAGAGTACAGGTAAATCTGGGAACAATCCAGCAGCCTGTTAAGACCGATATACTGACCGATAGACCAAAACTTTGAGCTTTTTACCTCCCCTCTTGGGATGGATATACAGACCAATTGACGGACTAACATGCTCATCTTGTGCTATCAGGGCTGCTAAGATTGTTTCCCTTTACAGAAGGGAAATAAGATACATGGAACAGATCACATTAGATGCTCTGGAGAGTGCCCTCGCCCCTATCGAAGCCATCGGTAAAAGTGAGACTACCTTCAACGTAAGTGGGTCATCGGATAATCCGGGGACTGTCGTGACGTTACGGATGCTTCTTCCTGAAGAAGAAATCATAGCTCGGCGTTATGCCTCTGAGGTTGTAGACAACAAAAACCAAGATAGTCATGATGCTTTAGAGTATTTGGAGAGATTCAAAATTGGAGTCCTTTCATATGCTTTGGTAGTTGTCGGCCCTCTTGATCTACACAAAACTGAATATGTTGAGACAGGGGAGAAACTAGAGTCTGGGGTAGCTATTAAAGAACCCACACATCTTGCTATGCGTAGACTTCTTTTACGATGGACTCAGGATATCCGAACCAGAATGTTCAACAAGTACTCTGAGCTGTTAGCTAAAGTAGAGATTGCTGCTGAGAATGCTATTGAGTTTGATCCTGTTGATCTGGCTCTTGAGATCGAGAGAGTTGAAAAACGTCTTGAAATGTTGAAGTCTGCTCAGGACCAAGATCCAAATACTGCTCCTTCTCTTGTTCGGGAGCAAATCAAAGACATTGCTGAGTTGGATAAAGCTGATTCTCATGATCGTAGGGAAGCTGTTGACAACTTGAGGAGTAAACGGGCTGGTGTAGCCCCTCAACCAGAGGAAGAAGTACCTGAACAGGCTTCGGTAAAAGAGTCCTTCTATGCTGATGCTGCAACACCTCCTCCTGAACAAGCAGCTCCCCAAGCTCAAGTGGAACCCCAACATCAAGCAGAACCAGAACAGGCCACACAAGCTCCGCCAGCATACCCAGATCAGTCGTTCGTTGATTCAGGGGATACTGATGGGATGTTAGCAGCTGTCGAAGCTGAGAACCAGCGTTTGATGGCTGCTCGTGCTGGCAAGTTACCTCCTGCACCAGGAGCTATGAATGATATGCGGGCAGAAAAGGCAGCCCAACAAGCAGCACGGCAGGCACCTCATGTAGCTGCCCAAGCTGTAAGTGCTGATTTGCAATCTGAGGAAACTCGGATATTAGAAGCTACTCGTAAAGCAATGGCTGAACCTGCAGGGAAAGTCGGGGATACTGACGTTTACAAACCACCTACCGAGATATTAGATCGGCGTCCACCTGTAGGTGCTCCAGCCGTCGGACAGGTTGGGAAGACTATCAGTAAATCTAACAATCCCAGGTTCACTCCTGCTAAAAAAGGTGTGTAATCTATGCCACCATTACCGAAGACAACTCCAGAACAACGATCCTCTTTGTATGAGGATGTTGAAGATCTGATAAGTATGGGTTTCCTGTCCCATTCCGTCAGTGTTGCTGGGTCTCGGTTATCCTTGCGGGCTTTAGCTTCGGGAGATCTTTTCTTACTTAGAACACACGGAGAGGATGAGGATTGGCAGACTTGGTTGATAGCCTCATCCGTTTGGATGGTGGATGGATTTAACCTTCTGGGGGAACCTAATTCTGCATACCATATCTATAAAATGCTGAAAAAAGTGTCTCCTGTCGTATTGGATGTTTTATTCAGTATTGTCAAGGGGTTATTCCTTCGGCAAGATAATGCTGTTGGTGCAACTGAGGCTTATTGCTATGAAAATGCTTCACGTTTTCGGTGGAAAGCCAGTAGTCGTTCTTCTATAGGGGGTAATTCGGGAATCCCAGGCTCAGAAAGGTTTGGGTTAAACCCTGTAACACAGATGTGGAGCTTCTTTAATGCCATTGAGGATAAACGTGATCATGATGAAACTCAATGGGGAGGCTTCAAATTGGCTGCTTCTGCAACGTCTCCTAAAGGAGTACAGAAAATTGATAAGCAGGATAAGACCAGGAAAGAACAAGAAGAAAACCGTCGGCAGGATGTGTTGGACCGATTCTATTATATTCGTCGAGGTGTTATTTCTGCTGAGTCTAAACCGACAGATAGTAACTCAATTGCCATTCGTGCCAAGTCTGTAGATGACCTTGAAGGTGAGATGCAACGATGGGTAAGTGGTGATGAAGATTTCCATGATAAGGTCGTTACTAAATATAAGACCGATATTACCCATAGGTATGACACGGAACGAGATGACCGTGAAGACCGCCGACAGTTATTGCAACAGAAGTACGAAGAAATGGAAATGGATACACGGCCACAACCTTTGGTTGGTTATACTTTGGATCAGCTAAAAGGTGTCGTGAAAGATCGGAGGCCTGGTGTGGCTCAGATTGAAAATGATTTTAAAGGAACACAAGAGAAAATGTATCATCGTCATTTACATCATGCTGATAAAGGTCTGTTGAAGGCAGATGGGGGTCGTTTGGAAGCTCCTCCTGCTGATATGAACTTGATGGATTTGATCTCTGATCGAAAAGTTCCTTTCAAGACAGAGGATTAAGAATATGGATTTAAAAGCAGAAGCTCTGAAATTCTCGATTGAACTTGAGTCTGGGGGTATGAATAAGTCCATAGATAAAATGAAACTCAGCTTACAGCAAAAGACTCGTGATGCACTTACTAAGGCTTGGGATTTCGATTTCTCTGGGAAACAAATAGAAAGAGTCCAAAAGAAGATGGAAGCTGGTGCTATAAAGATTTCCAACATCCAACAGAAAATGCACGATGAAACTGTTAAAATTGAGCTGTTCAAGGATAATTCCAGTAAAAAAAGACAACTAGAAGAAGCAAAAGCTGAAAAAGCACGGTTAGGGGAAAACCTAAAAAGTCAGACAGCTGCTACACAGGATCAATTTGATAAGATGGATAATCTATCAAAGACACTTGACATGATGCGTAAAAAGGATGAAGCCAGCCGGATGGCTATAGTTGGAAAGTCTGTTGAGAGTTTTGGTGATGGAATGCATGAGATTTTCTCAGATGTTACTTCTGGGGATGTCGGTAACATTCTGGGGATTATTCAGAAGGGTGCTGTCAAAATTCAGCAAGTTCAAGCTAAAGCAGCAGCAGCTAAAGAAGTTGGTGCTGGTGGTGGTATGGCTAAAATTGCGGGTGTTCTAGGGAAGTTAGCTCCTATCCTAATGACGATTGGAGCTATAGCTGCTGGTTTTGCAGCCATTGTGAAAATCGTTATGGATGCAGATGCCGAAGTTAAGGGGCTTCAACGATCCTTACTAGAGGGGGGGGTTTCTGTTGGGGATCTGGTTATGCAAGCCGACGATCTTAACGGGGCTCTCAGGAATATGAGAGATGCAGCAGATAGTTTTAAGAATAACATGGATTGGGGAACTCAAGCTGAGGATCAGATGAAGATTCTCGGTGCCTACAACGAAGCTGGATATACTCTGAAAGAGATGGTTGGGAGTTTAAGAAAAGGTGAGAAGGAGATGAATGCTTATCATAGAGCAACAGCTACCGCCTTAACTTACTCTAAGCTCCTTGGGGAATCAGCAGAGAAAGTATCTCAGGATATGACAGGTATGATGGAACAACTAGGTCATTCATTAAGTGGTGTCCGAGATAACTTTGCTGCTATTTATGATGCAGCTCAGATGAGTGGTTTTGGAACGAAACGATTCTTCGGGATGGTTCTTCAAGCTACTACAGGAATGAGCATGTACAATGTTCGTCTGGAACAAACCACATCTATGTTAATTAATTTGAGTAAAATCCTTGGAACTAAGTTTGGTCCAGAGTTTTTTCAGAAGCTGACTGGCCAGTTCTCTGGGGATAGTGCTCAAGAAGGTATGAAGAAAATCCTGTTACGTGGTGGAAAAGCCGTATCAGCTACCTTACAAAGTCAGGCTGAATACACGGCTGATGGAGTTATGGATATTTTCAAAGGGCATTTAGGAAGTGGTTTTTCTGACGGACTGAAAGATATTTTTGGTCAAGAAGGTACTAAGTTAGCAGATCAACTCAGTGAATCTGATACTAGAGGTGAAGGGATTAGCAGCCTTGTGTCCATGTTAGGGAAAATGAATGGTAAAGATCAAGGGGCAGCTTTAGTTGAAATTGAGAAGAAGATGGGTTCTGATGCAGCCCGACAATTTCAGCAGTTATTGATTCAGACAAATGGTATCAATGGCTCACAGGGAGAGCAGGCAACAGCTCTGAGGGCTCTGGGTCCAGGTGGTGTTTTGGCAGACCAGATGACTAGGATGATGAAAACATCGGGGGCTAAGAACATGTCCGAATTAGGAGAGAAGCTGAGTATTATAAGTCAAAATGCACTTGAAAATATGGATGGGATGGATTCTGCAAATAGAGATCAAATGTTAGCAATGGCCACGAGCACCGGTGCCCACTGGAATGATATGAAAAAACTCCAGGAAAGAATGGGGACAGAGGAGTTTAAAGGTAAAGAAGGGCAAGCCAAGTTGTTAGCTGAACAGACAACCCAAATTAACACCTGGGGAGCTACAGCTACTAAGGATGGTAGAATTTGGCAAGCTAAGTTAGACGAAAATAATCAGGTTACAAAGACAGGTTTTAAGGCACTAGGGGATGAAAAAGATTTATTGATGGGCAGGACAAAAGCTGATGAAGATATTAAAGATGCAATGACTGAACAAGAAGCTCTGGCTAAAATGACAGCAGATGCTACTACTGATATGAGTGCCTACCTAGAGATGGGTGTTAAGTATTTCCTGAATGGTATTTATGATACTACCCAGGATATTTATAGGACACTGACGGGTAAAAACTTAAATGCTGAAGAAATGCAAGCAAGAGATAAAGCATTAAACACTCAGCAAGGTGTTTCTAAGGATTTCAGGGATCAGATAAGTCAAAAATCAAGCCAAATTAAAGACGTTAAATCAAAGAGAGACCAAGCTAAAGGACCCGACAGAAAAGAATTTGAGGAACAGTTAAAAATCTTACGGGCTGAAAAGGCTTATGCCAGAGACCAACTGAAAGTTAGTCAGAAGATGGAAGGTTCACTTCGAAAATTAGAGGGGGGTTTCTGGATAAATAAGACTGAAGCTGGTATAGAAAAACAAGTACGGGAAGGTATGGCTAATGCCGATCACGGGCGTACCCCAGGTCAAGAAGGTGGTTGGAAACGCAAGAGTGATGGGTCTATGGAAAGAGTACAGGACCAAGCTGCAACTTTCAACTACCATGCACTTAAACGAGCATTACGGAAAAGTAACCCAGAAGAACTGGATGCATTAGAGAAACTAGAAGATGCTGGCCATAACATAAAAGATCAGCTTGAAGAAATGGGTAATGAGAATGTTGCAAAACAAATAGCAGCTCAAAAAGCAGTGTCTGAGAAGATGAAGATAGATGCTGCAGGACTCCAGAAGGATGCAGATAAAGAAGCTCTTGGGAAAATTACGGAAAAGAGAGCCAAGGCTTACGCAACAGCTAACCAACGAGAAGCCTTGAAAATGAGGCTCACCCGTCTGAAAGGTGGTGAGGTTACCGACAATCAGGTAATCAGGGCTATTAGAGGTCTTCCAATTAAAGGTATTGATGACATGAATAAGCAGAAGGCTGAAGTGGATGCCTGGATGGGGAAACAAGGACTACCAAAGATAGAGGGTAAAGATTTTATAACCACCCCTGGTGGTCAGCTTATAAACCCCTCAGATAAAGATACAGTGATGGGCTTCAAGAAGAATGGTCCTATAGCAAAAGCATTCGGGAACTCTGGTAGAAATACTATTAACAACTTTAACCTTTACAACGATGGTCAGCAGTCTTTAGCAGCCATTGTGAAAGCTCAACGAGCAGGAGTGATAGCGTAACCGATGGCTAAGAATCTACCAATTTTCCGTTCGTCTTTCATGTCACCTGACGACGGATCTGACGAAGATCTTGGGGTAAAACCTGTGGTCTTTGACATACTTGCAACTGACAGGGAAACAAGCATCCTGCCGGACACGATGAAACTCGTTCTTCATGTGAACCCTGAGTCTATGTCCATTAGT
>Ga0307928_10001806_pt1 | contig 16288 bp, 29 predicted proteins | sample AceLakmetagen232_FD_201815 | JGI IMG/M metagenome (GOLD analysis project Ga0307928, IMG submission 201815) | Saline water microbial communities from Ace Lake, Antarctica - #232 | ecosystem: Environmental > Aquatic > Non-marine Saline and Alkaline > Saline | place: Antarctica: Ace Lake... | reverse complement strand
ATCATCGAAAAGAACAACGTTTAATCCATATACGTTACCACGGAAACCTTTATTTAACATGTCAGTGTTACCAGCTTTATTTGCTTCTACAAATGTATCTATATTTCTTAGATCGTTTAATACCTCCGTTCCGATTAAAATATCAGTTGGGTTGTATCCACTATCTTCTAAGTCTTGCATAGATTCAGTTATGTTAGCGATTGTTAAAGTTGCACCACCGGCTGTAGTTGCGTTCGCTCCATCTAAGGCTAATAATATTAACTCAGTTTCCTTTTCTGCAAATCTACGTCCTGCAATCTTAATATTCTCTGATAACAATGAAAATTGTGAATCTTCCATCATCTCTCGAGTAATTCTTACTGCGATACCGTATTTGTTAGGTGTGAACTCTATTGTTTCATACCCAATTGCGTCTAAAGGAACTTCTGCACCTTCAGCTATTCTGTCAATATCCAAAGTGTCCTCTTCAATCATATTATAATCGAATGATGAACCTGGGAATCCTGACCATACTTTAGCTGCAAGCTCTCTCGGAATAAGGTTTTTACCTTGTTCGTCAAGAAGTTCTGGCATAATTAGTTTAGGGATCAAAAGAGTACCGGCTGTACCAGCATCTCTATTTATGTATTCTTTTATTTGATTGAATGCCATATTATCCGAATAGATTAATTACACCGTAGTTATTAGTACCTGATGCAATTGATTGCATTGCTCTACCGACTATTGTATCTTGTAAACCACCTGTTCCACTTGGGGCTGCGATCCAGTTATTTACATTACCTGATAAATTGTGTCCTACTAATCCACCACCTGATACGATTTCTCCAGCTCTACAAAGGTACATACCTTTAGTTGCTACTGGTGCGTATCCGTTTGATCCTGTGTTTTGAACAGCAATACCATTAAATAAACCTTCTGATGCCTTTACGAAAATCAAGTCGTCAGTCGAAAATGTGTTTGCGCCACTACCTGTTAGAGTACTAGTTCCTGAAAATGCCATTACAAAGTCACCACCTGATAATACACAACGTGCTTTACCAGTAATTATCCCTGGGTTACCAAAATCTTGTACATTTTGAGCTCCCAATGGGTTTGTGTTTTGACTTGTACTTACCATTTTATCTTACTACCGTGAAGTTAGCTTTACCAAAGCCTTTTGATTCGACAATATTGTATCTTTCTTCAACTTCTTCTTCTTCCTCTTCAGCATCTTCTTCTTCAGGTTCATCGGCTTTCACCTCTTCTTCAGGTTCTTCTACTTTAGGTTCAGGTTCTTTAGCTGGTTCAGGTTCCGCAACAGGTTCTTCAACTTTAACTTCGTCTGCATCTGCTTCCTTAACTTTTGTTAATTTGTCAATTGCTTCTGCCATTAATGTTTTAAGACCTTCTACTTGTGCCTCAACTTTAGATTCAAAACTATCTAGTCTGTCTTTGATATTAGCTTCTTCCATATTTATACCTCCTTTTAACTCTATAGAATCATCTTTTGATGAATGTGAATAAGCCTCTTGGAAGACTTTAATGAATGTTGCATTTGGATCCGCTGGTACTGCAACTAAACTTAACTCTTTAAATATAATACCCCGAGGTATAATTACGCCGTCTTCTTCATCTACATCGGTAACCATTGCACCTACAGATACAGTGTTTAGATCTCCTCTTTCGATTAGTTCTCTTGCTTTAGCATCATTTACTATTGCTTTGAATCCTACAAATCCATTTTCAATATCGAAACTAGATCCTACTACTTTACCTACAATTGAATCAATAGAATTATCGTGGTCCTTTAATAATGGCACACCAGTTAATGTATGTGAACTCTTTTCTAATTCTTCTGATAAGAATTTATGGTTGTTAGAAGTAGTAGTTGCATTGATTGCTACACCATCGATTATAAAATCTGCATTGATTGGGTTTGTATTAAACTCTTTAATTGGTACATTGAAGTTTAAGTTTATATTTTGCATAAAATAAATAGGTAATTTATCTTTAAATATATTAAGACGTCTAGTATATACCTACTTTTTCTTTAAATCTACGTACCTTCTTATTTGTCGTCGACGAGTGACTCCTTTTTGATTACCTGTTACATCTAAATTACCTTGTCTTATATTTTCCTCTTCGCCAAAGAATTTGTTTTCTGTACCACCAAACATTTGTTGTGTTCTAGAATTAACGCCACCTGAACCTGTATAGTCTACCCATGGTCCTATTACTGGTAACACTTCTTCTGTTACAGCAGGATCACCTTCTGCCACTAAGTATTGAATATCTGTACAACTCGCTTGATGCAATACTCTTTGTTGAGTTACTGGATCTTTATAGATTGGCATTATCCTATACATAACCTCATATTATAAGGCATTTCTTTTATTCTTGTTAGAACTAATTCTTTTATATATTCTTGAGTTTCTTTATCATAGTCTTTAAATTCTTTCATTCTTCCAAGATTAATTTTTTAGTTGACTCTCTTACTTTGTTCATTGCATACACCATACAAGTACCACATAACCATATGCCATTATAGTTACAAAGAAGTATACCTGGTTGTGGTAGTACTCCACACTTCTCACATTCATAGTTCTTTAATTGGTTTTTAATCTCCATCTTGTATGTCTACGTATTCTGGTTCCTCAAACCACCATGGTATGTCTGTCATTCTATTATAGCAACAGTACTACATCTACACGATACATGTGCAGGAGGTATTGTTTCTCCTATATTAAATATTTTACCATTGAGTGCTTCACATTGAGCACATGTTCTATCACTTAATGCAGCTAACCATCTAACCTTACTTACGTTCTTTTCCTTATATAGTTTTGTTAGTGCTAAGTTAGATAAACGAACTGTCTCTGTTCTTACTATTGGATTATATCTTGCAGCTCCAGATTTAATTAATTTCCCATCCTTTAATCTATCAGGCATATTAATATTGTTACGTAGTTCATTTTCTATTTCACCTATAGTTCTATTGTTCTTGAATCCGTCTTTTAGTACTACCCTTAACTTATTGATATCCTTTTCTCCTAATAGTCCTTCAGCTAAATCTAGATTGTTCTTAGCTAATAGATTAATGAATTTGTCCTTATCTGTAATGCTTAATGTACTAACCATGTAGTCTAAGTAATTGAATCCCATTTGTTCTTTAAGATTGACCCATTCTTTTAATGTCATATCAGTTGGATTCTTCTCGAAGATTTGATGACCTTCTTTAAATGATTGATTAGCATTAGGCTTAGCACCTGGTACTTCTGGTTGAGGTACTTCCTTTTCTTTCTTAGCTTCTGATGATTCTTCATTCTCTTTATTAGCATCGTTCATAGCAGTTCTCATTTCTTCTTTATCTTTTTCTGCTTGAGCTTGTGCCTCTTGTGGTGTAATTAATATATCTTCTAGTCCTTCTATTTCAAGTATTCTAGCTAACTCGATTTCTGCTCCTGCTCTAAGTGCAGGTGATGTACTCATTCCATTTATGATACTATTTAACTTTTCTATACGTGCATTGATTTCATCTTCACCAGGTAACTCCCATACGAATTCAGGTATCTCATCGAATCCATTAGCAATAAGTAATGGCTTAATGATCTTACCTTTGATTACTTCTTGAGTTATTAATTGTAAGCTGTGAATAAATCTCTTATAACCTGCTCCTTGTTCTTTAGCTATACCTTCATTTAGTTGTCCACTACCCATTAATACTTCTGGTACTTGAGTACCTCCTAAGAATTGTCTATAATCATGTTCAGCTAATTTAATATGATGTTCACCTAAGTTAGGAGAATCTAACATCTTAATATCTGCGTTTCCGTCAGTCACCCATTCAGTCTTATTGTTTAAGTATTGTAAATCTTTCTTAGCTTGGTCTACTACATCAGGACTTAATTGTTCACCTGGTTGTCCTATCTTAATATGATATGGTGCACCTGCTTTTCTTTCTACTACTATGTGTGCTCCTTCTTCTGCCTTACACATGTTAGTTAATATCTTTTCTGTAGAATAAATAAATCCTATTCCATAAGGATCGTTAGGTAATAAATTGAAAGTTAAGTGTGCTATCTCATCTGGTTTAAATTCTTGTAACTTCTTCTTAGTAGGTTTAAACGCTTGTAGGTCACCTTTGTATTGAGTATATTTCTGAACGTCACCTTTATCATTTCTTTTAACATACATTTCGTTGGCATTTAATACTCTCATATTCGGTGCATATACATCTTTGTTTGTTTCCTTATTTTTAAGTTTAAGAGGTTTCTTCATATCTAATTCCATAAAACCATTACCCTTCAAGTATGCCTCTCTTACCCAGCTTCTTAACTTAGTATCAAAACCTGATGTTTCAACAAAGTCATCTATGATAGCTTGTGCGTTTGGATTCTTTACTCTTATTTCAAAATCACTTACTACTGAGTCTGCTACTTTGTTTGTTACTCCAGACACTCGTCCATCTTTGGTATAAAGTAATTCAGCATCTTCAAATTCAAATGGATGTTGTGCTCCTAGTTCTTTAGGAAATCGTACTTCCTTGTCATCGATTATTCCTTTAAACTTCTCTGCTAGAAAACTTGTTTCTTTAGTTTCCTTAGGTAGAATGAATGTTCCATTGAATTTCTTCTTAGTCATAGAAATAATAGGTTATTTGTATTTAAATAATATAAGATGTTTAGTATATACTATCTAATGAAGGGAGATTTAGTTGTTGTTATGTCTAATTCGAAATACATCCTCATCATTAAGGCATCTCCATAATCAGGTGATCTTCCACCTTTGATGTTTTGCTTTATCTCTTCCTTAGTTAATATACCAATCTTAGTATCCTTGTCCAGGTCCTTAGCTTTAATATGTTCTAAGTCCTCAACTAACTTATTCTTAAAGTTTATTTCTATCTCTTTGAATATACCTACTTTGTCTTGATTAACATATTCAGATAGTCTGAAGTAACATTGAGATCTTAGGTTCCTGAAGTTATGTATTTTGAGTCCTTGCTTAGATTCTATTGGACGACTACCACCTACAAAGGCTTTAACATTCATACCCTTCATCTCTCTTAATATATCCACTGCTCCTCCACCTACTCCATCATCATCTACTATTATTTGACTAGGAGGTATGTGATGGAATTTTGCGATATTCTCTACATAGTTAGCTACATCAACCATACTCGTCTTAGGATACACTCTAATAGCATCTACCATCATGTCTGTCCATAACATGATCACTGTACTATCTGCTCCCCATCTTGCTACATCAACAGATAAATATTGTTTGTTTTTTGCATGTCTTTGTATCTCTATTCCGAACATGTCCATAATCTTATCATAATGAAATAGAGAACCTGGATCATCTGCGTATTCCCAGTTACCATGTAGTAGTCTTTCTCTACTTACTGGATCTAAGTGTTGTAAGTTCTCTGCATATACATCAGGCATAAAAGGATTATCTCCTACTAATGCTGGTATAAATGCTTTATGTTTATCTAATCTTCCTTCTTTACTTGCTCTGTAGAATCCTTCATATAAGTATGGTATCTTAGTTGGATTAGTTGCTAATAGAATTTTAGGTATTAAATCGAATTCATCCAATTTATATCTAATACGTGATTTAAGAATCATAAAGGCTTTCTCTGTAATCTGTGAACACTCATCAACGAATGCTCCTGTGAACTCTGTTGAACCAAGGTTATCGAATTGTGGATCTGCTGGATAGAAGTATAAATCTTTTAGGTATACTGAGCTACCATTAGAGAATTTGATTGTTCCTTCTATACTGTTATATCTGTATGTTATTCCTTCAGATTCAAGTGCTTCTTTCCATTCACCTAATATTCTAAAGAATGTTAATAAGGTAGATTCTTTAAGAGATTTAAGTACTGCTCTACCCATTAGCCATCTGCTACTTGGATACTTAATACAACAATAGATTAACCATACACAACCTAGATGAGATTTACCACCACCTGCACCGCCTCCGTAAAGTAGTTCCTGTGTTGTTTTATCATTCAGTATCTCCCATGCTATGTCCTGCCTCTTGTTCGGCTTCCATCTTACTATTTTCATGTTCGATGATGAACTTGATCCCTTCTCCTTTGTGTGTTGTTTCATTTTCTACCTTTTCTATAAATCCTCGATGTCTCAATCTAGTCTTAGCATAGAACATTAATAATTGAGCGTTACCTTCTAATGCTTTACGTCTTATTGCATCTACTATCTCATCATCTAAGGTATCTATTGTATTCTGTAAGAGTTCTTTGAAGGTAACTTGTTCTTTCCATCTTTGGTATGTTCTTCTTACTATTCCTGCTTTTGTACAAGCCTTGCTAACATTACCGTGATTTATAAATTCCTTTATGAATATACTTTTCTTTACTACTGTTGAGACATTTTCAGACATCATAATTTAAAAAATTATTTCTTAGCTTTCTTTACTGCATCTAAGCCAGATTCCATTATAGTGTATATGTTTGAGTACCCTTTAAATTTGTACTTCTTCTTCTTAACAAACACATCTATGTTGTATCTCTTAGATAAGTGTGGATCGTACTTTTCACCTTCATCAATAAGTTCAAAGTTCTTTAGATCACAATACTTAGCCCAGTCTATTTCTTTAGTATCTGGTTTCTTTGTTGTTGCGAATCCTTGTCTTTTCCACTTCTTGGTCCATACGTCTAGCTTGTCTTGAAATTCGGATACTGCAGCTGCACTTGCAAATGGTAATCCTTTCTTATTAGCTTCTGCTTCGTACTTAGTTATTTCTGCTCTAAATTGACTTTCTGGTGATCTTACTCTTCTTCCACCTTCTACTGCAATTGGCTGAAATCCCAGAGTATCTCCATCTCCTGTAGGCGATTGACTTAGTTCGTCCTTAGTTGGATTTCTTATCATTTTTTACCTCCTGATTTTTTAATTGATCTTCAGTTGATTTTATCACAAAACTGGTATCTGTTATCTTATCGTTTAGTAGTTCTAGTTCTTCTGCTTGTGCTTTTCCTTTAATCTTATTTAAATAACCTATGTATTGATTAGTGAATGCTCTATTCATCTTGTCTAGATTAAGTCTATCCTTAGCATATTGGTATTGTTCTCTCATATCTTCTAGTAACTTCTTTTGATTCTTTAGATTCTTTTCTGTGAATTTTATTTCTTGTTCGTTCATTCTATACCTCCTTGTAATTTCTCCCCTGCAAGTTTATCTATTTCTTCAAAATACTCTTTTGCACAATGCTCATTTTTAAATTTATCTTTCAATTCTTTAATAAACTCTTTAACATCTTCAGTTCTAACGCACCAACCTATTCCTTCATAATGATGATCTTCAGCCATTACTATTTTATCACTCAGACTCATTTGAATAGCTCGTATCCTTTTGAACATTTTTTATATATATGATCTTGCCATAGAAATAAGTATTTATCATCTGTGTTTGATGGTTTGTATTCTGCACACTTGTTATCCACTAACCATTTTGCTGAGTCCAATAGTACACTTTTGCATAAACATGATTCTTTTTCGATTATTATTTCTTTATCTCTTATTTCTTGTTCTTCGTTCATTCCTTCTTCTCCGTTATTCTTTTACTTTCTTCTACTGCTTTGTAAAGTGCTTCTTTTGATTTATCAAAACTAATCGCTATCATACTATTGTCTTGGCGAAAATAAATATCTCTATCTTCATCTACTTCAATTTTTAATGTTCCATATCCTTTAAACACTTTAGGAAAAACTTCTTTTTGTTTGAAATATAAATAACTATCATACCAAATTTTCCCTTTCACTTCACCCTTTAAATGATGATATTCATCTCTAGTTATCTCTACACAACCCATTTTCTTTATCATTTCTTGTGCTTGTTCTTTTGTTATTTTCATTTTGTTGTTACTAAATTATAGGAAATAATCTTTTCTTCATCTTCATCTATCTTTTTAATTATTAATTTTAAATTGTCTAAAACCTCTTTTCTAGTAAGATCACTATTTAGTCTTGTTTCAAAATCTACTTCCTCTTCATATATTATTCTCATTTAATTGACCTCTTAGATCCATATTGATTCTCCCAGTTTAATTTCATTTCTAATATGAATCTCATTACTTCTTCTTGAGTTGCGTATCCCCAACAACATGCCTGTCCATCCTCAATTAATCTAAATTTAATCATTCTTTTTCATGAACCTCTTATCAATCTCTTCTATTTGTTCGTCTATTGCCTTACGACAATATTCATCTGGTTTGAATTCTGGGTACTCATTAAAAAAAAGGTGATGTCGGAAGTTAAAACCGACACTCCTTTGAACAATCTTTTCGTTTGGATCTATTCTTCTTCCCATTATTCTCTTGATTTTTTAATAGCATACGTCATCAAGTTTCTCATAAACCAAACACTAGCAAAGGTAAATATGTTAGCAACAATGTATAGTACATACCATACTGCTCCACCAACTTTACCCATTGTATCAGTTCTTGCGTTGTATTCTTTTTTAGTTGTCATGTATTAATTAATGTATGTATGTTTATAAATGTATCCATAAGTAGTTTAATTCATTACCTACTTAGAAAGAGTAACTGTTTTCAAATTCCTCTAAAGAGAAATTAGGTTTAAATCCATTTGGACTATCTTCTTCATATTTCTTTAATTTCTCCCATAATTCAGGATAATCTTCCATAAGAATCTTTAATGATCCTTTACTTTGTTTTGGACATAACCAACAACCAGTTCTTTTAAATTTAAATAAGGGATGTTTAAGTCCTCTCTTTTCTAAATAATTTATACAATCTTGTTCTGTCCAATTCCAATCTACAAGAGGATATTTATATCCTTCTTTAAGATGTATTCTTTTAGGTTCATCAACTGCAATACCTAAATACCTAATGTTTCCTTTACATATGGGATCTAATAATTTAAATTTAGATTCTCTACTCCAATAACATGGAAATGCTGTTAAAGGAAATCCTCTTTGATTACCTTTACTTTTTCCCCTAATACATTTACCATAAAACCAATCATTAAAACTCTTTAAAGGTTTTAATCTTGTTATTTTCATATTTATCAATTCTTCTATTTTATTGATCCATTCATACATTTCTGGAAATTCAAGAGTAGTATCTGCAAATACTATTTCATCTATAGGCATTTTTAATTCGATCATTCTTAATAACATGGCAGAACTATCTTTTCCTCCACTAAAGGATACTATGTGTTTCATTTTGTAAATATATTATTTTAAAAGGAATATGAATTTCCACCATCTATGTTGATACAAGCACCATTAATATGACTTGCTTTGTCTGAACATAAGAATGCTACTAATGGACTAATATCATTTGGCTTACCTATTACTTTTGGTTTATCTATAAAAGGTTTACCTACATCTATATGTCCTGGACAGATTGTATTGAATGTTATTCCTTCGTATGTACCTGCTAGACATTTCATGTATGCTATCTGTGCAGATTTAGCTGCAGTGAATCCAGGGTTATGTCCTTTCTCTTTTCCATATATAGAACTAATAGTTATTACCCTTCCCCAATTCCTTGGAGTTTTCAAATAGTGATTAACTAGTTCAGCCATCATTACATAGTTCTTATGCATTGCTAACTTCCATTCTTTTGGATCACTTCCTATTCCTCCAGCATTGTTAATGAATATGTCTGACTTGTCTAATAAATCTTTTATTCTTAGTCTATCCATTCTGTTTAGTATGTCATAATCATTTGATCTAGATATATCATGTACTTTAACTCCTTCTCTTTCTAGTTCTTCCTTAATTGATTTGCCAATACCTTTAGATGCACCTGTAATTAAAGCTACTTTGCCTTCAAGATTTAGTTCCATTCCCTTAAACCTAACTCAACCATTTCTTGTTTGAGTAGTTTAGTAGGTAAACAATAAAGTATTCCTCTGTATGTTAGTCTAGGAGTTCTCCAGGCATATTCTAGATTGTCTAATGTTTCTTCATCTACATCTAGTCCTGCATCTAATATGTCTGCGTATGTTGGTTTAACTATATCACAAGAACCTAGTGTGTTGGTATAGAAATTGAAGTTAAAGATCTTCTTTAGTTTATGTTTTACTAATTTTAAGTCAAGAGGTATTCCATCATAGTTTATATGTCCTAAGTTATTATCAAAGTCATGTATAATTATAACACTCTTCATCTTAATCTCTTTTAGTTCTTTCAATACTACATACTTTCCTTTACCTTTAGGCATCTTAGGATCATAGAAATGTGCATCTAAATAGAAGATAGGTATGTCTTTCCTTTTGTTATCTAGATAATCTCTACTATAATTGTCTAAGAAGTTAGGAGAAGTATCTTTTATTATTTCTACGTTATGGATCTTTCTTAATCTTTGACTTGCTAACTCATAGTAATTATTTTCTTTCTCACATGTTATTACTTTTGGAAAGTTAACTGAATGTAGTTTGGCATTGATTCCTTTAAAAGTACCTGTCTCTACAAATTCTTTTACATCGTATTTCTTTCGTATATACTTAATTACTTTAATTGATTGTTTGTCTGTCCAACTCATATTAAATCCTTTACCTTTTTAGCTGTGTGATCCCAGGTCATATCCTTTGCAGTTTCTTTAGCACTCTTACCAAATCTTTCAGTTATCTTTCTATTTTCATAAGCAAATCTCATACATCCTTTAAGTGATTCTATATCTGGTGTTAACCATTTTACTCCTTCGTATTCTAATTCGTGTTGTACCTCTGTTAGTTCTCCACCTATAATCCATCCTGTTTCATCAGTACAGAAATCTGTTTGTCCACCGAAGTTAGTAGTTATAACTGGTTTACCACAAGCCATTGCTTCTATACATGGAATATTAAATGCCTCTGCTCTAGTAGGACTTACAAATACATCAGCCATATTATACATCTCGTTTAATCTTTCATTGTTAAGTGGATCTGTATTTATTTGGAATAGAGGTAATGGTTTATCTGGTAATAGTTGTTGTATTAAATTTTGTAGATCGTTTACACCATATGCTGGATTTACTTTAATTATTAAGTTTGTATTATCTTCAGGTGTAAATTCTTCTAAGTATGCTTTGATTAAGTATTGCATTCCACCTCTGTCCTCTAAGTTTCTAAATCCTTTATTACCTAAAAATGTAAACTTATCTTTAGGCATTTGTTTGGGATAGAATTTATCTAAGTCTACACCATGAGGTATTACTACAATCTTGTCTTTAGCATTTTTATATAAATGTATAAATTCTCCATATAATTTTAACCGATCTTCTTTTAATGAATTTAGATATGCTTGTTTGGTATGTTCAGATGCTACTATGATCTTTTCAATCTTAGGATTACTACATTCTCTTAATATCCATTCAGGTATAAAATCTCCTTCCCATATTAGATATACCCAGTTTCTTTCCTGTGTTAAAGTTTGTTTCCATTGTAATGGATGAACTACTGCTAAGTTAATAAAATCTTTAGGATAAGGTACTTTCATTAGTTCTAGTTCTTTGCTTGATAATTCCATCTCTGCACCTTTAGGTACTGCAGTTTCTAATCTTGTATCTGTAATCTTACTCAAAGCATTAACTAGGCTTCTTGTATGTATTGCATATCCACTTGTTCCTAGTATGTTTCCTATTACGTTTATCATTCTTCTTTCTCCTCATAATAACTATTGTAACATTTTGGACATAACCATCGTTGGTGTCCTATTGCCATTGGTCCAGGTTCCCATTCACAACATTCCTTGTTACAATAATATCTTCCATCATTCTTTAATACTGTATTGCATTTATTACATTTTGGTGTTTTTATTTTTTTTAGTTTCATTTTAAGTTTGTTTGTTTCATTAGTTCTTGAGGTGTGAATTTAAAGTCTGGAAATAGTTTCCTTAATTCTTTTTTATGTTCTTTAGTATATTCTAATAGTATCTTTTGGTTCTGTGGTACTAAAGCTCCTTGGTCTGGGAATCGTTCTCCACCACTTGGAGTTAATTGATGATAGTTAATTGCTCCTGTGTCTACTCCTATCTTGTATCCTGCTAATTGTAGTTTGTAACTAAATATTTGTTCTTCTCTAAATCCATGCTTAGTTAATTTAGTTGGAGTATAGTTTGCTTTGTCATGTATCTCTGACTTATATAATGCACAAGATCTAAAATGATGTGCTGGAAGAATCTCACTTCTTAAATATTGCATACCACAATCATCTCCACAGAATACATAGTTTCCTTCTTCGTCTAATACTATTCTATTGATAACTCCTTTAAGAAATTTAGGATCTCTCTTAGGTGTTGGATTGGTCATTGGTACTGTTACACCACTAGCTAAATCATATCCACTTTCTATTACTTTTTTCAATCTTTCTAAATAGTCTGGTTCTAATATAACATCATCATCTACTCTACATAGATACTTGTAATCAAATTCTCTTGCCCAGTCTACTATGTTTTGTCTTGCCTTACTTACTCCATGTGGAAAGTCTGTTCTTTTAATCTTAACACTAAAGTCTTCTTGTATTAATCTAGTTAACATACAATTAAAGAAATGATAACTCTGTAGTTGTGTGCCACTTTGATCATCTAGAATAAATATATCAAAGTCTTTGTATGTTTGAGTTCTTAAACTTTGTAGTAGTAATGATAGTTCTGTTGGACGATCTCTTACGTTTATTAGTATTGCTGTTTCTTTCATAGTTTCCATTTCTCCTTAAAGTATTTAGCTGACTCTTGTTTCATTTCTTCTGTATCTGTTGCTCTGTCATGTGCTCTTTCGTTTTGCATATGATGATCTACCCAGTAATTTAGTTTAGCTATTGCTCCTATTAGACTACATCTATATGAATGATCTATATCTACACCAAATCCATTAGGAAATTTATCATCATATCCACCTACATGTTTGATTGTGTTGTGTGGATAATAAGTACACCATCCACCTACCCATTCAAATCCATCTATGTAATCTGAACCACTTACTCCACCACCATTGATTGGTATTACTACACTAATTTTATCATGTTGTGCTATCTCACTCATTATCTTTAACCAGTCACGATTATATAATTTAGGGAATAATACATCAGTCTGAGTTAATAATAAATCCATCTCTTCTTGTTTAGCCATTTCGAATAATCTATTGTATGCCTTGAGTGGTCCTTCTCTTTCTGTATTGATTACTTTTACTTCAGGATATAAATGACTCCACCAATCACATTCTTCTTTGGCTCCATCTGTACTACCTGATTCGATTATAACTATCTTATCGTAATGTGTAGTTGAGTTGACTAGACTCTCCATCATAGCTTTAAAACTATCTCTATCATTATGTACAGGTACACCAATCATTACTTTCGTTTGCATTCTATTATCTCCTTTATTCCTTTGAATATATCTATCTCTGGTTTGAAATCCCAATCTAAATCCATTACTCTACGTTTGGCTCCTGTTGGTTTAGTCTTATCAAATACTATTTTCTTCTTATATTGTTTAGCTATGAACTCAGCTACATCTCTTATCTTTACTGCTATACCTGAACATAGATTAATTGTTTGATTGTTTAGATTAGTCATAGCTTCTATCATTCCTCTTGCACAATCTTTAGAATTGATGAAGTCTCGTTCAGTAGATCCGTCACCCCAGATTTCTAAGAATGGTTCATCTCTTGCTTTCTTAATTAAATCAGATACTACCATTAAATGTTCTTTAGATAAATCATCGTATCTTCCATATACGTTTGCTGGTCTAGCAATAATATAATCCATTCCACTAGCTTTAACATGATGTTCACCTGTTAGTTTTGCCCATGCTGGATAGAAATCAGACTCCATATTCTCTACTGCAATACTACTTGTATATAGAAACTTCTTTACTCCGGAGTTTCTTGCTGCTTTAATCATATTAGTATTAAATAGAATCATTGGTTCAAAGAAATCTAATGGTTGTTCTTGTGTCATTTTAGGATTACCTTTTATACCTGCTAAATGAAATACATAATCTACTTGACTACATCTATTAAAACAATGTCCGTAGTTAGTTAGATCCCAGTGCTCTTTTATATCTGCTGTCCTAACAGATGCACCTAATTTTTTAAGTTGTAATACTAATTCTCTACCTATCATTCCAGAACTACCAGTCACTAATACTTTTTTATTCTTAAACATCTTTCATTACCCTTTCTACAATTAATTGCAGATATTTGTCATCGCATTTATCACATAATGGATGACCCCTTGTTTTAAATATTCTCTTTCCACATGCCTTACATTTAAAAAATATTTTAAACATTTTGTCTCCAGAAGTCTAATAAATCTTCCATTGTCTTATCAAAAGGAATCTCTGGTTCCCATCCACTTTCTTTTTTAAATTTAGTACAATCAGGTATTTGTAAAGTTACATCTGCCTTTCTTAATAGTTTTGGATCTTGTTCTAGTTTAATCTTATCACCTATTGGACTCATATCAATTAATGTTTTTAACATAGTTTCTATTTTCATTTCGGTTTCTCCACCTATATTATATACTTCTCCTGGAGTACAGTTATGTAGTAATAAGTAATAAGCCTTAACTGCATCTCTTACATCTGCGAATGTTCTAACACTATCTAAGTTACCATGTTTAAGAATAAATTCTTTTCTAAGTTCTTTGGAATCATCTTTTACAAATTCATGTAATTCTTTTTCAAATTCTGCTATCTGTTTAGCGAATGCACATTCAGCTGACATCATAGTACGTCTAGGTCCTGTGTGAGTAAACATACGAGTTCGTATAATCTTTAATCCGTAATACTTGAAGTAAACATAAGCAATCATGTCTGCTGCAACTTTACTTGCTGCATAAGGGTTAGCTGGTCTTGGTTGACACAATTCATTAATAGGAATATCTTCTTCGGTTACTTGTCCGTAATATTCTGAGGACGAACATACATGAATCTTTGGATCCCAAGACCCATATCCTTCACATGCTTGACATGTTTTTGATTGATCTATAGTTAATCTAATCGCTTCTAGTAAGTTAGTTGTACCTACTGCATTAGTTCTCATTGTTTCAATTGGTCTATCAAAGGAATCATTTACATAAGACTCTGCTGCCAAATGATAAATATAATCTGGTTTAGTTTCTAATGCTTTAAGTAGACTAGACATATCGTTTAAATCTGCTGGTATCATAGTGATCTTATCTTTAATGTGTTTGATACGTGAGAGATCTTCATTCCATCGATATGTACCTACTACTTGTTCTCCTTTCTCTAGTAAGTAATCTGCTAAGTGACTTGCTACAAATCCACCTACTCCCGTAATTAAATTAACAGTCATTTGGTTTCCTCTCTTGGTGTATCGTTGTAATCTCCACTGATATATGTACCTTCTGCTATATCAATAACAATACTATCTTTAGCAAATATACCACCGTGAATAATTCTTGGTCCTCTGAATACAACATCTCCTTCACTTAGTTCATATGTTTCTTTTTCACCTGTGTCTACATTCTCCATTACATAATCCCAACACTTACCTTTCATCATATACATGCACTCAGCATAGTTATGCCAATGTCCAGATGTTCCACCTAAATATGATTCTTCCTTTACTTCTAGTATCTTAATATTTCTTCCAGAGAATTGTCCATTCATTAATTCAACTAATTTTCTTCTATCATCTTCATTTACTACAAATGCTTTTTTAACTTCTACTCCTCTCATTTTGTTATTAACCATGTTACTAATTTATATATTGCCCAAATTGAAATAACAGTTGATACTACTGCTAATGCTATAAACATTTCTATTATTGTTCTTTCTCTCATTTTCTATATGCGTTTGGATTAACGCCTCCTAATGGTAGTTCAATTAAGATTGTTGTTATTCCTTCTTTGGCTCTTCTGTATGCAGCTTGATATTCTTTAACAACATCCTTTGATGTTTCTAGTTTTACTATTTTAATATTAGGACACATTAATTTAAGTGCTTCTGTATAATCACTACAATGTTGTACACCTGGATAGAGTGGATAAGTATTTCCTATACCTGTTCTTATTATTATTCCTGGTTTGAATATACCATTAGACATTTCTTCACAATGATTAATATGATTAACTAATTGATCTGTTCCACATATTAAAAAATCCATTCTAGGAAATACACTCACAGGCATTAGTCCTTCAATAGCCATACCTAAACTTATACCCATCTGCATGTTCTCTGCTACTGGCATTTCTATTTTCTTTTTAGGAGGTACATCTCTTAAACTTTTGAATGTTGGACTTCCTTCGTATTCTACTGTTTGACCAATGAAGTATACCTTCTTCTTATTACCTAACCAATCCATAGCTAAC
>Ga0307928_10001805_pt1 | contig 16291 bp, 23 predicted proteins | sample AceLakmetagen232_FD_201815 | JGI IMG/M metagenome (GOLD analysis project Ga0307928, IMG submission 201815) | Saline water microbial communities from Ace Lake, Antarctica - #232 | ecosystem: Environmental > Aquatic > Non-marine Saline and Alkaline > Saline | place: Antarctica: Ace Lake... | reverse complement strand
TTGTTTCGAGCGGATATGGCCTGCACGCCTATTGGCTTTTCCGCGAACCTCTATTGATAAAGGATGGCAACGATTACACAGAGGTGGCGAACCTATCAGTCAGATGGGGGAACCTAATCAAGGCGTGTGCGGCGTCGCGGAAATGGTCAGTCGATGTGGTGTCAGACCTCGCCCGCGTTCTTCGCGTCCCGGGCACATCCAACTATGCAAACCAGCAGGAGCCGCGGCTTGTCGTGGTCTCTGCCGATGAGCCGAATGTCAGATACAATCCGTGCGACTTCGATGAGGCAATCGAAGCTAGCGGGATAGACTGCAATCCTGAGCCGCCATCGAAACCGGCCGCAGTCAGGCCCGCACCGTCTGCTACAGCCGATGCTGTCCCGACGGAGAAATTACACGCGCTGATCGCGAACGATATACGGTTCGCCGCATCCTGGAACCGTGCCAGGATGGATCTTACCGACCAGTCGCCGAGCGGTTATGAAATGTCGCTCGCTTGCGGGGCGGCTCAGGCTGAATGGAGCGACAATGAAATTCTCGCTTTGCTGCTGGCGTGGCGAAAGAACCACGAACTCGATGCAGCGAAACTCGGCCGGCCGGATTACGTCGCCTCTACCATCCAGCGGGCGCGGAACGTCGCTGAGGCATCACGCATCGAGGCCGAACAGGAACAGGCAAAAGCTGACCTCGTCGTCGCGGCCGTGACTGCCCCTCCCCCTGGCATCGCGTCAGGCGGGGAACGGCGGGAACTGTTAGACTTCCTGTCTGGCGCCCTCGGCGTTCGCGTTCGGCGATGGCTTCAGTACGGGCTTGAACCGATGACCGCAAGCTATACAATGGTGCTGGAAACCGGCCAGCTCATTCCTATCGGCGGCGTCCGGAACGTGTTAAGTCAGGACGCAATGCGGCAAGCGCTATACGTCGCCGTTCAGCATTACCTCCCGAAGCTGCAAGGTAACGAATGGGGCGCGGTGTGTCGCGTCCTGGCGTCCCTGGCGACTGTAACGGAAGACCCTGAGACCGGCGAACTATCAGAAATGAGTGAATGGATCGATGGATACCTTGACTCCCAGAACTACAGTGACGTGCCCCCCTCCGCCGATGGCCGACGCGAAGCCGTCATTCTGTCGAAACCGTTCGCAGAGGAAGACGGCACGGCGATGGTGGCTGGCCGTCACTTCAAGAATTACCTCGTCGCGAGCCACCGAATGCGGATCGATGACCGCGACATTGCCCGCCGATTCCGTTTGCTCGGTTTCGAGCAAGTCCGCGAGGAAGTCCGGGAAACGGGACGTGGCCGCACTCGTTTGCGCTATTGGAAGGGCCGTCACATACGCGATTGAATTTCCGCCCCCGGCTCCCCCGGCTGGAAATATCGCCCGTATACGCGCGGGGGAGGAGCTATCAGACGACCGCGAATGTAGCCGGGGGAGCTGGGGAAACGGCTTTCTCGCGTGTGTAAGGTCTTACTGTGAAAGGACTTGGCCCGCCCCCGGCTATTTCAATCGAGCTGGGGCGGCATAGTTGCAAGGCACTGTAGGCGCAGGACTTACGGCCGGCCCGGCTATTTCGCACGTCCGGGACGGTCAATCGAAAGCCGCAAGGGCCGTAGAGGCCCGCTGTGAGGACACGCTAGGATGCCAACGACTGAAGATACGCAGATTTCTCCCGATTCTCTGCCAGAGGCCACAGAGGCCCCCAGATCGAATGAAGAGCTAGCTCGGCTGCGGGCTTCCGTGATTGAACTCGAATCCGCCGTGGTTATTGAACTCGCATCCTCCCTGAGAGCCCTCGCCCTGACGTTCCACACGGCCGGTCACAAGATCAAGAGATTCGCGCTGGCCATTGACCGGCTGGCCACACGCGACGGAGAAGACAGCCGTGGATAATCGCGTCAGATGGATCATCGGCCCGCCGGGCACGGGGAAGACGACCACGCTCGCCCGCCAAGTCAAAAGCCTCGTCGCCCGCGGCCGGCTCCCGCTCGTATGCTCCTTGACAAACACGGCCGCAGAGGAAATTGGAAGTCGCGATCTGAACCTTCCGCACCATCAGGTCGGGACGTTACATAGCCATTGCTTTCGGGCACTCGGCCGCGGCGCGTCAGTTGCCGAAGCAAACATTGAGAAATGGAACCGCTTCGCTCCGCACCTTGCCCTGTCTGATGGCGGAAGGAAGCCCGTCTCGAAAGATGGCGATGTTACGTCGCCGACGGAACCTGTTATCCAGACGGATGCAGACGCGCTCGCAGCCGAATACCATCTGCTTAGGATGCGGATGGTAGAGAAAAAACTATGGCCGTCCGGCGTTCATATCTTCGACGAGAAGTGGACGCAGTGGAAATATCAATTCGGGATGATCGATTTTACCGATATGATTGAACGCTGCTATCGCGAAAACGTCGCCCCCCCGGGGTGTCCGCATATACTTATCGTCGACGAGGCGCAAGACCTAAGCCGCCTTGAACTGATGCTACTATGGGACTGGTCACAGCAGACAGACGACGGAATGATTCTTTGCGGCGATCCATATCAGGCGCTATACGTGTGGCGTGGCGCAGAGCCGAATGTATTTCTGCACGATTCTATCGATACAGAGGATCGGGCAGTGCTGTCCCAATCCTTCCGCGTCCCGCGAGAAGTCCATTCGGCGTCCCTGAAATGGATTAGGCAGCTCTCCGTCTATCAGCCGCTTTCGTATCAGGCACGGCCGGAGGACGGAAGGATCATCAGGAACTGTTCGCCGATCGCCGACGCGTCTGGAACTATCGCGATAGTTCAGCGGGAACGCCAGGCAGGGAGGACAGTAATGATCGCAGCGACGTGCGGCTATATGCTAGCGCGTGTCATTGCAGAAATGCGGGCGGAAGGGATTCCGTTTTCTAATCCGTGGCGCCCGACGCACGGCCAGTGGAATCCGCTCGGCGGAAGTGGGATCGGGCTCGGCCGTCGGCTCGGCGCCCTGGCATCGTGTGATCCCACGAAGGAATGGTGGACAGTCAGGAACCTATGCGACGGTATCGCAAAGATTCGATCTGCTGGACTGCTGGCCCGTGGCTGCAAGACGAGGCTGAAAGCGGCTGTCGAGGATAATGAATTTACCGCAGACCTTCCCGCGACAGAGGAACAGGTGAAGGGCACGTTTCTTCCACATACGCTCCACGATCTGCGGCAGATGCTGATCAAGTGGCACGCGGGGGAGCGAGCGTCGCTGATCGAATGGTGGACAGACAATCTGACCGGGAAGGGCGGCGGGAAACATACGGACTTCATATCACGCATCGCGGCGAACGGCGGCGAGGCAGCTCTTATGCAACCGCCGAATGTTTTCGTCGGAACAGTTCACTCGTTCAAGGGTGCTGAGGCCGACGCCGTTATCCTGAGCCCTGACCTTTCTCCGGCGGGGATGGAGAACTGGATGGACGCCAGACACCGCGACTCTGTTATCCGAACGATCTATGTGGGAATGACGCGGGCACGCAGCACGCTATATCAATGTCTTCCGTCAACCGGTTTGAACGTGCAATGGTAAAGGAGCCCACACCGTGGGAAATCCGTGCTGGAAATGTGGAAACGATACGCATTTGAAAACCGCAGACCTTTGCGCCGAATGCGGAAGAACGAAGACATATACTGGATCGGACTGGAGGCCCATCGAATTCGCAACGGGACACCGGCTGATTCGAGCCGATGCTGCGGCGCTGATGGTTCCCCCGCCGACGTTCAAGCGAACTCGCGATCCGCAGAAACGGCGCGAGGCCAGGGAACGTGCAAGGGCGCGGGCGCAGGCCCGCAGAAACGGAGAAGCATAGTGCCAGAAGAACATCTGAGCCGGGCCGCGAGGCTGCTGGCAGAAGGCGAGTTTTTCCTGTGCGTCGAATGGGATGAGCCGTATTTCCCGGCGGTATACGGATTGATCCGCGCTGAGGAAAACCGCAAAAGAACCTGGACGGCCGCGGACGAAGCAAACTATCAGTATTGGATTGCCAGAGTGAAGGGCGGTGAATAGTGCCACGAGAATCGACAGTAGTTCGTGCTATCCGCGAGATGATCAAACCGGTTAGGCGGTCAAAGTATCTGAACCTCAAAGGTTCGGCCGCGTCGTCAACACAGCCGGATATCCTCTGGGTATGGCACGGTCAGGCATTCGTTTTCGAGGCGAAGGCCGCCGAAGACGCAGACCACCAGCCCGGGCAAGACAAACAGCTGGAACTCTGGAACCGTGCCGGAGCGATTACCGCATTCGTATGGACGAAGTGGCAGGTCAAGATCATCATCAATTCGTGGGCGATTCAGAACAATTACATATCCCCCTGGAAAGAGGAGACTGCGCCGTGAAGGAGAATGATCCTGACCGCCGGAGGATGATGCCAGTAAGCTGGCTCGCACTCGGCCGTCTGTTGGAGAAGGATACCGCGTTCGGAAGGATTCACCGGAGGAAGATGGCCGTCTTCACCGATAGAGCCGTGGCCACCGATGGAAAGGCTATCGGCATCGCAACACTCAGTAAACTATCCAGGGACGAGGCCGATCTGGAACGGGAAGCCGAACAGCCTATCGCCGTCATTGAATCTGGCGCCGCAGCACTCACGCTGAGGACTTTCGGCCGGCCGCTGCGGAACTTCTCTGCTGACGTAGAAGTCGGCATCACGGACGGCGTCGCTAGGTGCAAGGCGACTCGGCTGCTGACGACGATTTCCTCTGATACCGCGCCCGAATTCCACAACCACGGCGCCCGGAACGACCGCGAATATCTGAGCTATTGTAGCGTGCTGCGGACGCCGGCCGAGGAAGTCTGGTCAGCGGTATTCCGGATCTCCCTTCTCAAGAAGATGCTGGCGGCCGCGGAAGGCGTGACGCGGTCTGGCGCAGGACTGCAAGACGAAGTCAGGCTGACGATCAACCGGCCGTCAATCGACGAGGACGGCGTGACGAACACCGGCCCGCTGCAATTCGATGCTGTCGCCGCTGAGCCGCTAGAGGGATGGGCGCAGGTCGTCCATTTCCACGGACTGCTGATGCCGTTCACCGTCCCAGACACGGACGGGCCGCGATACAATCCCCTTCCCGCAGACGGTAGTGACGACTGATGGAAATCAGGAAGCCTGACTTTGAAGTGGACGGTATCCAGCTCTATCAGGGCGACTACCGCGAATTGATGCCGTTCGTGCCGTTTTGCGATGTCTGTATTTCAGACCCGCCGTTTTCGGAGGACACGCACAAGGGCGCCCGGACGAATGCCCACGAGGGGGAACTGATCAAGTTTGATTCGTTCACCGTCCAGGACGTTCGCGATCTCGTCGAGGCCATCGCAATCAAAGTCAAGCGATGGATCATCCTGACGGTAGACTGGAAACATATGCTATCCCTTCACGACGAGCCGCCGAAGGGGTCGCGGTTTATCCGGCACGGGATATACGATAAGCCGAACGGAACGCCGCAGAAGTCAGGCGATCGCCCTGGAATGGGATGGGAGGCCGTTGCGATTCTCCACCGCGACCAGCCGAAAGGGCAGAGTCGGAGGATGCAGTGGAACGGACACGGCCGGCGGGCGGTATGGCGATTTCCGCGCGAATACAAGCCTGGACACCCGACCGCGAAGCCCACTGATCTCTACCTTGAATGGGTAAGGCTGTTCAGCAACCCCGGCGAACTTCTGCTCGATCCGATGATGGGCCGCGGGACACTACCGATGGTCGCACGCAGGATGGGCCGCCGATGTATTGGCATCGAGCGGGAGCAAGAGTGGTTTGACCTCGCCGTCAAGAACGTTAAGGCGGAGGCGACGCCGATCTTCGATACTCGCCCGATCGCGCAATCCGAAATGTTCAACATCTGAAAGGAACTGTGATGCTACAGCCGAAATGGAAAACGAGCGGAGAATTGCACCATTTGATCCGTAGCCTCCCCGAATGCGATCGAAGTCTGGCAGAGGCGCTAGAATCTCACGCGCAGGAAAGACTACAGCCATTCGCCCGGCCAACTGTCGCCGTTGACCTCGACGGCCTTCTTGCCAGATATGAGCCGCAGGACGCGTCGCATTTCGACGCGTGTAATATCGGCCCGATGAACTTCGGCGCGGACACGTTCGTGCGTGTCCTGAATCTGTTCGCCGAAGTGATGGTGAACACTGCCCGCGTTTCGCGGCAGTGGCCGTTCAGTGCAACGGATATTGCTGAGGCGGAACAAGTCCACGACGCCGTCAAGACGTGGCTCTGGAATGGTGGATTCCCCGCAGATGTCAAGGTCTGGCGCGGAATCGGAAAACCGCTCGCGTGCGTTTACCTCGACGATAGGGCGCGGCAGCTCGATGGAGTCAACCTCACGTATCCACGAGGACACCGCGTCGTCGGGGTCAACGTCTGGCGGGCAGCATTGACGGACTGCTACGACGCCGTCGTTACACTCCCCGCAGCCGAAGCGAGCGATCACGGAAAGGCTATCAAATGAGACCACCACCGCGGAACGGCGATATCATTTTCAGAGAACAGTGCCGCATCCAGTGCGTAACGGGAATCCCTAGCAGCGATCGTCTTTTCTTCTTCGGAGGATTCCACGCGGCCGCTGAACCGTGCGGATTCGATCGGCTCTACAGGCTATACGACGACGCGTGGCAACTGATAGCAAACTGGGGCGGCTGGTCGTTTTATACGGGCGACGTGTTCAGCCTTGCGGACGATGGTATGCACACCGTAATGCAGAAGTATCCCAATCTCTGGGCTCGCCTTGCGCAGCCTTACGGGGACGTTCAGTGCCGCACCGTGATGGGCGATACCGACGGCGGCTGGTGGGGATACAAAGGAACTACCGATCAGATCATTCGGGCGCCGCACGCAATCCAGATCGGCGACGTGGTAATTGAACACGGATGGCAGTTCGACCCGTGGCACGTCAGAGGCCCGCATCACAAGATCGGGAAAGCCCTTGCGGCTGCCGCTGCGTGTCTGGTTGGACTGCGATTCGAGCAGACAGCGCCGCACGCGCAGGACACGAACACTTGCGCCCGGCCAAGAACCTGTTGCACCGTCGGGGGACGAGCGGCCAAAGTGCTGCAAAAACGGCGGGCACGGATTTACATTCACGGCCACTATCCGTATGGATATATCGACGGGCCGCAGGGAAATGGTATAATCACTGCGTCCCCCGGGATGTGGACGCCAGCCCTTGCTGCGGAAGGCGAGAAGCCCCGTCGGCTACAGCCCGGTGTCGTTGAAGTCAACTCTAGCGGCGTCTGGCTCTGGAACCTCACGAGGCCCGTTATTCAGGCGAACGGATTCAGGCAATGGACACCGAAATAATCTGCTACGCGCTAGCAGTGCCGCTCGGCTGTATACTCGCCGGCGTCGGATTCTCCATCGGGAACGCGATGCTGATCCGGTTCATTACGTGGAACGCTACACGCCGTATCGTGAAACTGACAATGGCCGAGATAAAACGGGCCGGTGTCGTTGAAGTCAACCCAGAAAGGGGAAAGGGAATTGAAGAAGAAACCACGGGAAGTTAAGACGCGGAAGCAGACCGAATGCCTCGGCTGCGGCCGAACGATCTTCAAAGGCGAACGGGCGACGCCGCACCGCGTGAAAACGCTTCTCCCTGCGAAAACGAAGGGCCGTGCCAGGGAGCTGAAGCCGTTCAGGATTACGCGGTATATGTGTGATATCTGCACCGTTCAGGCCGCGATCGGCGGCGTCACCGAACTAGTGAAACACATTACCGAAAGGGACACCACCGATGGCGTGGCTCTACATTCCGAAACCGTCAATGGACTCTCACTCTGCGCGGGAATCGAGGGAATTGGGCTTGGCTTGCATATTGCCGTGCCCGGATACCGCACCGTGTGTTTCCTTGAGAGGGAAAGTTATAGCGCCGCGGCGCTGGCCAGTCGTATGGAAGAAGGCGCCCTGGCACCGGCTCCTATCTGGGACGACCTCACCACCTTCGACGGCCGACCTTGGCGTGGCCTCGTGGATATCGTTCACGGCGGCTATCCCTGCCAGCCGTTTTCTAGCGCCGGACTTCAGGCCGGCCTCGAAGATGAACGCTGGATATGGGACGACGTGTGGAGAATTGTTCGCGAGATACAGCCGCGATACGCATTCTTTGAGAACGTCCCTGGCCACGTTCGCGTGGGGCTCGACAGAGTCCTCGCCGACATTGCCAGCGTCCGGTGGGATGCGGAGTGGGGCGTGTTTTCGGCGGCTGGCAGCGGAGCCCCCCATCTCCGTAAACGGCTCTTCATTCTGTGTTCCAACCCCGACTTCATACGACGCGACGGCCACGTCTGCAAACAATCACTATCACGGACTTGGATGGCGGGCGAGGCACGGCCGCGAGATGGACGCGATCGGGATCGCGTGGAAGGAATCGGACAGGGTGACGCGGGAGGATCTCGCGGCGGAATGGCCCACGCCGATGGCGAGCGGGGCGCAGATGCGGCAGGCGGGAGGCCTCAAGAAGATGCGGGAGAAGGTCGCGTCCGGCGAGATGGCGCCGGAGGAAGCGGAGGCGATGATGGGAGGATCGTTGAATCCGATCAAGCGGCCGCGAAGGATGTGGCCAACGCCGACGACGTGCGTGGACGCTGCAGAAATGTCGCCGGTAGTTCTGGCCGGTGCGCAATTGGGGAAATTCGAGAAGACGACGAGACGGGCAGTGCTGATCGACGCGATGAAGCAGGCAGGGCGACTATTGCCGACACCGACTGCGACTCAGTCGGGAGTGGGCAAGAAGACGCGGGCGATGATGGCGAGCGGGAACGCGCCGAACACGGTCTCGCTGGAACGGATCGCGGAGTTGACGGAGGACGAACTGGATCAGTATCTGGACACAGTGATCCACGGGAAGCCGGGCAGCGATCCGCTGCTGGACATACTCCCGGACGTGGGGGAGAATCCGTATCCGGACGAGGACGGCTTCCTGACGGCGGACGAGCTGCTGGAGATGGACGAACTGGAGCTGGAAGCATACCTTGCCGGCCCGGCGGAGATGGGGAAGTGGATGGAAGGCCCGTCACCGGAACAAGGCCATTTGAAGTGGCCGACACCGAGAATGAGTATGGCGACGCGGGCAGTGCGTGTGCGGGAGGATGTGGAGAAGGGCCACAAGTCGAATCTCGAGGAAGTGGTCGCGGTCAGGGCAGGACAGGCAGCCGTCAGGACGCGGTCAGGGCCACTATGGCCGACACCGCGGACAATGAATATGGGTGGCCAGCCGCAGCCGGCGACGGGCGTGGGGATTCACCAGAGGCAGCGGAGCGATCTGCCGGCGATGGTCAAGGGCGAGGAACTGATGGAGAACCCCGCCGTTCCGTCTGGGCAGCTGAACCCAGAGTGGGTCGAGTGGTTAATGGGATTTCCGAAAGGGTGGAGCGGCTTAGAGCCCTTGGAAATGCCGTCGTTCCGCAAGTGGCTGCAAGGGCATTTACAACCCTCGCTCTTCGGCTACACGCCTGAGCAGAATTGCACGGTTGTGCCGTGGCGCGACTGGGGATTCGTAGTATGAAAGGAGCTGCGATGCCGTGGTCAAGCGTGCTGAAGTAATCGAAACGCTATGCTACACAGCCGAAAGGACACAGCGCAATGGCATTTATCCGACATAAGACGGTAACGACGAACTTGCAGCATTACTGCCCCGGCTGCAAAAGGACGCTCAATCAAGGGACGCGAATGATCGCCATCACAGAGGCTGTCGACGAGCCGCGAATGATCAAGACATATCACCTATGCCTTGTCTGCGCCCGCATTCTGGACAAGGCCGATTTCCATCAGGACGACGAGTGGTCGGACGGAGATATCGCGGAAGATCCCGAATGGGACGCCGTCTGCAAAGCAGTAGAACGGGGCGGCCAGTGCCCGGAAAACCGAAGGGACATAGTGCAATGAGGACGATCAGGAACGTCCAGGTCAGGACGGCCAGGCCGCACCAGTGCCCGGGGTGTCTTCGCGGCTTCGAGCAAGGGGCGCAGATGGAGGCCGTTACGATGGTAGAGGATACGCCGCGGATCATCATTACGATCCACCTCTGCGCCGTATGCCGGCGCTGGTTGGCGTGCCAGCGCATACTTGAGGAGCTGGACCTGAACTATGGCGATGCGTGGACAGAAGGTGGCTCAAGGGGAAACCTCCGCCTGGAACCCGATTGGGCGGCGTTCAGAGAACAGATTGAAGGGGGGGCATTGATGGCGATCCTCACGGAATACTACACGGTCAAGGTTCGGCGCGATTCGTGTGGGGCGTGTCGCGCAGGGGCATACAAGAACGCGAAAGGCGGGGCGTAATGTCAATCTTGAAAGGCTATTATACACTCAAGGTTCGGTGCGATTTGTGCGGGAAGGAAAAGGCGCTAGAGGCGCCGAGCCGATTCGGCGCCCTGACGATGTTCGCCGATCGCGGATGGAAGATATGCGGCGTCGGCGGGAAACGTCTAGGCGCAACGTGCGATGCGTGCTGGAGAAAGGCCAGGGCAGCAGACCGAGCAGCCTATGTCGAATCGGAACGCGCCGCCGAGGCGCCGAAAGGGGGAGCCGATGCCGATCGCCCGTGACGAATATGTGATGGAGTTCGTCTGTGACGTATGCGGCACTGTCCGCAAAATGACAGAGCCGTCGCGGGGCGATTGCTTCGTGAAGATAATCGACAGGGGCAGCGGATGGAGGATATATGCAAAACGCGTGGTCTGCCCTGGATGCGTATCGCTCGAAGACGACCGTCTAGTATCCGTCGGTTACCGTGATGCCACTTGAAGGGATAGCCAGTGCCGATTGAAATTGATGCGTATATTCTGGCAGTGCAGTGCGATGGATGTCGCCGGAAGGATTCGGCGACGGCGGGATCGCGGGACAAAGCATTCTCCGCCCTGATCGCACGGAACTGGGGATTTTATGGTTCCGTTACAATGTGTAGCGCGTGCCCGGAACCGCAACCGAAACAGGAAGGTGTTAAGGATGGACAGACAGAAAAGGCTTGAACTGATCATCAGGGCAGAGACTGCGGGAGAATCGATAGGCGTGCCGTTTTACGTCGCACGATACGACGCCAGGCGATCTGGCGTGCTGGACGTTGTCTTTGACTGGCTCGCCCGCGTTCCAGAAGTCAGGACGGCTGAGTTTATGTATGACTCGCGGTCGGGTGTCCTAGTTCTCCCGTGGCGCCTTCTGGTGATCATCGGCGTTCCGTCTAGCGCGAACGTGAGCCAGGTCAGGATGTTCAGCACGCGGGGAGAGGCAGCACTGAACGCGGTTATCGAGGCAGCGCAGGGAGTTTTTCACCTCCGCGCGTATCTGCGCGAAGTCGATGCCAGGCAGTCTAACCAGAAAGGGAGTTAAGATGAGCCGACGAGGCCGGAAAAAGGAACGAGCCGCGCTTGCACGATTCGAGGTGCTGGCAGAGGAGTTTCGCAGGGATACCGGGATGATGGCGCCGGGGAAGGACAGCCGGGAACCGGAAGCGACGACGGAGGAACGCTTCGCCGAATGGGAATCGTGGCTGGCGGCACGAATCTGTGCGAGGGTCGCGGCCGAACTGGAAAGGGAGGAACGGATGAAGGGGGAGTTTGATGCCAGACTGGCCGGCATCGCGCAGACGCTGGCCGGCGCGGGATGGTTTTCGCACGGCGGGATTCGATGGAAGATCTCGGAACGCGGGCCAGAGGACTGGAAAGTACTACGCCAGTCGCCGTTCGCCGCCGTGGACGTTTTCAAGGTCACGGACGGCTGCAAGGCCGCTCAGGCAGTCGGATTCCTCACTGGGGGGCTCAGGGGCGTCCTGAATAGGGGATAACGGGCATCGCCAGATAGGCCACGCAGCCAATTCTCCCCCTATACGTGCGGGCGCGTATATGTGCGGGCGTGGCTGCGTGGCCCCGCGCCGGCACGCAAGGGGGACGGGACGTGTGAAAGGGCAGAATAGCCGGGGAAACAGGCATATCGGGCGACGTAAACGCCTGTAGGCGCAGGACTTAACCCGCCCCCGGATGGAGGGAAATGGCCGTGGCCACGATCTACGGAAGCCCTTACGGGCACTAGACTTAGACCGGCCCGGAGGAATCACAGTCATCCGGGCCAGCCGGGCCGAAACACGACCGCGAGACAGCAGAGAGGCTGGAAATGATAGAAAATGATGCCCCCCGATAGCTGTGAAGCCCGATTCCGCCCCAGCTGCCCCCGGCTAATCGAGACCAGCCGGGCCACATCGCCAGGGAGCGATAATGCCCCTCTGCGAAAGGGGAGGATAATTGACAGACCAGCTGCCCCTATGGTAGACTATCATTGCGCGTCAACTCGGGGCGGGAACTCAGGATGGCCGGAACCCCGAGGGATCGCAACCGCCTGAGTATCCCGCCAATCGCCCATTCGCGGCCCTCTGAGGCCGCTCACGTTACATCTGGACACCATCAGCCTATGCCAGCTCAACGCGTTTCTCAGGAGCAGTGCGACGGTCGTCGCGCCACGTGCCAGAAAGCGATCTGGGCTTCGCTGCGTAAGTGTGTCCAGGTCTGGACATTCTCCGGCGCCGCTGGAATTCTTCTGGCCGCGTTCCTCACGACTTGCGTCTTCGACGGCTGCGCGATGGCCCGCGCCAGTCGGAACGCCGACGAACTGGCGCAGCACGAACAGCTCAACGGGATAGCGGAGGCGGCGACAGTCGCCCGCCTTGCGAAACTCGATGATATCCAGGCAGAACAGCACCGCGAAACCACGCTGGAACTCCGCGCCCTTCGCGATGGGCTCGCGGATATCAATCTGACCATCGCGAGCTTGAAGGAGTAGGTGTAATGAGCCTCACTGCCAGTCTTACGTTCAACCTGACCGCCACTGAAGCCGGCGCGGGCGGGGGAGGTGTCCAGGAGGACAAGGTCTCTATCACCGCCGATCCAACGCTAGCATACGGAACCACTGACGAGAAGGTCGATGTCCTCTACCACGACGATATCGAAGTCGCGGACGAGGTCGAGACGTTGACGCTAACCGACGCGTCGCTTCTCGGCCGTCTGAACGCGGGCGATGCCGATTTCGACGGCGTCCTGCGCGGCGTCTGTATCAAGTCGCAATCCATCGTGGCCGGTGAGTATTGCCTGATCACCGTGGTCAACGGCACTGAGCAGAACACGGTCTACACGCTCCACCCGAGTGGTATCTTCTTCCTCTGGGCGCCCATCGATGGCAATAGCGGCGCGACCGTCATCACGCTCGATACTTCGGGCAGCGAGAAGACCTTGACGTGCGATGTTATCATCCTCGGCACCTCTGCCTGACCGACCCGCGGAACGGCCGCTCTTCGCCCTGGCATCGTGCCAAGAGACGACGGCATCCGGACTGGCGCCGAACCTCTGCCACCATCCCAGCAGTTGCCAGGGCGGGCGCGGGCCGTTAAAATGAAGGACGTGCAATGCTATCCATCCCTGAACACCTCGCCCGATTCCTGCAGCCGCTCGATGTGCTGCTATATCGCGGCCGCTGGCTCTCGCCTGTCGAGGCTGGCATTATGGTGTTCAGCTGGTCGTCTTACTCGCACGCTGCCCTGGCGTTCTCCTGGCACGGCGAATGGTTCGTGTCGGATGTGGGCGGGAAGCGGGGCGGGGACGTTCGGCCCATCGCCTCTGATATCCTGGCAGGGAGGAAGATCGATGTGTGGCGGGCGCCGAACCGCGTAGGCAGGGCAGGTCGTGAGTCGCGACGGTTCGCCGTATCTGCCTGGCAAGCCCGGGGAACCGTCGATTACGGATACGGGAAGTGTCTCGCGAACGCGGTTGGACACACGCTGGCGCGATTCTCCCCACGAACCGATCCGCTCCGCATCCCTGAACGAGTCTTCTGTTCGGAATGGGTCGACGCAAACCTGCGCAAACACCTTGACTTCGATGCCCTCCCCCTCCGGCCGGGCAGGTTTACCACGCCCGGACGGCTCGGGAATCCTAAACGGTCGCGTCTTGAACGCGTTCACCGTGTCCTGACAATCGAATAAAGGAACGTCCACGATGGCGAAGCGAATCCACGAACGGCGGCTGTGGCAGGAGAAGACCACGCTTGCGGCTGTGCTGGGCGGCTCTGCCCTGACGGCCGCTCAGATACTCGCGACCTCTGAACCCCGCCTTGCGGCCTATCTGACGGCTGCGGCGTGGGCTTGTGGTCTACTCGCTCCGCTGTTCGCCGCATCCAGATCGAAACGCCTGTCGAGGGAAGTCGCGGTAAACGAACTGTGGGCGGCAGGACAGGCCACGCTCCAAGAACGCCGGTGGACGGGGATTCGGGCATCGTCGCCTGATGCGTTCCGGGAATTCACCGGATTCGGGCAGGACGGCGGAGGGGGGATGGACTGGCCGGACGGCGTGAAATACAAAGTGAACGCGGGGAAGGAAGACCGCTCGGCGCGACCTCTACCGCAGAACAAGCCCGCCGGATACCGCGTCGGGGAGGATGGTGGCGACTGAACGTGCAACCGCGGGGGTCGTCGCCTCTGGCAGCCTGATACGCGTGCCATCGAACAAGGCGGCTGCCCCCGCGTCCCTTCCCACGAGGCCCCGTGTGGGGCCATCTACCGAACGCCCACGACAAGGAGTATCTGTATGCTGTTCTGTATGCCGTATCGCACGACGAGCCTCGTTGGCGCCGCCCTGGCGGCCCTCCCTGCTATCGCGATGGCTGCGGTGCTGGTCGGGTGCGGCCCGCGAACCGTAGAAGAGACGCCTCGCCCGCAGACCGAACAGGAACGATTCGAGGGGATGGCGCTAGAGGATATGACCCTCGCTCAGATGCGGCGATACCACGATCAGGCAGAACAGGCGAAGGCTGAGGCCAATCTGAAAGCGGCCGCACGGCTCAGGGTCTCTCCGATCCTGTCGGTTACAGGACTGCCGATGCTAGCGCCAGGCGGGGAACGGACGGCTTGTTTTATCCTCTACGAGCGATGTTCCGCTGACGGGAAGCCAGAACGCAAAGTCGAATACCGATGGTGCTACGAAACGGTAGCTGGCGCTGCTACGATGTGGATGAAACAGAAGCCTGACCTCACGCCAGGCGATCTCATTCGACGCGTCGGCGGCGCCCTTTGGCCCACCAGAATCATCGACGGTGCGGCCGGCCCGCCGATATCTGGGGGATGGTGAAGGATGCCATGTCCGCTTCCGCCCCATCAGCAGTTCCTCCGGCATATCCTCCCCCGTCAGGGGCTTACGCGTCCGCGTTCCTATCCGCCGTCCCGCATCCGACCCGTGCGGGACGGCGCGGCGTGTGATTCTCACGATGCGCCAGGCCGGTGTAACCATCTGCATTGATTGATGGACTTCGATGCTTCTCACGGGGCTCTGCTATGCTGCCATTCCTCTGCAAGCCGCTGCCACCTTCATTCTCAGGAAGGATGATCCCGTATGAATACGCACTCAAAGCGGTGCCACGCGACCGGTTGGTGGCTAGTCTGGCTCGCCGTATTCCTCGCCATCGTCGTCGGGATATCAAGTGTTGCACGGGGCGGAACCTCCCGCAGCACGACGATCGCGGTTTCCTCATTCGACGAGACGGTGTCCATCGATGGCGGCGGCTCTGCCAGATGGAAGAGTGCCCTCGGCGGGCTCTGGTTTCGGATAGGGCGAAAGGCCGATAACCGCGTCATTGCGGCCGTCGGAACCGACCGCGACCACTATGTCGCAATCGATTACGGGAACGGCCGCATCGCCCCCTCGACAGGCGGCAATCGGCGCAGAGTCCAGTGGCAGCAGAACGCCGCGACTCAGATGCGGTTCGCCGTTCGGCGCGGCCGGCTGAAATTCTCTATTCGACTGGCGGCCAGGCCGGCTCGAAACTCGTGGCCGTTCAAGTTCATACTCAGGGGCGTCTCACGCAGCGGCCGAGAATTCTACGCCACTGACGACGTGGACAAGGTGCCGATCTTTGAGATTGAACGGCCCTTCGCCAGGGACGCGGCCGGCCGTCGCGTATGGTGTTCGTATGCTGGCGGTTCCCTGACTGTTCCGCAGAAGTTCCTCGATACCGCGACATATCCTGTAATTGTTGATCCTACCGTTGCGGCCATTAATACCGCTACTATTTCAGGATGGGCGGGCGGTCGCGTTACAGGATATGCGAATGGATACCGCTGGTGCGCGGTATATGACGGCGACGATGCCGTGATGTATTCTTCTCCGGATGGAACTACCTGGACAGATCGCGGCGATATCAATTATGATTCGGCGAACGTCGGGAACGAGCGGGCATTCGCGATAGACTTCGACGCGGCGAATAATGCGGCATACTGCATATTCGCCGCGCCCTCGAATTACCACGATTACTCGAAGCTGAA